>OFEH01000188.1_pt1 | contig 25471 bp, 20 predicted proteins | sample 1521031 | NCBI WGS metagenome assembly OFEH01 (sample SAMN05518350, study PRJEB24110) | hypersaline lake metagenome | isolation source: Grendel Spring, Yellowstone National Park, Wyoming, USA | place: USA:Grendel Spring, Yellowstone National Park, Wyoming, USA | collected 2011-11-16
TAGTAGCTTGCGTAGCTGACGACAGCTATGGCCTCGGCCGGCATAAGTGATGATATGGAGAGCAGGTAGAGGACGCCTGTGACGAAGCCGACCAGGTCTCCGTGGGCCATCTGGGGGTACCTGACCACGCCGCCTGTCCTGGGCGCTAAGCCCGCGAGGTAGGCGTAGGCCAGCGCCATGAAGATCACCAGGACGGCTGCTACGAGCCATGAGGCTATGGAGAGCGGCCCAGCGAAGGCCGCTGCGCCCAGAGGTGCTAGGAGCCAGCCGGCGCCTATGATGGCGCCGATGTTTATGCTGACGTAGTGCCAGAAGCCGAGCGACCTGCTCAGCTTTAGGTCGGACTCTACGAGATGACCTGGGGGCGACCGCGATACAAAGCCGCGGCTACCCCCGCCGGACTGACCGTCAGGGCTCCCTTGCCCGGCCTCAGGGCCGGGCTCCCTCCCCACCACAAAGGTGGGTCGCCTCAGACCGCGTTACGACAGGACCAATATTTAAACGTTTTCGGAAAAAGAAAAGCGTTTAGTTGGATACAGATATGTATAAAGTGGTCTACTTGGCTACGGGGCCTATGACCTCCTTGCCCGCGAGCCTGTTTATCTCTGCCACCCTCTCGTCCACGAGCCTCTGTATCTCCTCTATCTCAGCAGGCGTCAGGTGGGCGAACCTGCCCTGCAGCTTCAGGTACTCTATGACGGGCTTCCTCTTGGCTACTGGGAACGTGACCCTGAACTGGCCGTGGTCTATCTCGTAGAGCGGGAACACGCCGGTCTCCGTGGCGAGCCTCGATATGGTTATGCCCAGGGCCGGGTCAAACCTCCAGCCCGTCGTGCAGGCCATTATGACGTGTATGAACGAGGGCCCCTCGTCAAGGACCTCGAGCCCCCTGGCGAACTTGTTTACCATGTCCTGCGGGTAGGCCGGGTTGGCCGTAGCGACGTACGGTATCTTGTGGGCCGCCACTATCATGGCTATGTCCTTCTTTGTCCTCCACTCGCCCCTCCAGACCTTCCCAGCGGGGGTGGTCGTAGTCCAGGCGTGGTAGGGCGTCGCGCCGCTCCTCTGTATGCCCGTGTTCATGTAGGCCTCGTTGTCGTAGAGCACGTACATGACTGGGTCACGCCTCTCCAGCATGCCGCTCAGGCTCTGGAGCCCTATGTCGACAGTGCCCCCGTCGCCTCCCACGGCTATGACCCTTATCTTCCTGTCCTTAGGCAAGGCCCCCTTCCTCTGTAGCACCTCGATCGCCCTGGCGACGCCACTGGCTGTGGCGCCCGCGTTCTCGAAGGCCGAGTGGAACCACGGGACGAGCCAGTTAGAGTAGGGGTACCTGGTCGTGGAGACCTCAACGCAGCCCGTCGCGTTCACTATTATGGTGTCCTTGCCGGCCACCTTGACCAGCATCCTCATTATCGTGCCCGCTGTGCAGCCGGCGCAGAGGCCGTGGCCGCTTATGAACAGCTCATCCCTCGGGAGGTCGAAGAGGCTCCTTATCCTAAGGGGTCCCCTAGGAGTCTGGCCCGCGCTCACTCTCTCACCCCATAGAACATGGTCTCAGGGAACCTCCTCGTCCTCGACTCCCAGGCAAGCCTCACCAGGGCCATGAAGTCCTCGTCCTCCATGGTCCTCTGGCCGATCCCGGCCACCACGCTGGTAAGGTTGAAGCCCAGGCCCTCCCTCACCTTGAGCCCAGCTATCTCGTTGGCCAGAGGCCCCTGGTAAGGGGCCCCGTAGCTTATGGACCTGTCCACCACGAGGACCCCCTTGGCGTCTGAGGCGTGCTCAACGAAGTGCTTGACCGGGAACGGCCTGTAGAGCCTGAGCCTCAGGAGGCCCACCCTGAGGCCCTGCCTCCAGGCCTCGGGAAGTATTGACTTGAGGGTGGCGGCGTAGCTCGCGTTGGCGACTATGAGCGACTCGGCCCCCTCGCACATGTAGCACTCCATGACCCCGTAGGACCTGCCGAACTGCTTGCCGAACTCCCTGTCCACCTCCTCGGCCTTGGCCAGGGCGCCCTCCATGGCCTTCACGTTCTGGTACTTTATCTCGTAGAGGTACTCCGGGGGCACAATGGCCCCTATGGTGACGGGCTTATCGGGGTTGAGCCTGTATGGGTAGGGCCTCTTCGGCGCGAACTTAAGCACCTCGGACCTGCTCTCTGTGACCACAGGCTCCGTGGTGTGGCTCATGACGTAACCGTCGTAGGCCACCATCACGGGCAGGAGCACGTCAGGGTCCTCGGCGAGCCTGTAGGCCTGGATCAAGGTGTCGTAGGCCTCCTGGGCCGTGTGGGCGAAGTATATGACCCAGCCCGAGTCCCTTGAGCCGAACACGTCGCTCTGGTCGTTCCATATGCTTATGGGAGCGCTGAGGGCCCTCATGGCGACGCTCATGACGATGGGGGCCCTGAGGCCGGCCGCGATGTAAAGCATCTCGTGCATTAGCGCCAGGCCCTGGGACGCCGTGGCCGTGAAGGCCCTGGCGCCCGTCAGCGCCGCCGCTATGGTGGCGCTCATGGCGCTGTGCTCGCTCTCTACGTGTATGAACTCAGCGTCGAGCTCCCCGTTGGCGACGAACTCCGAGATCTTCTCCACTACTGTGGTCTGGGGAGTTATCGGGTAGGCGGCGACGACGTCAACGTCGAGGTCCTTGACGGCGTAAGCTACGGCGTAATTCGTGCTCAGGGGTATGGGCCTCTTGACGACGGTCTGTTGGGCCTCCACCTCATACCACCTCCACTGGGACCATATCTATGGCCTTGACTGGGCACTCCTGGGCGCACATCCCGCAGCCCTTGCAGAAGTCGTAATCAACCTCATAGCTTACCTTGTAGGCGCGGCCCTTCTTAGTTGTGTAGGGCTTGTCGAGCTCCTTTATGGCTGCGTCAGGGCACACGTACCAACATATCCTGCACCTTGTGCACTTCTCCTGGTCTATGACGGGCATCAGGACCTTCCAGTCCCCCGTCTTGTACTCGAGGCTGTTGCCCGGGTTAACTATCACTCCCCCTATTGGCATCTCACGCCAAGAGGGAAGCCTCTGGACCGCCAAGCCCCCTCACCCCCATGAGAGCTGGGCGCTCTCATAGGCCTCCTTGACAGCCATCACGTTGGCCTCCGCGACCCTCCCGTGGAACCTGGACTTTATAACCTCAAGTACCGTGTCGAGCTTCACGACGCCCGTTGACCTCACTAGGGCGCCCAGTATGGCCGTGTTGACTATGTTGGCCTTGAGCCACTTAAGGGCTATTGAAGTTGCGTCAACGGTGGCGGCCCTGTAGGAGCTCCCGAGGCCCAGCTTCTCAAGCAGCTCGCTGGGCTTGGCCGGGGTGTTGGCGACCACTATGCCTCCCTCCTTGAGCCCCTCGACGTAGTTCTGCTTTATCAGGCTCCTGTCCAGGATCACGACCACGTCGGGCCTCTCGACAGGCGTCCTAGGTATGAGGGGGGTGTCAGTGACCCTCGTGTAGGCCCTCACAGGCGCCCCCCTCCTCTCGGCCCCGAACTCGGGGAAGGCCAGGGCGTACTTGCCCTCAAGTATTGAGGCGGAGGCTATGACCTCGCTGGCCGTCACTGCGCCCTGTCCGCCCCTGCCGTGCCACCTTATCTCAAGCATGACCAAGGCCCTATGCCCCCGGCCTTCAGGGGCAGGCCGGGAAATATAAGAGCGTCAGACAGCTGGGCTCAGAGTTGCATACAAAATTTTTATCTAGAAAGATATTCTATTTTGTTTAACGGCGTTAAAGATATAAGCGGAAGGCCTCACTCGGAGAGCGGGGAAGAGGGTTGAGCGAGGCTGGGACCGTCAGGAAGGTCCAGAGGCTTGGAGGCTCAAGCCTGATAATCACGCTCCCCAAGCAGTGGGCCAAGAAGCTTGGCATAAAGGTAGGTGACGAGATACAGGTCGTGGAGGACGGGGACAGGCTGCTCATAGTCCCGAGGGACCCATACGCGGAGGAGAGGGCCAGCACCGTCACAATAAGGTATAACGGCGCTGCGAGGTCCGCCGGGACCTCAACGATACTTGGCTGTGCCTTCGCCCACGGCTACTCCAGGGTTGAGATACTGGTTAAGGGGCTCCAGGAGCCAGACGTGAGGAGGCTTGAGGCCGAGCTCTCGGCTGACCCCAGGGTGGCCTCGGTCGAGAGAGGGTTTGACAGGCTCATCGTGAGGCTCCTGGAGACCCCTGAGAGCGATCCGTCAAAGCTCCTGAGGGAGGCCATGGGCGTCATGCTTGACATGGTCGACGCCGCGGTCAGGGGCGAGGAGGCTGACGTGAGGAGGCTTGAGTCCACGGCGTCAGAGCTCATGGAGTCCGCGATAAGGGCCTCGAGGAGGTCAGAGGGCCTTGACCCCCTTGCCCAGGGCGTGCTTGCGTCGCTGCCCCACGTGGTAGCCGACGCGGCCCTGCTGCTGAGGTCAAGGCCTGAGGAGCTGGACATGGTGAAGGGGGCGCTGTCAGAGCTCCTGGGCGGCCTAGCGGGGGGCAGCGGCAGAAGGGCCCTGACCGCCGCTACTATAGCGGCCGAGCTCAGGGAGAGGGCCATGGCCGAGGGCGCCAGCATGGGCGCCCTGGTGGTCCTCGCTGACCTTATAATGAATGTCGCCCTGAAGGCCGTGTGCCCAAGCCTAATGGAGGACCAGGAGTGAGCTACCTTATCTCAACTATGTCGCCGTCCTGAGGTACGTAGTCAGGCCCCACCCTCTGGCCCCCGTACCTGACGCCCTTCCCCCACACCCTGGCGTGCCTCATGTTCTTGGCCAGCTCAGGGCTTATCTTCTCGGCGATGTCCCTTATTGTTGCGTCAGCCTTTACCACGAGAGGCTCTGGGCTCGGAGGGGCGTTGGGCTTCTTCGTGTATATCCTCTTGACGTTAAGGAGCCTGAACGACGTGGCCAGTATGCCCTCAAGGCCTACGCCGGTGGCCGCCGACGCCATGACCCACGGGACGTCAGGGGGCAGGAGCTTAGCCGCCTCCCTGGCCCTTGACTCGGCCCCCGGCAGGTCGGCCTTGTTGAAGACCACAAAGGTTGGCTTGTAGACCCTGGCGCTGAGTATAGCGGCCTCAACGTCGTCAAGCGTCGCGGGCCCGTAGGTCTCGACTAGCGCGTGGTATATCCTATAGGAGTTAAGCAGCTCCCTCAGCTCTGCCTCGCTGAACCTAGGGGTCCCGTGGGGCACAAGCGTCACACCCCCCTCCCTCCTCCTCTCGAGCCTGGCGAAGCCCTTCTGGAGGCTGTAGGCGACCCCCCTCTCGTCAAGGGCCCTGAGGGCTGAGCCCAGGTCCCTGGCCACGTCGTCTGAGTCGAGGCCGACGACTACCCCCACCACGTCAGCGTTCCTGGCCAGCGCCACAACCCTTGAGTTGACCTCGCCGTTGGGCGTCAGGAGGGGAGGCGTGTCGACGAGCTGAAGCTTGACGTCAAGGTACGTCGCCATGCCAGGCGCTGGGACCCTCGTGCTGTAGGGCACGGGGCTGACCACCACCTTAGCGTTGGTGAGCCTGGCCACTATGGAGCTCTTGCCCGAGTTGGGCGGGCCCACGAGGACTATCTGCCCCGCGCCCTCCTTCTCAACGAAGATGCCGGGCCTCGAGCCGCCTGACCTCTTTACCTTCTCCCTCTCTAGCTCCTCCCTGAGCTCGGCCAGCCTCCTGGTGGCCCAGAGCCTCAGCTTCTCCGTCCCCTTGTGCTTGGGGACGGCGCTGAGGAACTCCTCAAGGGCCCTTATCTTCTCCTCCGTGGTCCTGGCCTCGCTGTACTTGTTGAGCTTAGCCGCTGCCTCAGCTGGCAGGTTAGTTACCATGGAGGTTCTCAGTTAATATGGCCGGCCGGAGGGATTTAAGCGGGTGGTCAGTTGGAGGACCTCAGGCCCCTGGCCAAGAGGGTCGCCGAGGAGCTGGTTTCATCTGAGTTTGCTGTCGTCCTGACGGGGGCGGGCGTCAGCACAGCCAGCGGCATACCTGACTTCAGGGGGCCGCAGGGCCTCTGGAGGGTTGTCGACCCCTCGCTCTTCGAGATAACCTACTTCTACAGGAACCCCCTTGAGTCCTGGAGGCTCTTCGCCGCGAGGTTCGGCTCCCTGAGGGAGGTCAAGCCCAACCCGGCCCACCTGGCCATAGCGAGGCTTGAGCAGATGGGGCTCATCAAGGCTGTCATAACCCAGAACATAGACGGCCTTCACCAGGCAGCCGGGAGCAGGAGGGTGATAGAGCTCCACGGGAACGCCAGGTACGCCGTCTGCACGGAGTGCGGCAGGAAGTACCCCATAGAGGACGCCCTCAAGGCGGTGGGCGAGGGCAGGCTCCCCACCTGCCCCGTCTGCGGCGGCCTCCTGAAGCCTGACGTAATTTACTTTGGTGAGCCCCTGCCGCCAGACGCCCTCCAGGAGGCCTTCACGCTGGCCGAGGGCTCGGACCTCTTCATGGTCGTGGGCTCAAGCCTCGCCGTCAGCCCGGCCAACCAGCTCCCTGTCGTGGCGAAGTCGAGGAGGGCCAAGCTCATAATAGTCAACGTGGGCGAGACCATGCTCGACGACATAGCCGACGTCAAGGTTGAGGCGCCCGTCGAGAGGTTCATGCCCATGGTCTGCGCCATAGCTGAGGATATGCTCTCCTCAAGGAGCGGGTGCAGATCTAGCGCTGGGCTGACTTGAAGGCTATGCCCTCCCTTGTAACCACCTCCTCGGCCAGCCCTACCCTCACTAGCCTCATAAGGTGGGCCAAGGCCTCCCCCACGGCGAAGTACCTCTCGTAGGGGCTCATGTCGGCCCAGCTGGCGGCCCTAGTCCTCCACCTCAGCCTCCTGGCCACGTCGTAGAGGGTGGCCGGCGAGGCGGATATCATGGCCAGCACCTGCCTCAGCCTCTCCTCATGATGGGCCTCTATCTCCGCGGCCCTCCTCGCCACGTCCCTAACTTCGTCCCTGTGGCCGGGCCACGCCAATCCTATGCCCTCGCCCTGGAGCCTCCTGAGGGTCCTCAGGTACTCGCCCAGGGCGTCCCTTGACGTGTTGTCAAGGACTACGTGGGGGGTTATGTCGTTAAGCAGGGAGTCGCCCACTATGGCCTCCCTGCCGCCGTTTATCAGCAGCGCTATGTGGCCTGGCGTGTGGCCTGGGACCTCAATAACCCTGGCCGCCTCGTCGCCGACCCTGATCTCGTCACCTTCGGCCAGCGGCCTGGCCAGCTCGGCGAGCTCGTCATAGACCCTGGCAAGCCTCGGGGCAGGGTGGACGCCCCTCATGGCCTCAAGCTCCTGCGGCGGGACGCCGTACTGGCGGTAGAGCTCAAGGACCCCGTTGAAGTAGGACTCGAAGCCGCCCCTGGCTGCCCTGAGGTCCTTCTCGCCCATGTAGATGGGGGCCGGGCACAGGCTGGCCAAGAGGGGAGCGGCCGTCGCGTGGTCAACGTGGAAGTGCGTCACCACGTAGGCCTCAGCGTCGCAAGGCCTGAGCCCGAGGGCCCTGAGGCCCCTGCCCAGCGACTCAAGCCCCTCAGCCCAGTACATGCCTGGGTCGACCAGGACGAAGCTGCCCGAGGGCTCGCTGACGAGAGCGTAGGCGTTGACGTGCCCGAGGGCCGCTATCGGTATATCGACCTTCGCTCTCAGCGCCTTCAAGCTACCAAGGCCCGCCGCGTGCCTCGCTCTTTCAATTATAAAAAGGGTGTACGTCGGCCAGCCTTAGTTAGGCAGTTGCCGAAAGGGTGCTTGGACACCACCTTATAAGGCTCCGACTCCTATCGTGTTACAGGAGGTGAAAGAGGGTGAGCGTCCAGAGAAACGCTCAGGTGGAGGCGAAGGGGGTGAAGAGGATGAAGTTCGAAGTGACGGAGAGGGACGAGGAGAAGCTCGAGTGGTACATAGTCAGCTCCTTTGCCGAGGGCGCATAATCATTGCCTTAAAAACTCGGCCACGCGGGAAGCCCTGGAAGCGGGCTTGAGGTTCTCGCTGCTGGGCCTTGACGCGCTGTCGCCGTGGCTGCTTGAGCGGGCCGTGTCAAAGCTTGGGCTGAAGAACCTGGGCTACGCCCTCTCGCTTTCAAGGCCCATACCCCTGCGCTCAATGCCCCCCATAACCCCTGTGCAGTGGACCAGCATGGCCTCTGGGGTCAACCCGGCCAAGCACGGCGTCTGGGGCTTCACCAAGTACTACAGGGGCCCTAACGGGGAGCACCTCTCTAAGCCCTACACGTCGCTTGACGTGATGTTCCCAAGGGCCTTTGAGGACGCGGCCCTCATGGGCCTTGACGTGGCTGTCGTCAATTACCCCCTCACTTGGCCCCTAAGGGGGCTGTGCTGCCTCAGGAAGATGGCGGTCGTGGGCGACACCTTCCTCGCCCCAAGGGTTGAGTTCAGCCCAGAGGACCTCGGGGGCAGGCTCGGGAGGTACTTCCCCACCTATGACGAGGTCCCGGACCCCTACAGGAGGACTGAGATGATTATAGAGGGAACCCTGGAGCTTCTGAGCGAGGTGGACGCCGACGCCTACTTCGTGGTCCTCCCTTACCCTGACCAGGCCTTCCACAGGGACCACCGCGAGGTGCTCTCAGTGGGCCCCAGGTCAGAGGCAGTGTGGAGGGCCATAGACGAGCTGGCCGGCGAGCTGATGAAGAGGTCGAGGAGCTTCATGCTGGCCTCAGACCACGGGGCAGGCCTGCACAGGACCTGCATCAACGTGCTGGCCCCCCTCATAAGGGAGTTCGGGGTGGGGCTGCCAAGCAGCCTGAGGGGGAGGCTCCTGCTCAGCCTTGTGAGCGTCCTGGACGAGGTATCTGTGGCCCTGCCCCCAGCCATCTCGCCGAGGGAGCTCTCAAGGAGGTTCCCTCGGCTCAGGGAGGCAGTGGGCGGCGAGCTTGTGGCGGTCGCCAGGGCCGCCACGCACGAGGGCGCTGGACGGCAGAGCGAGCTCTCGGAGCAGCCCTTCACCTATGACGCTGGCGGGCTCTCTATAGATAGAATACTGTACTTCAGGGGGGAGGCGGAGAGGGAGAGGGGGCTCAGGGCCCTGGAGGCCTCCAGGGCCTCCCGCTACCTTAGAGTCACCAGGCTTGAGGAGAGGTTCAGGGGCGCCTACCTCCCCCCGTACCCTGCCCTCTTCGTCGAGTCCGTTGACGAGGAGAGGTACTGGCCCGTCTCCAGCAGGTCGCTGGCCCAGCGGAGGCACGACATGATGCCGGATCACGAGGTCAACGGCGTCCTCCTGGTCGTAGGCGAGGAGGTCAAGGCCTCAGCGGCGGAGACCTACGACGTGGCCCCCACGGCCCTGGCCCTCATGGGCCTCCCTGTCCCCAGGGGGTCGGACGGCAGGAGCCTAGTGGGGCCCAGGGGGGAGTTCCCGTACGACGCGGCCGTGAGGCTGAGGGCCAGGATGGGCAGGTAAGGCTGAAGGCCTCCGGACCTCTGCTATCTATGTTTAATAAGTTGTAATATTAAGATCTTGAATTAAAACCGTTTTATACCCGAAGCCCTCTTTAATTATAGCGAGGTGCTATCTTGAGGCCTAGAAGGTCTATATCAACTGCCGCCCTCGCGGCCATAATAATTGTCATAATAGTAATTGCGGTCGCAGGCGGCCTAGCATACTATTATGTCAGTAAGCACCACGTGACCACTACAACCCCGACGACTACGACGACAACAACTACTACCACTACAACCCCGACTACCACAACGACCATCACTTCGACGATAACGACTACCACAACGACCACCACAACAACGACTACCACAACGACCACCACAACAACGACTACCACAACGACCACCACAACAACGACTACCACAACGACCACGACCCCACAGGTGGTCACGATAACGGTCGCTGACAGCTACAGTACAAGCGAGAACGCGGCCTTCAACGCCAGTCTGGCCGCCTTCGAGCAGGAGTACCCGTGGATACACGTCGAGGTCCAGTACGGAGCCACAGTAGGCACCAGCCCCTACCTCCAGGAGGCCCAGGCAGGCAAGGCGCCGATAGTTATAAGGGAAACTAGCGACGCCGGCGGCGCCCTCTTCGCCGCGGGCGTACTCGTTAACCTGTCCCAGTACCTGCCTCCGAGCTACTTCAGTCAGTTCAACCCTACGGCCATTGAGGACTGGACCCTCAATGGGTCTGTCTACGGCCTGCCCGACAACATAAACTACATAGTCATGTTCTATAACAAGCAGTTCGTAACTGCCCCGCCCAACACAACTGACCAGCTTATTCAGATAGCAGAGCAGGTCAACAAGACCGGCGTCTGGGGCATAGCTTATGGCGTCGGCGACGACTGGGGCTACAGGTTCGCCGCCTGGTTCGCCGGCTTCGGAGGGCAGATATTCACGACGGTCAACGGTAAGATATACCCAGACCTGAACTCATCAGCTATGGTCAACGCCCTTGAGTTCTGGTACAACCTGACCTACAACCTCAGGGTCAACTACCTCGCCCCGAGCCCAGGAGCAGGAGGGGTTGAGGGCCAGCTCTTCATGGCCAACAAGGCGGCCATAATATTTGACGGCCCGTGGGACCTCATGACCTACTTCAATGCCCTGGGATGCAACCTCGGCGCCGCCCCGCTGCCAGTGGTCAGCAGCACCGGCCTCTACGCGGCGCCGTTCATAGGGAGCACCGGCTGGGTCATAACTACGCCTCAGGCCAACGGGGTGCCTAAGAGCCAGTGGAACGCAACGCTCCACGCCGCCCTGCTCTTCATAGAGTTCATGACCAACTACACCAACGAGATTAACCTGTGGAACTACGCCAGGGACATACCTGCGCTTAAGAGCGCCTACAACTATGCCATAAGCCAGCTGTCCCAGCCCACCTCCAACCAGACGGTGGCCTGCCTCAACCAGGTCATGAAGGGCATACTTGAGCAGAGCCTGCACGGCCAGAAGTTCCCGAACATACCGCAGATGGCCTACTACTGGCCCAGCTTCCACCAGTACGCCCTGTGGTACTTCTCGTACAAGAACCTGAGCGCCGTCCAGGCGGCCCAGGGCATGGAGAGCTACTTCATCAGCCAGCTCCAGGCCAACGGCCTCCTTGACCCGGCCCCCATAGCGGCGCTAGAGAATTTAATGGTGGCCGAGCTCCCCGCCTCAAGGTACTGAGGCGGGGAGCTGATGCCGCGACTTAGCCCAAAGGTTGAAGGTTTTCTTTACTTCCTCCCCCTCGTAGTTGCCGTCCTCTTCCTCTTCCTCTACCCCGTACTCTACGCCGTCTACATATCATTCACTAACATGAACCTCCTTCACATATTCAGGTACAGCTTCGTCGGCCTCCTCCAGTACGAGCTGATGTTGAGGCAGGGCTACCTGGCGTCGCTCCTCATAAACGAGGTCGCCTGGACCCTGGGGAGCCTGATACCCATGATGGCCCTGGGCTTCGCCCTGGCCCTGATACTCAACCAGAGGGACCTCTACGGCAGGTCGCTCTTCTACGCGCTCCTCATACTCCCCTGGGCGTTCCCTGGCTTCATCTCCCTCCTGGTCTGGAGCGGCATGTGGACCGACCCCTACGGCTTCATGAACAGGTACCTGCTGCCTTTCCTGCACCTGCCCCACGTCGACCTGGTCCACTCGGTCTGGGGCGCCTGGACCGGCCTGATAGTCACGAACCTTTGGCTCAGCTTCCCCTACTACATGACGGTCTTCTACTCTGGCCTCCAGAGCATACCGTCGGAGCTCTACGAGCTGGCGGACGTTGACGGGGCAGGGGCGCTGACCAAGTTCACGAGGATAACGCTCCCCTCGCTCGGGAAAACCATAGCCTTCGTCTTCATAACGAGCTTCGTGTTCACGTGGAACAACTTCTACCCGATATACGTCCTCACGGGCGGCGGCCCTGGCATCCCGAGCAAGCCAATAGCGTCCACGGAGACGTTCATAGTCTACGCGTACCAGGAGGCCTTCTCCTACAACAACTACGCCTTCGCGGCGGCCCTCTCAATAGTGTCAACGGTTATAACCATGGTCCTGGCCGTGATAGTGCTGAAGTTCACGGGCATCCTGGAGGGGCTGGTCTGAGGTGAGAGCATGCCCAGCAGGAGGGCCAAGCGCATAGCCCTCAAGGCCCTGAGGCTGGCGATCTCGTACATAGTCCTCATAGTCATGGCCGCTTGGTCCGTGCTGCCCCTTTACTATATAATAATGACGTCATTCAGCAACGTCGGCACCCTGGTCTCCCTGACGCTCTCAGCCCTCATACCTAAGCACATAACCCTTGAGGCCTATAGGGAGCTGCTGACGGGCCGCTTCATACCGAGCATAAAGGTGCCCAACTTCCCGCTGTGGGTCCTGCACAGCATAGAGCTGGCCGGCGCCACGGCCCTCTTCAGCGTCGCCCTGGCCATGCTGGCCGGCTACGCCCTCTCAAGGCTTGACATACCGGCCAAGAAGAGCCTCGCCACCTTCGTCTACATAATAACGTTCCTGCCCACGACCGCCACCACGGTGCCCCTCTACCTGCTCTTCGCCAGGTTCCACCTGCTCAGCTATGTTGGCCTGGTCCTCGCCTACACCCCCGGCACGGCGGTCTTCGCCGCGTTCCTGGCGAAGCTGTCGATAGACGCCATACCGCCTGACTACGAGGAGGCGGCCATGATAGACGGCCTCTCAAGGTTCGGGGCCTTCCTGAGGATAGTGTTCAGGTTAGCGCTCCCGGTCGTGGCCCTCACAGCACTCCTGGGCTTCCTAGGCGCCTACATGGACTACGCGACGGCCTACGCCTTCATAGGGAGCAACAGCAACGCCTGGACCGCTATGCTCGGCCTCTGGTACCTGGCTGGCCTCTACAACTACGCCTCGGCCCCCGCCTACAACATATTCGCGGCGGGCGCCGTGCTTATGGGGATACCGCTCATGGCCCTGTTCCTGGTCTCCCAGAGGATGATGACAAGGGCCTACAGCAGCCTGGCGGGCATCAAGTGATATTAACTTGAGCCCTCCAGGGTCAGGTGAGGGCCATGGAGTACGTCAAACTTGTTGACGTCTGGAAGACCTACAGGACGAAGGCCGGCTCCGTGACGCCGCTGAGGGGCGTCAACCTTTCCGTGGACAAGGGCGAGCTGGTGGTCGTGCTGGGCCCCTCGGGCGAGGGGAAGACCACGCTCCTGAGGGTCATAGCTGGGCTGCTGAGGCAGGACAGGGGCCACGTGTACCTGAGGGGGGAGCTGGTTGACGACGTGCCCCCAAAGGACAGGAGCGTGGCCATGGTCTTCCAGAGCTACGCCATATACCCCTTCATGACGGTCTACGACAACATAGCGTTCCCCCTGAGGCTCCAGCACAGGCCTAAACAGGAGATAGACGCCAAGGTCAGGCAGGTCGCCAAGATGCTGAGGATTGACGACATACTTTACAAGAAGCCCGGCCAGCTGAGCGGGGGGCAGAGGCAGAGGGTGGCCATAGCCAAGGCCCTCGTCAAGGGGGCCGACATAATCCTCATGGACGAGCCCATGGCCAACCTTGACGCCCAGGTGAGGGTCTTCGCGAGGGAGGAGCTGAAGCAGCTTCACAGGGACCTCGGGACCACCATAATTTACGTGACCCACGACCAGGTGGAGGCCCTGTCCCTCGCCACCAAGCTGGCGATACTTCACGACGGCGTCATACAGGACTACGGCGACCCCGTGGAGGTCTACAGGAGGCCCAGGAACTCATGGGTTGCCTCGTTCACAGGCAACCCTCCCATGAACCTGTTCGAGGCCAGGGTCCAGGGAGGCTACGTGGTGGCCAAGCAGGGGAACCTGAAGGTCGAGGTGCCCGAGGCCTACTCGAAGCTGGTTTCAGAGGGGATGGAGGTGGTGGCCGGCTTCAGGCCTGAGGACGCCAGGGTCGGGCAGGGCCAGCTCTCGGGCAAGGTGACTATGGTCGAGAGGGTGGGGGCCTACACGGTGATACACGTTGACGTGGGGGGCCTGTCCCTGAGGCTCCTTTACCCCTCCATGGCGCCGATCTCAAGGGGTGACGTAGTGAGCTTCGAGGTGCCCTCCTCGGCGCTCTCCCTGTTCGACCCCAAGACGGGCCTCAACCTCCTCAGGAGGCCCTGACGGGCCTCGCGGAAACCGATTTATGTCCGCTGCCCTCCTGAAGGTCGGCGAGAAGCTTGTCCCAGCAGCCGGGCCAGCAGGCGCCTGGACCTCAGCAGGCCTCGGCGGGCCAGCAGGCCAGGCCAGCCCCCGCAACCGCTAAGCCGGCCGCCCCTGCCCCTCCGCCCCCTGTCGTGCTTCCCCCTCCGCCAGAGGTGGACCTCGGGGCGGCCTCACTAGCTAAGCTACTTGACGCAATAGTAGGCCTCAAGAGGAGCGGCCTCCTAGGCCTCCTCTCCTACCTCGCTGACAAGGCTGACGAGTCCTTCCTCGCGGCGGCCACCGACCCTGCCCTCATGAGGCTCCTGGCCGTGTTAGCGTCTCTGCAGAGGGGCATAACCAGGGTTGACGCTGACGACCTCTCGAGGGCCCAGAACAACCTGGAGGACCTGACTTCATGCGCCTTCACAGCACTGGGAAGGACGGACGTGAGCGAGGAGAGGAGGCTCGGCCTCCTGGGGGCCGCCGATAAGCTCATGGACCCTGACGTGCAGACCTCGCTCTGGGTAATCCTCGAGGTCGCCAAGCAGCTGGGCAGGTGCGTGAGGGAGAGCTCAGGGAAGCGATGAGAGGGCTTTACGACAAAGTGATACTTAAAACTAAGTACTTAACATAGACATTAAGGCCTCGGACGCCTCTGGATCCCAGGGTCTCTTGCTTGAGGAAGGCGGCCGCAATCACGCTGATCCTGACCATCATGGCGTTCTCGCTCATGCCAGCGCTGGGCTTTGGGCCTCCCGCCGCCCCTTCCGAGGCGCCTCCTCCTTACGGCTTCAGGGACGCGGGCCCAGCGCCTCCTAACATGACGGTCACAGGCGTCATCTACGTGCCCCTGAGGAACCTGCCGCTGATCTTCTACTACGCTCAGGCCGTCAGCGCCCCGGGCTCGCCCCTCTACCACAGGTTCCTGACCCCAGGCCAGGTCAGGGACCTGTTCTACCCAACTCAGGCGTTCAATGAGACGCTGGCGCACCTCAGGTCCTATGGCCTGAGGGTCCTGCTGACGGCGGCCGACTCAATTATAGTCTTCCAGGGGCAGGCGTGGCAGGTCGAGAGGGCCTTTGGGGTCAGGGTCGACATCTTCACTAACGGCTCCGTCTCGTTCTACGAGGACGTTGGGCCTGTAGCCAAGGGCCCCTGGGCCTACCCCTACGTCTCAAACGCCACCATGCTGGTCTTCGACAGGCCCCAGTTCCTCCTCACGGCCCGCGAGGCCGCTGCCGTACTCTCAAGGTTTGAGGGGGTCAACGTCTCCTTCCCCCTCCAGGCTTACCCAATGACGGCCCTGGCCCAGGCCTACAACGCCACTGCCCTCTACTCCCAGGGCTTCAACGGGAGCGGGGTGACGGTAGGCGTCCTCGAGTTCTACGGTGACCCCACCCTGTCCCAGGACCTGGCCTACTTCGACGAGGAGTTCGGCCTCCCGCCGGCCAACGTGACCGTTGTGCCGATAGGGGGCTACAACCCAAACCTGGGAGTCATAACTGGCTGGGCCCTTGAGGAGGACCTAGACGTTGAGGCCGTACACTCAATGGCCCCAGGGGCAAGGATCGTAGTCTACGTGGCCAACGGCGAGCTACCCCTCTCGGCGGCCATAGCCTTCATCGACGGGCAGGACCAGGTCTCCGTGCTGGGCCAGAGCTTCGGCGTGCCCGAGGCGTTCCTGTCAAGCCTGGGCTGGTCCTTCTTCTACTATAATGTATACCTCTCAGACGTCTACTACGCCCTGGGGGCGGCTGAGGGCATAACGTTCGTGGCCGCCAGCGGCGACGGCGGGGGCATGGGCTACAGCGCCGGGCCCATAGGGGACGTGCCCTACCCGGCCTCGTCACCCTGGGTGCTAGCTGTAGGGGGGACCACTACGTATATCAGCGGCGACAGCAGCCTTCAGACCGCCTGGTCCTCCATGGGCTTCGACCAGCTGCTCCAGGCCCTCGGGGGCAGCACCGGCGGTTACAGCGCTGTTGAGCCCATGCCCTGGTGGCAGGAGGGCGTAGCGCCAGCGCCTCCCCAGGGCTTCCCCTACGGCAGGGCCGTGCCCGACGTGGCCGCCCAGGCCAGCCTCTTCCCCGGGAGCCTGATGGTGGGGGAGGGCAACCAGACCCTCGTCGTGGGCGGCACGAGCGAGTCAGCTGAGCTCGTTGTGGGCCTCCTGGCCCTGCTGGCCCAGGCCTCAGGCTCGAGGCTTGGCCTCATAGCGCCCCTGCTCTACGGGCTCTACTCCTCAGGGGACCTCAACGCCTTTGAGCCAGTAGCCTTCGGCTACAACGTCCCCTGGGCCGCCGGGAGGGGCTACAACCTCGTGACTGGCCTCGGGGCCCTCAACGTTGGCGAGCTGGCCAAGTACCTTGAGGCCAGGGCGGGGCCCGCCAGCGGCCCCCTGGCAGAGGTCCTGGTCAACGGCAACTACACCGCCTTCATGGCCCCAGGCCAGCCAGTTAACGTCAGCGTTAAGGTGGGCGGGCCCTACGCCTCCAACTGCTCTCTAGAGGCCTACGTCGTGAGCCTTGAGGGGGTGGCGGCCTCGGCGACCATGACGTATAACTCGACCCTTGGCCTCTGGGAGGCGGAGCTGACGGCGCCATCCAATGCGTCAGGGGTGGTCTACGTTGAGGTCAGGGGCGAGTGCAACGGGGCCGCTGTCAGGGGCCTTGACGAGGCCTTCCTCGGCTACTTCGGCTCGGCGGTGGCCCCGGTCCCCCTCTACCCCTACGCCCCCCAGCTCAGCATGCCTGTGGCCGTGTTCCCGGTGTCCCCCATGGGCAACATGTCGTTGTCGGTCGCCTACAACGTGACGGTGCTCGAGTACAGGCCCCTCAACAACACCTACGGCCAAGTCATTTCGGTGCCGGCTATGGGCGGCAACGTCACCGAGCTCCACTTCAACGCCTCCCCCGGCTACGCCGTGCTCTGGCTCAGGGGGCCCGTCTACGGCTTCGTCCCCTTCTTCATAGGGTCCTCGCTCCAGTACTACTTCATGGTGCTCCCTCAGGTCTTCTCCCAGCCCGGCTCAGCCTACCCAGGCGGGTGGGTCCTCATAGAGGGCCTGCCGGTGCCGCCCGTGGAGACGCTCTTCATTCCCTCCAACGAGGTAAGCGGGGCCGTCTTCTGGGCGGCCGCCTACGGCTCCAACGTGACGGCTGAGCTCGTGGCCCCCAACGGCACGGTCCTCAGCGAGGCGAGCCTACCTATGACGTACCAGGGCTACTACGCCGGCCTCCTGAGGGTCCCCCAGGGCCTGCCTCCCGGCTACTACCTGGTGGTCCTCAGGTCCTCCTACAACTCCACCGGGGCAGGCATGGACATAGAGGGCTACGGCGTTGGGATGATATACGTGGCCCCCGAGCTCAGGGCCTCCGTTCAGCTGTTCCCCTCAGCCCTGCCCGAGGGGGGAGGGGTGGAGGTCATGGCGAACATAACTTACCCCAACGGCACGCCCGTTAGGTTTGGCCTCTTCTCGGCCACCCTGCTCCCGGCCGCCCTCACGGGGCTCTACGAGAACGTCAGCTACTCTACGGAGGTCCCGCTGCAGTTCAGCGACGGCGCCTGGGAGGCCGAGGCGTACCTGCCGGGCCCCTCGTCAATTGGCAACGCCACTTACTACGAGGGCGCCTACGGGGGAGAGTGGGCCGTCGTGGTCACGGGCGAGGGCGCCTGGGGCGACCAGCTGCCCTACTCCTCGGCCTACGCCTGGCTGGGCAGGAACGTCGTTTACCGGGGGGTTAACCTGACCTCAGGCTTCGAGACCAGCGGGGCCGTGTTCGAGGACGTGACGATAATGTACAACGGGACCATACTGTGGAGCCTCATGGAGGGCCTGGTCAGGGTGGTCTCGAGCAGGCTCACGCTGTCCTACGTTGACTCGCAGGGCGTGATAGTGGCGGTTAACAGCAACCTAACGCTCAGGTACTCAACGGCCTCAGCCCTGATACTGATAGATAGCAGGGCCACACTGGAGTACTCTGACGTAGGGGAGGTCATAGTAGGCCCTGGCTCCAACGTGAGCGTGACCCTCTCGAGGGTGGGCAAGGTCGTTAACGGGACCGCCTGGGGCGCCCGGATGAACGCGATATCCCAGGCCGAGCTCCTGGGCCTCAGCGGCCTGGAGTCCATGAGGCCCCAGCACGTGACCCCGAGGGCGATAACGACCACCCCCATTCAGGGCGTAACTGAGGCCCAACAGGTGGCCGCCCTGAGGGAGGTGAGGCCTGGGCAGGGCTGGACGCTCACGGCGGCCGTGGCCTTATCGCTGGTAGCCCTGGCGATAATGATAGCAGCCCTCACGCTCACCAGGAGGAAGTCCTAGGCCTCAGCCCGTTGCCTAGCTGCCAGGGCTGAGGCCCCTTTCACCTCAGCGAGTGAAGTCGTTCTTAACATATAAATAACGCCTATCGCCCGCGCAGGCGGGTTCCACTGTTGAAGGTCGGACGGCCGCTTGCTGTCGCTGCAATACTCGTATTCACCCTCGTCGTAATCGCGGCCCCCTTAGCTCTCTCCCAGTCAGTGATGGTGAGCTACTACGGCTACGTGATGAGCCTCCAGCTCAACGTCACCTCGGCCCCCCAGCTGCTCGAGCTCCCACTCTGCTCCAGGCCGTACTCCTACGTGGCCTATGAGGCCAACTTCGGGAGCCTCTACGCGGAGTACGTGAACGGCTCGCTCCAGGTATCCGTGCTTGAGCCAGGGCTCGTCAACGTGAGCGTCTACGGGCCGCCGTGCTCGGTGAGCGGCGCCCTAGCCACTTACTGGATATACCTGCCCGTGAGGGCCGATGTTAGCATAGCCAACGACAGCGTGCTCGTTTACTTCAGCGGCGCCAACGTCACCCTGGTCAACGCCTCGGAGCTTGAGGCGGGCCCGGGCAACCTGACCGTTGAAGTGACAGTGGAGCCTATGACCTCAACAACTTCGACAACTACCACAACGACATCAACATTGACCACCAAGGCTTCAACAACGACCTCAACGTCCACGAGCACAACCACGATAAGAGCGTCTACTACGCCCCCAACGACAACAGTTGCGAGGCATCCGGTCAGCGAGACATACGCTTACGCGGCGGTCGCAGCCGTCATAGTGGTCATTATAGCTGTTGTGGCTGTGCTCCTCCTGAGAAGGGGGTCATAAGCTTGAGGCCTCGCTAAGCTCCAGGCAGCAATTACATATCTGAAGAGGGCGCCCTGGCCTCGCTCAGGCCAACGTACTGGGCGTATTGCGTCAGCTGGCCGCTCAGGCCGGGGTCCCGTCACGACCCACTTCAAGGCCTAAGCTCAAAAAGCCCGGGCCAAAACGTTAGCGATGGCAGGGGCATGCCGGTCAGGTCGCCCTACAGACTCGACACAGAGCTCGGCCTCCTGTATTACACTGTTGACGAGGCCTGGCCCCCCCTCAGCGCGAGGGTCCCGAGGCCGGAGGGCTTCATAGTGATTGAGGAGGTTGACGGGAGGCCGTGTACGGAGTTCAGGGGAGGGGAGGAGGGGGACAGGGCGGTCTACCTGATGGTCAAGAGAGGGGTTGACCACCTGACTGCCTCCCTTGAGGCCTCGAGGGCCCTTGGCAGGAGGCTCCACTTCCTGGGCGTTAAGGACGCCAACGCTATTACCTACCAGCTGGCCTACGTTATGGGCCCCCCTCCCAGGGCCGAGGTCAGGGGGAGAGGGTTCGAGCTGAGGCTTCTGGGGGCACACAGGGGGAGGCTGAGGCACACGGGGAACAGGTTCGAGGTCCTCCTCGAGGGGGCTGACGAGGGGGAGCTGAGGAGGAGGGCCTCGAGGCTCTCCTCCTTGGGCAGGGTGCTGAACTACTTCGGCTACCAGAGGTTCGGGGTCAGGAGGCCCAACAACCACCTGGTAGGCAAGGCCATAGCCAAGGGGGACCTGAGGGGGGCCGTTGACCTGATCATAGGGAGGCCTTACCCGGGGGAGCCTGAGGTCGCCAAGGCGTTCAGGTCCCTCTACGACTCAGGCGACCCCGAGGGGGCCCTGAGGACCATTCCTAGGAGGGGGTACGAGCTTGAGAGGAGGGTGCTCTCAGAGTACCTGAGGACGGGCGACCCCGCCAGGGCCCTCAGGGCATCACCCCTGCCGCCCTCCTTCTTCGTCGAGGCGTACCAGTCATACCTGTTCAACCTGTGCCTCTCAAGGGCCCTCGAGGGGGGCGAGGTATTACCCAGGCTGAGGGTACCGGCCAGGGCCTCGGAGGCCGAAGGGGTCTGTAAGGAGGTCATGAGGGATGAGGGCGTTGAGGCCCTGTCGGGCCCCCTGGCTAAGGCCAGGCCAATGGTGAGGGCCTCGTGGGCTGAGTTGAGGGGCCCTGAGGTCAGGGGAGAGGGCTGGGTTACCTTCTCGCTGCCTAGGGGCTCGTACGCCACGGTGGTGCTCAGGGAGTTGTTGAGGCAGGACCCCCTGACCTTCACCTAGCGCATAACCCCCCTTCCCACCCGTGGGAACCTATGCGGCCCAGGAGGCGGGGGCTACTCCTTAAATACCTGAAGTATAACTACATCACCCCGAGCCAAGGTGAATGGCTTGGGTAACAGGTCGTATAGGGTAGTAGTTCTGGCCCTCGTCCTGGCAGCCCTGTTCCTAGCGCCGTTCGTCACCAGCTTGGTCCACGCGCAGGCCATAGCGTCCGGCGGAGAGGGCGTGGTGTTCACCAAGGTAGCCGGCGTAGGGGGCAACGTGGCCTTCTTCTTCAACCTGACAACCTACCAGTATACTGGCCCAACCACATACATATACCTATCGCCTAACGGCAACCCCTTCCTGACCATGGGCGACACCATCGTGTCGGAGCCCTTCTCAACGGTTAACGTCAGGTACGTGGCAGGCATAGTGACGCTCGCCCCCCAGTATGTTGAGAACTTCATAAACAACCTGTACAGCAACGAGTCGTTCCCAGGCGCCACTAACGCCGCGGCCGTCTATAATAGCCTTGTGAAGTACGGCTGGGCCTTGGTCTACCTCAAGATATCGACCGGCCTGCCCTCGCCTACCTACACGCCGCCCGCCATAGCCGCGGGCCCGTTCAACCTTACCCTCAGGCCTCAGGTCAGCCTGGTCCAGTCAGGCAGCTACTTCGCCTACTACAACTGCTCGACCACCTTCAACAGCTACGGGATACACACCAACAGTAGCCTGCCCTGGTTCAACATAACGTTCACGCCGTTCGTTGGGCAGTACATAGCGCCTAACTACTCGCTCGTAGTAACCGGGGCGTCCTTATGGCCCGCCTCGATGCAAGTGGTGGTTTACAACCACACAGCGATCTATGAAAGTTCCACTGCTACGTGGGTGCTGAGGAACTCGTCGCAGGTCTTCACCGTGGAAGACAACACGGAGAGCGCTGCTTACTACAACTCAACGGCCTACACCCTGGGCATAAAGAACGCCGTGCTCTCCCCCGCCTTCGCACCGCCCTACCTAAGCCAGATACCTGGCACCTACCTGTACGGCTTCAACGCCTCCGTGATCGCCGTTAACCTGGTGAGGGCCAAGTCGGGCAGCAACAGCACGTTCATATACGTGCCGCCGCCCCCGACGGGCTACACCGTGGTGATAAGCGACGGCGTCCCCGTACAATCAGTCAGTGGCGCTGCTGTCTACATACCCAACCTGACGCTCAGCGTCACCAACGTGGGGCTGAACGCCTCAACCCCGACGGAGGCCGTGAGCGGCTGGTTTGACGTGCTGCCGAGCTTCAAATACTCCTCATACGCTACGGGCGTCGCAGGGCCCACGTTCCTGCTCAACCCTGACGACATAGTTAACCTGACGTTCGCCAACCTGCCTGCCCACACGGTCTTCACCTCGACTTCTGCCGTGGGCAACGAGTCGGTACTGCCGTCGGAGCCGCCGGCCGCTTATGAGTGGAACAGCGGCTACGCGGCCATGCTTGAGGGCTTCTTCACGTGGAACAGCAAGCTCAAGCAGATAGGCAACCTCACTAACTTGACGGGCTATGCCGCCGGCAACCTCATCTATAACGCCGTCACCGGGGCTTCGTTATCATCTGCCGCCTTCCTGGTACCCAACGCGCCCTTCGGCCTGCCCTACAGCTACCTGGGCTTCTACCCCGAGTTCACCTACACGGCCGAGCTGGCCACGGGCAACGCCACTGAGACCGCGGCCGTCTACGGCGACTTCGCAGGAAACAACTGCGTCCTCCAGGTCTACCCGTTCGTGCAGCTTGAGACGTCTAACGAGACGGGCCTCTTCAGCTTCAACGGGACGACCCCAGGCGAGACGACGGCCTTCTTCGGCAACTACCTGCTCGTGAGGGGCTTCGGCTTCGCCTCCAACAGCTACGCTGGCCTGACGATATCTACGGCTTATACCAACGCGTACCTGTCGCCCATGTGGAACACACTCCAGACCGACCAGTACGGCGACTTCGTCTACATAACCAGGATACCGTACAGCGGCAGCTGGGTCAACGCGGTCATCAGCACCTACTCATCAGTCTACGGAGGGGTCTGGGTCACGGTCAACGTTAGCACCACCCAGTACTGGGGCGACGTGTACGCCAACGTCTCAAGCGGCAGCGCCCCGGCCTTCTACGTCACGATACCCTCTGGAGCAGGCGACGCCATAGTCTACGTCAACCCGACCCCGATGACGCTCCTCAACACGACCGTAGGGAAGTTCAGTGGCAACCTCTACACGGTCAGCGTCACGGGCCAGATAGCGATGCCCATGACCCTCTACAAGTTCCCGTACGAGGCGACCCAGTTCATAACTAACGAGTCAGCGTCAGTGATACCGGCCAGGATGGGAGAGATAGGCCACGTGGTGATAACGGGAGGAGGCCTCGTCAGCTACCCCAACGTGACCCTCGTCTTCTACGTCCCGACAGGGTTCACGGCGCCTAGCAGCGCCACAGGCTATGCCGCCCAGGGCTACTTCAACGTCTACAACGTCTCCAGCTACCTGACCAACGGCTTCGCCCACCTGTTCAACGTGCCCGTGCCTGACCTAGCGGGCAACGCCACATATGAGCTGTCGCTGATGAACGTCACGGCGGCCCAGCACTCTAAGGTGCCGGTGGGCGAGCCCAGCTCCACGGGCGTCTACATAATGACTGTTGACGAGGTGCTGGCGAACAACTTCGCCCTCGGCATAACGGTGTTCAACGTGACGACCCCGGTCAACCCGCTCGGCCTGCCGAACCTTGTCTACAACGTTAGCATAGTGCCAGGCTACAACGCGTACGTCTACCTCTGGCCGCCTCTGACCGTGGTGCCGTGGACCCTCATAATGCCCGGCGTCCAGCTTTACGCCTACGTGTTCGGCTCGCCCGTCAGCCCGTCCTTCAATAGCTCAGCAACGCCCATACCGTTCTATGTGTCGTACACGCACTGCGTCTCCTCAGCGCCCTACACCGCGGGCTACATAGTTAACGGGACGCTGTGGAGCATGGAGACCTTATACTACCCAGGGAGCTCCTACAAGGGCGCCATAATAGGCCCGCTGCCGGGCTGCAGCGGCCTCCTAACCCTCGAGATACCTGAGCTGACCGGCACCAGCAGCGGAGAAGCCAGCCCAGCCAAGTCAGGCTTCCTCATCGTCGAGCCGTGGTACCTGCCGCTCTACGTGGTGAGCACGCTGCCGTCTGAGGTCGTCTCGGTCTCAGTGGTGGGCAGCGGCTCAACGGCCAACGCCGGCGAGCCCTACATGGTGCTCGTGCCCACCCAGTTCTCAGTCGCCGGCCTGGCCTTCAGCCAGGTCCAGTACTTCTTCACCCCGCTGCAGGTGAGCGTGCAGGCCTACGTCCTGAGCTCGGCCAACCAGGCCATGCAGCTGCCCAGCAGCTACATAACGCCAGGGCCCACGATCGGCGGCTACCAGGTCTACTACATAACGCTGCCCAGCAACGTCACCTACGGCCAGCTCGTGGTCATAGTGACGGGCACCACGACCTACTACTTCACCGGGACGACCTACAGCGGTGAGGCGGCGGCCGAGATGGGCATAGTGCCGCCGGTCAACACGACTGCCGTAAGCACTGCCATAAGCAACTTAGTGAGCCAGGCAGTCAAGGAGATAGAGGCCAACGTGACCGGCGAGATAGGCCTGGTCGAGTCCAGCATGGATAACTACTACCACCTGCTGTTGCTGCACCTGGCGGCCACCCAGCAGAGGCTGGCCAACTACATAGCTGGCAACGCCAGCGCCCTGCAGACGGCCCTGTCGTCCCTCGGCGTGCAGCTGAGCGGCCAGGTAACGACCCTGGCCGGCTACATGGCAGGCAACTTCAGCGCTGTGCTCACGTACCTCAGCAGCGTCAACAGCTCGCTGTCAACGCTCAGCAGCGACGTCTCGCAGCTCTCAACCATAACCAGCAACCTCGAGGGGGTGGCGTCGCAGCTCAGCAGCATCAACACCTACTTGGCAGGCAACTTCAGCGAGATAGAGTCCTCGCTCTCAAACATAAGCTCCTACATGGCCAGCAACTTCTCAAGCATAAGCTCTAGCATAAGCACCCTGGAGGGCGACGTGGTATCCATAGGCGGTGAGGTGGGCTCCATAGGCGCTAACGTTCTCAACCTGATGAAGAGCGTCAACACCCTGACGAGCTACGAGACGGCGGCCCTCAACTACCTGACCAGCATGAACAGCACCCTCGGCTCGGTGAGCTCAACGCTCAGCTCTGTCAGCTCCACGTTGAGCTCCGTCAGCTCAACCGTCAGCTCCATGAGCTCAACGCTGTCAGGCGTGTCGAGCAGCCTGGGCACCATAAGCAGCGACCTGAGCACGATAGGCTCTGACCTCAGCTCCATAAGCGGCACGCTGTCAAGCATGTCAGGCACCCTCAGCTCCGTCAGCTCAACCGTCAGCTCCGTGAACTCACAGCTCACCTCCATGAGCTCAACCCTCAGCAGCACGAGCTCCACGGCCTCGAACGCCTACAGCGAGGCCACACACGCTGCCCAGCTGGCCGCCTCGGCTGCCACCTACTCGCTGGCCGCCCTCATAGTGGCCATCATAGCCCTCGCCCTCATAGCCTACGTGGCCTTCGCCAAGATGTGAGCCTCCTAAACTAACTTAATTTTTATTTATTTTCTTTTTCTTTCCCTTTCCCCTCCTTTATTAGCCTCCCCTCCCCCCTCAGCGGGGAGCCTTGACCAGGAGGCTGTTCGTGCTGGGCCTCGACTCCCTCCCCCCTTACGTGCTCTACGAGGGGCACGACGGCGGGGGCCTCAGGTTCATAAGGGGCCTCGTCGAGGAGTCCGCAAGGTACGTGCTCAGGACCTGCCACCCTCCCATAACAGTGCCGGCCTGGATGGTCATGTTCACCGGGAGGAGCCCTGGGGAGCTGGGGCTCTACGGCTTCAGGCACAGGAGGCCGGGCTCCTTCGAGTCCTACGTGGTGACCTCCCAGGACGTGAGGGAGCCGGC
>OFEH01000189.1_pt1 | contig 25384 bp, 20 predicted proteins | sample 1521031 | NCBI WGS metagenome assembly OFEH01 (sample SAMN05518350, study PRJEB24110) | hypersaline lake metagenome | isolation source: Grendel Spring, Yellowstone National Park, Wyoming, USA | place: USA:Grendel Spring, Yellowstone National Park, Wyoming, USA | collected 2011-11-16
TTAGGGCGGGAGAGGCCAGCCCAGCCCGCAAAGGCAGAAGTGCCATGAAAACTTACGCCTGGGAAGCGCCGTAAAATATGGGCCCCGCGCCGTTGGGCCTAGCAACCACCCATGACGCCAACGGCGCCGCTGGGGCCCTGGGGCTAGGGGAGTCACTGCGCTCGACTATGAATAGACAGGTGATTGAGGCAGGGCGCAGGGGGCAGGCGGCAGCAGAGGATATAGCCCCCTGAGGTCACCTTGCCTGGGAAGCGCTCTTGAAGTCCCTCGGGGGCTACCTTAACCTTGTGCCTCCCAGCGGCCTCAGGGACTGCGTGGCGGCCTCCTCCACAAAGGCTGGGGAGCCCAGCTGGGTAACAGTGAAGGACTCTGAGGGTCACAGCGTGGTTGTGGACCCAAACCCCTGGAACACCTGGGAGGGCTCGGGCAGCTCCTCTGCTAAGCTGTGTAGCGACGGCCTGAACGTTGTGGTCTCCTACAGCGAGGCCACGGCCGCGAGGCCCCCTGAGACCGTGCTGGGCTACCCGGAGGTCATATATGGCTACAAGCCCTGGGGCTCGCTCTCAACCAGCACATCCCCCCTGCTCCAGCTGCCGGCCAAGGTAGGCCAGCTCCCCCAGGCCATCGCCTACGTTGATTACCTCGTAGAGTTCTCGAACGGCAGGGGCAACCTGGCCTTCGACCTGTGGCTGACCAGGGGGCCAGGCCAGCGCAGCGTGGGGCCCAGGGAGCTTGAGGTCATGATATGGCTCTACCGCAGCCCCGGCTTCAACCCTATGGGCTACCAGTCGCCAAACTTAACCCTTGGGCTACCCACCGTCGTGAACGGCAGGCCAGGCGTCGTTAACTGGGGAGTTTACATAGCCGACCCCATGGGGCCCGGCCGCTGGACCTACGTGGCTTTCGCCATGGAGCCGCCCCTGGCCTCGGGTAGCGTGCTCGTGCCCCTTACCCTGATGCTCAGGTCCCTTCGGGAGCTGCTGTCGTGGGGGAGCGAGGTCATGGACCTCTACCTTAACGGCCTGGAGCTCGGCATGGAGTACACGTCGCTAACATGGCCCCCAACTAAGGTGAGCGTCCTGGCCAGGTACAGGCTGAACTCATACGGCGTCCTTGTCCTGCCCCAGGATTAGATGGCCACAGCTGGGGCCGCCAGCACCTGCGGCTGAGGCTGACAGCGACAAGTGACCAGCTCAAACACGGCACAGTCGTTGATCAGGCCAAGGGCCTGGCCGCAGGGCCGAGTGGCACTTACGGCATGGCAGTCTAATGCGGCGTGTAGGAGGCCGTACGCGGCTACATGGGCTTGGCCGCGCGTGAGGAGAACCATATGGTAGGCGGCGAGGAGCCTGTCATATACTTGTGGATAAAGAGGTGGGCATGGCCCACGCCTTACAGCTGACCTCCTCGCCCAAGGATCCCTCGCCCTTCAGGGCGGGTGAGGAGGCCAGCTCTTACGCCCGCCCAAGGGCATGATATCCCTGTGAGACAAGGCCATTACGTTGAAGCTCTCCGCTAGATATCGATCTCGAGGAGGCCCTCAGGGCTCACCCTCACGCCGTACCTCTTAAGCGGGGGCTGCAGCTCCCTGTTAAACTCGCACCGCCTCTCAGGCATGACTATTGGCTGTGAAACCATGTCGCCGGTCAGCACGTCGAACTTAGCCTTGTGGAGCGGGCAGACGGCAATGTGCCCGTCCTCAACGTCGCTGAGCACGCCGCAGCCCATGTGAGGGCACCTGGCGTCCATGGCGTAGAAGTTGCCGTTATGCTTGACTATGAGTATTGGGGTGTTATCTACCATAATGACGGCGTGGTCCCTCGTATCAAAGATTTTAGCCAGGACGGATACCTTACGAAATACCATACATAGATCGCCTAGCTATTGTTAGCAAATCAACTAGTTAATAAAACTTATACATGGATTGTATGGGGCTCAGCGGCCGCGGGCCTCAGGGGCTGCGCTCATTTGTAGGAGCAGGCGGCGACCCCTGGCACTGATGCCCCGCGCCTCGTGGCGTCGCCTGACCTCAGGTGATTTTGAGGCTCAGTACTCGCTGAGGGTGCCGTCCCTCCTGGCCCTGTTGAAGCCGTAGGTGTAAACCGCGACCCCCAGGGGGAGCAGGACTAAGTCGTAGATGAGGAGCACAACGACATACCAGAGGACGCCGCCCAGGCCAGCGCCGTCCAGGAGGGCCAGCCTGAGGCCCTGCAGGGCGGGCGTCAGCGGCACGGCATAACTTATGTACCTCAGCCAGGTCGGGAGCACCGAGACGGGGAACACCGTGCCGGCTATCAACGTGGTCACAGTTGAGAAGAAGAAGGCCACTGGGTTCCCCTGCTTGGTTATCATAACTATGCCGCCCGCCACCATTGATATCCCAACGGTGGCTATGAGCAGCTCAGCCACCATTATGACTGCAGCTGGCAGCCCTGACGCCAGGTACCTGACCCCGAGGCCGTAGCCTACGGCCAGGGTCACCGCCGTGCTTATCGAGTTCAGTATGAAGCCCCACAGCGTTGAGTATATCAGCATGCCGAGGACCCCGCTCTGGGTCATAAGGTAGTATTCTATGGTGCCCATGAGCTGCTCGTTCCTCAACCTATTGCTTATAGTTGCTATAACTGACGAGACGTAGCCCTGGAACGCCAGGCCTATTACCACGAAGGGCGTGTAGTCCTGGGGCCTCATACTGAAGGCCCCGCTCACTATCCTTGCACCCAGCGCCGTCCCAGTGAAATAGTAGGTGAACACTGGAAGGACCCAGCTGAGGACGTTAAGGGCTATCTGCGTCCTGTAGGTGCTCCAGACCCTGAAGCCCCTGAGGTAGACATAGGCGTAGAGCCTCGCGGCCACTATGCTAAGCCTCCTCGCCACGCTCAAGCCATGCCACCCCTCCAGGCCCGGGCGCCCCTGGCCCTCGCCCTGTAGTCTATCTCCATCATTTCCTCGCCGACAAGGGCAGCGTAGACGTCCTCAAGCGTCGGCTCGTCCTCCCTGTAGTACTCCGCCCTCCCGTCCAGCTTGTCGGCCATGCTGCTCGGCACCCTGAGCACGGCCCTGTTACCCCTGACGAACGCCATGAACCTCCTGAGGTCCCTGGGGACGGCGTCATAAGGAAGTGAGACCTCCACCACCTTGCCCACCGCTGCCTTCAGCTCGGCCGGCGTGCCCTCAGCTATAATCTTGCCGTACTTTATCACGTATATGTAGTCGGCCAGGCCCTCCACCTCGCCCATGTAGTGGCTGGTCATGAGCACCGCCTTGTCCCTCGAGAGCGACTTCACGAGGCCCCTGAGCTCCCTGGCCGAGACGGGGTCAAGGCCCAGGGTTGGCTCGTCAAGCAGGAGCACTGGAGGGTCGTGAATTAGCGCCCTGGCGAGGGCCAGCCTCCTCTGCATGCCAAGGCTGTACTTCATGTACTGAACGCCTGCCCACCCGCTAAGGCCCACCAGCTCCAGCACCTCCCTAGCCCTCTGCTTTGCCTCGCCCAGGCCCATGTTATAGAGGCTCGCGAAGAATAGCAGGTTCTCGTAGCCCGTCAGCCTGTAGTAGAAGAGCCTCTCGCCCGTCAGCACCAGGCCCAGGCTCCCCCTGACCTCCTTTACCTCCCTTGTGACGTCGTGCCCCATGACGTAGGCCCTCCCCGACGTGGGCAGCAGCAGCGTCGAGAGTATCTTTATCAGCGTCGTCTTGCCTGACCCGTTTGGCCCCACAAGGGCCACCACGGAGCTCCTTGGAACCCTGACGCTAACCCCGTCCAGCGCCCTGACCTCTGCAGATTTCACCCTGAAGGTCCGCGTCAGGCTCTGGGTCTCCACGGCCTCCGTGGCACTCCACTCTCTCAGTGATATATCGAAAAGCTCCAGCCAAATAAGTTCAGCTGCTGCAGAGGAGCAGGAGCCTCGAGGCAACCCTCATGGCCCTGAAGTCGCCCCTCGGCATAACCCCTCTCCTCCTCATGGACTCCACGAGCCTCCCCAGCTGCTCCGCCGTGACCCCCAGCAGCTTAGCCGCCGAGCTGAAGTCCTCCGCTGACGCTATGGCCCTCACGGCCCTGAGATCCTCCTCGCCCAGGCTCCCGCAGAAGGAGAGGGGCAGCGTCACCCTCTCCAGGGCCTCCTCCACGGCGTCAACTATAAGCTCCCTCAGCTCGTCGGGCTGAACGAAGAGCTGGTCATCGAGTATTATCACTTCAATCCCTAGCCTTGAGGCCACGGCCCTGGCGGCCTCGTCAGAGTAGCCCCTGGCCACTATGGCCGGCCTCATGCCTGTCAGCACGGAGTTCACATAGGCCTGCCTCATGGAGGACACGTCCGCCAGGCCTGCCTTGACCTCAACCGCATAGACTATGTTGTTCTTCTCAGCGACTATGTCTATATCTGAGACCTCGACGCCGTCTACAACCACCTTCCTGTGGAACTCCAGTACCCTGAAGCCCATCGACTCCAGGTGGGAGGCCGCTACGGACTCGCTGGCCCTGAGCACCCGCTCACCAGGCGCCCTGTGGAGGCCAAGGTAAATATTGTAAAGGATAAATCTGAAACACCTAGGTTGTCCAAGTCCTGGGGCTTAGTCGCCGGCCCCGCAAAGTTCGAAAAAGAGAAAAGATAAAAAACGTCAGCCCCTAACTAAGCGTCGGTGCAGGCTTTTGTCTGGACCCATAAGGGCCGACGCCGCATTCATAGGCGGAGGTCCAGCCTCGCTCTTTGGCGCCCTCGAGCTCGCCAGGGCGGGCCTCAAGGTAGTCATAGTAGAGGACAGGGAGAACCTGGGCGGCACCTGCCTCAACGCTGGCTGCGTGCCATCGAAGGCGCTTAGGGAGTGGGCTATAAGGGTTGACGACGCCGTCTCCCTGGGGGCCAGGGTTGACCCCGATGAGGCCTGGAGGAGGGCGGTCAACGCCACGGAGAGGGTCCAGTCCCGGTTGTTCTCCCAGCTCAGGTGGCTCGTGGGGCAGCTTAGCGAGAACCTGACCCTGCTCAGGGGCTGGGCCACGATAACAGGGGACAGGTCGCTCAGGGTCAGCCTTAAGGACGGCGGGGAGGCTGAGGTGAGCTTCAGGTACCTTCACATAGGGGCCGGCTCAGTCGACTTCATCCCCGAGATCCCGGGCAGGGAGCTGTGCATGACGAGCGAGGACCTCTACGCCTACTCAAGGACTCCCAGGGATCTGCCTGACTCCATGGTGATAGTGGGCGGGGGCTACATAGGCGTTGAGATGGCTGAGATACTCTCAAGGTTCGGGGTTAAGGTAACGTTGGTTGAGAGCGCTGACAGGCTGCTGCCCAACATGCCTGTAGACATCTCGAGGGCCGCGCTCAGCCTTCTGCAGAGGAGGGGCGTTGACGTGAGGCTTGGCTACAGGGCGTCCGCCGTGGAGGTCAGAGGCGACGCTAAGGTCCTGAGGGCGGTTGCAAGGGACGGCTCCGCCGTGGAGGTCAGAGGCGACGAGGTCCTGATGGCAGTCGACAGGAGGCCCAGGCTGAGCGGCTACGGCCTGGAGGCGCTGGGCCTCGAGCTGGAAGGCGGCGTAAGGGTTAGCGAGGGCATGAGGACAAGCGTCCCCAACGTCTTCGCGGCAGGTGACGTCACCGGGAGACTTATGCTGGAGCACGCGGCCGCGAAGGGAGGCCTGGTCGCTGCAAGGAACATGCTCCTCGGCAGGGACCTCTACAGGATGAGCTACGTAGACGTACCCCAGGTAGTCTACACCGTGCCCGAGATGGGGGTTGTGGGGTACACGGAGGAGCAGCTCAAGTCCATGGGGGTTAAGTTCGACGTCATAAGGTACGGCCTGCAGGCGGAGGCCTACAGCCTCACGGTTGGGGGCCAGGAGGGGTGGGTCAAGCTGTTGGTTGACGAGTCCGGCAGGGTGATGGGAGCGCAGGCCTTCGCGCCGGACGCCTCCTCTATACTCACGGCCTTCGCCATGGCCATGAACTCAGGCCTTGACTCTGAGGGGCTCTACTGGCTTGCCGTGCCCCACCCGTCGCCCATGGAGCCGATAACAGATGCCTTCAGGCAGGCTTAAACAGGAGCGGCTGGCGCCGCGGCCGGGATTTGAACCCGGGTCACGGGCTTGACAGGCCCGCATACTATGCCGGGCTGTACTACCGCGGCGTGCCATCGCATATAACCATGCTGGGGGCTATTAATTTTTTGTGCCTCATTGCCGCCTGGCCTACCTAGCTCCTAGGGTTACAGGCACGGCCTGGCCAAAGGCGAGCCCCGGGGCCGTTGCACCCATGGCGCCAGCCGCGGCTAGGCAAAGAGATAACTTAAACGCCGAGCCCGCGAGAAGGGATGGGCGCTGGGAGGCTCAATGAAGCTCAGCGGCTGCACCACGGTCAGAGGCCCAGCTATGATAGCTGTGAGGGACGGGGGCCTGAAGCTCATGGGAGGGCCAGTCACGGCAGGCTCATCAATAACCGTGCCCGTCGGCAGGGCTGTGATAGCTGAGGGCGATGGCGAGGTTGAGATAAGCGGCGGCCAGCTTGGGCAGTGCGACCCCGAGGGACTCAAGGCCCTTGAGTCCCTCATAGATGAGCTCAGGGGCGCCAGGAGGGTGGTCCTCGTGGGGCCAACCGACAGCGGCAAGAGCACGCTGGCGGCGTACCTCTACAACTCAGGCGCTGTGAACTCAATAATATCAACCGACGTCGGCCAGAACGAGGTCTACTGCCCCGGCTTCGAGGCCCTCTCCATGCCTCCAAGGCCGTTTACGCCTGGCTCCTCAGCGCCTGAGCCGCTCTCCGCCTGCCTGGTGGGCGACTACACGCCAAGGGGCCTAGAGGCCAGGTACTTAGCCTGCGCCATCAGGCTCTCCAGGCTCTCCGGCAGCTTCGTCGTAGACACCGACGGCTGGGCCTCGGGGGAGGGGGCAGAGCTCAAGGCGGCCCTGGCGCTCGCCGTGGGCGCGGACGCCGTGGTTGCCATAGGCCTCGACCAGGGGTCATTATCAATACTGAGGCACGAGATGGCAGGCCCCCTTGTGGTCGCTCCAAGGCTCGCCCCAGCCGGGAAGAGCCAGGCTGAGAGGAGGACCAACAGGGACAGGCTGCTCGCCTCATGCATGATGGGGTCGAGGAGGAGGGTGCTCAGCCTCGACGGCCTCCTCGTTGAGGGGAGGGAGCCTGAGGCCTGGGAGGGCCTGCTTGTAGGCCTTCGGGACGCGGGGGGCGACCACTTCGCTGTTGTCGAGAGGGGGCCCTCAAGGTCGGGCTCTATAACTGTGCTAACGCAGTACATGGGCAGCGTCGAGCTCATTAGGCTTGGAAGGGCAAGGGTTGACCTGAAGGCCTTCGGGGGCCTTCTTCAGGCCTAGCTACTCAGGCGCCCTGAAGCGCCTCCCCGGCGACTGGGCGACCAGCTGCTGCACCTCGTTGATAAGGGAGTCGAAGGGCACCACCTCCTGCTCCCCCTGCCTCCACCTCCTCCTGACGCTCACCGTCCTGCTGGAGGCCTCCTTCTCGCCCACAACTGCAATTATTGGCACCCACGCCTTGCCAGCCGACCTTATCCTGGCCCCGAGGCTCTTGCTCGCTGGGTCAAGGTAGGCCCTGGCGCCCGCCGCCTGGAGCTCAGAGAGCAGCTCCTCCGCGTACTGGGCCTGCTGCTCCTTCACTGGCACAACCGCCGCCTGGAGGGGCGCCATCCAGAAGGGGAGCGAGGGCGTTGAGCCGGCCTCCGCCTCCCTGAGGCCCGCGTCAACCGCTGAGGAGGCTATGAGCCTCAGGGGGCCGAGGCACGTGAACTGGTTCCCCCTTACGGAGCCGTGGGCTGCCACCGCTGCCGCGCCCTTTGACCTGCTCATGTAGACCCCGAGCCTAACAGAGTACTGCACGTCGTAGTTCACTGAGAAGCCTCTGTCGCTTGAGGCGTCAAGCCATGTGAGGCCCTTGGCCATGGTCCCTGATACCTCAGAGAGCGCCTTGACTAACTCCTCCTCGCCCACGTCACCGGCCTTAACTACCACGTCGCCCCCTGGGACGGGCGACCTCAGCCTGACGGAGCCCTCCTCTAGGTACCTGGCCGCGTCAAGGCACGACCTCAGTATGGAGGCCAGGCCGCTCACGCCGTAGAGCTCCGAGGGCCCTCCGCCGCTCGTCCTCGGCTCGCCCCCAAGCCTCTCAGCCGCCCAAGAGGCGAGGGACTCCATCATCACCTCCCCCAGCCTTGTCAGGCCGTCGCTGGTGACGCCCAGCTTCTCCATGGTTCCAATAGCCTCGTTGTCCCATGGGTTCCCGGGCTCCAGCTCCCTTGGCATGAGGCCTGAGTCCATGGCCTCCTTGGGCGACAGTAGCTTGCCATCGGCTATGAACCACGGCCCCCTGGGGGCAGTTATTGTCCTGGAGAGCTCGCAGGCCGGGTGGCCTGGGCACGTTATGGTGAACCCCTTGTACCAGCCGAAGGGCGCCCTAGCCGTGCTAAAGCCCATGGCCTTAAGCTCGTCCTCGACCCTCCTGAGTATCGCAGCGGCCTGCTCTGGCGGCGCCAGGCTTGGCGAGAGGTGGGCGAAGGGGTAGACCACGGCGCACTTGACGCCAGACCTCCTCGCGTGTTCGGCTATCTCAAGGGCCGCCTGCCTAGCCAGGTCAGGGGCGTCGCCCTCCTCGACGCTTATGAAGCCCACGACGCAGTCCCTGCCCTCGAACTTAGATGGGGGGTCAGGCGGACTCTCAATTGCCTCCTCGACAGCCCAGAACTTGACCTCTGAGACGTGAATCATGAGCAGCCTCAAGCTGTGCCCACCTCAGCTTAGCGCCCAGCCCTTAAAGGCTCAGCCGAAGACGCTCTTGTTTACCATCTTTATAAGCCTCACGTAGTTGTTGCACTTGGCCTCGGGGCCGCTGCAGGAGACCTCGTATGTCAGCTGGCCGTCGAAGTGAACGAGGGACCCAGCGACCCTGAACCAGTCCACGGTCCCAGTCATTGGAGGCATGTGGTCGTCCGAGTAGCCGTCGTTGTCGTGCGCGTGAACCTCAGCTATGAGGCCAGCCTCGGCAACCTTGCTTATCTCCTCAGGCGGGTCCTTGGAGTTGACGTTGAGGTGACCTATGTCAACGCAGAGCCTGAGGCCTTCGACGGAGCCAGCTATCTTTATGAGCTCGTCAACGGTTGACCCCACTATGTCGCCCTCCAGCCTGTTCTCCACGGCCAGCGTGAGGCCCAGGTCCCTGGCCTCCCTGGCGAGCCTTGAGAGGGCGCTTATGTTTGCGGCCACCGCCTCGTCGGAGTGCCTCAGCGGGAGGGTGTGTATGACCGCTATGGAGGCCCCCATCTCCCTGGCTGCCCTCATCCACCTTATCATGCGTGTGAAGGCCCCCTCCTTGCCCTGCGCCAGCATGTCTAGTGTCTGCTTGTCGTAGGGCAGGTGGACGCTCGAGGGGCTGAGGCCCTGGCGCTTCAGCGACGCCTGCGTGTCCTCAAGCAGCGCGTCCTCCTGACCCCTCCTGTTGAGGAAGTTGTCGTAGCTCAGCTCGTAGTAGTCAACCCCCATGTTGTGGAGTCTAGTCACAGCGTCAGCCGGGAGCAGGGACCTGTATATCATTGTAGCGTAGGCTACCCTCATGCTACCAGCCAGGCCTGGGCTCCACGGCCAAGATATTAGCCTTATACAGCACTGAATCTCTTTCCAGAGAGAAAAATATTTTAAGCGTGAAGAGGACATCTTTTCAGAAGGCGAAAGGACGTGAAGGATTTCACAAAGCCGTTGACTGTAGCTGACGGCATACACTGGGTTGGTGTCAACGACAGGAGGAAGGTCAGGTTTGAGAACATGTGGCCCATACCAGAGGGCATATCATACAACGCCTACGTTATTGACGCAGGCGACGGGTTCATAGCCGTTGACGGTGTCGAGGAGGACTACTCCGAGGAGTACTTCTCCAAGCTGAGGGCGGTGGTCGGGGACCTCTCAAGGGTTAAGCTGATAGTTGTGAACCACCTCGAGCCCGACCACCAGGGCACCCTGGAGGAGCTCGTAAGGAGGACGGCGGCGCCGGTGGCCATATCAAGTGTGGGGGCCAAGATGATGGATGACTTCTACGACGTCCCTGGCGACAGGCTGAGGCCTGTCAAGGACGGCGAGGTGCTTGAGGTTGGCAGCAGGAGGCTGAGGTTCATCTACACCCCCTGGCTCCACTGGCCTGAGACCATGATGACCCTTGAGGAGGCCAACGGCGTCCTCTTCACATGTGACGTCTTCGGCTCCTACAGGGCCCTGAGCGAGGGCCTGTTCGACGACGAGGTCCCCCTTGACAAGTACATACCTGAGGCCAAGAGGTACTACGTTAACATAGTTGGTAAGTACGCTAAGAACACGCTTGACGCGCTGAAGAAGCTGGGGCCCCTGATGAGCTCAGTCAAGGTGATAGCGCCAGCCCACGGACCTCTCTACAGGTCAAACCCGCGGCTGCCCCTCGACCTGTATGAGGAGTGGGCGCTCCCAAGGCCTGAGAGGGAGGTGTCAATACTCTACATTAGCATGTACGGTCACACCGTTAAGGCCCTTAAGAGGCTGGAGGAGGACCTCAGCTCAAGGGGGCTGAACGTCAAGGCTATTGACGCCGCCGAGGTCCACATTTCAGACGTGCTGAGCGAGGCCAACAACTCAGCCGGGCTCATCGTGATGTTCCCCACCTACGACGCCTCAATCCCGATGCCCCTCTACGAGGCCCTCTACGCCTTCCAGGTGAAGATGTTCGGCAGGGGAAGGCCGGCGGGGGTTGTGACATCATATGGGTGGGGGCCAATAGCTAAGATAGCCGCGGACCAGCTGCAGAGGTCAGGCTTTAAGGTAGTTGAGCCGCTGGTCACGCTTAGGACCAGGCCCAGGCCAGAGGAGCTCGAGAAGATGGACGAGCTCGCGGCCTCAGTGGCGAAGGCCGTCGACGAGTTCATGGCTTCCCAGAGGGGCTCGTGAGCCGGGGGAGGCCCCTCAGGCCCGCCAGGGCCATAAGGGTGGCCCACCTGACCAGGTCCCTCCTGACCACCTTGCCCTCAGTCATGAGGCCTATTATGCCCTGGGCCGACCCTATGTCCTTGAGGCCGTACCTCCTTCCCACGGCCTCGTCCAGCTCAGAGCTCATGGCCTCCCTGGCGACCTCCTCTGGCACCTCGAAGGCGGGGGAGGCGCCGCAGGCGCTGGAGCTGCCGGCAACCACGCAGGTGAACGTTATGACATACCAGGAGCCTGAGACGCTGAAGAGACCCGACTCCACGCCGACGCCGTGATCAGCGCCCCTCGACGCCAGCGAGGCCCTCAGCATAGCAAGCCTCCTCGTCTCCTCGAGCCCAACTGGCTGGGGCGGCAGGCCGCTCACGGCCACAGGCGTAACCCTGGCGCAGCTGTAGATGAGCTCGTAGGCCTCCCTGACGCCCTCCAGCTTAACCGGGTTGGAGCTCCCCACCGCGGCGCTTGGGCACGTCAAGCTCCCACGCCCTGGCACACGGCGCCGTACCTTGTTATTAGCTGGCGCCTAAGAGGAGGTGGCGCCGCGGGCGGGATTTGAACCCGCGCGGGGTTTCCCCCACCGGCTTAGCAGGCCGGCGCCCTAGCCAGCTAGGCGACCGCGGCACCGCTCTTCCGTAAAAAGCAAGGAACTTATAACCTTTAGCATCCTTGAGGGCGCGCCTCCCATGGTTAGTCAGGTGCCCTGGCGGTGACGCTGGCTCGCAGGCGCCCTGGCCGGCCTGCGGCGCCCCTGTGCCCCTCTGGCGCCTGCGGGGCGAGCGGTTGCGCTGACCCCGGCGCTGACAAGGTGCCTGTTTTAAGGTAATTAAGCTCAAGGCGCCTAAGTTTAACGGCCTCTGTGATGTGTTACCTCCGGCACTGAGCGGTGAAGTCAAGGCATTTGGCTGAGAGGCCTTAAGAGGACAGTGGAAAAGAAAGCGTGGCTTAAAGGAAAGGCCTGAAGGCTAGCTCTTGGCGACCCCCTCGGCCTGGCCCGCCTGCTGCGTCACCAGCTTCACCTTGGGCGCCTTGGAGGTCAGCTCCTGCCAGTCCTTGAGGTTGTATATGCACCCTGGGTCCGGGGCCAGCGGGTCGCCGTAGTAGCCGTAGGCCCTGGCCCTGCAGCCGCCGCATATGTTCCTGTATGGGCAGACCCTGCAGTAGCCCTTGAGGTTGTCCCTGTTCCTAAGCTGCTCAAAGAGCGGGCTCTTGGTCCATATGTCCCAGAAGCTCTGCTTCCTCAGGTTGCCCACCACGGCGGGCAGGAAGACGCACGGCGACACGTCCCCGTTGGGCTGTATCGCAGCGTATATCCTGCCGGCGCCGCAGCCGCCCACGAACTCAGCCACGGCCTTAACTATTGGGTCTCCGCTCACCGCGAAGTGGGTCGGCGCCACCTCCTGGCCGCCGCTGACCTGGAGGGCCACCCTGCCGTACTGGGGGGCAGTGCTAACTATCTGGAGCCCAGGCCTCTTCTTCATCTCGAGGTAGATCTCCCTCAGGAACTTCTCCCTCTCAACAGGGTCCAGGTCAAGCCACGCGTTCTCAAGGCCCCTGCCCGTTGGAACGAAGTTGAAGAATATCACCCTCTTGACCCCTATCTCCTCAGCGAGGTCGAGCAGGTTCTTGACCTCACCTATGTTCACCTTCGTTATTGTGACTGCCATGCCGTGGTCCATGCCCAGCTTGACCGCGTTCTCAAGCGCCTTTACGGCCCTCTCCCATGAGCCGGGCACGCCCCTGAACTTGTCGTGGACCTTGGGGTCGGCGCTGTCTATCGAGACCTCGACGTACCTCAGCCCCTCCTCCTTAGCCTTGGCCAGCTCGTTTATGTCAGCGAAGAGCCAGCCGTTGGTCGCGACGGCGGTGTGTATGCCCCTTGACGACAGCTCCCTCACTATCCTGTGGAAGTGGGGGTGTATAGTAGGCTCGCCGCCGCTTAAGGCCACGGAGGCCACGCCCGCCCTGTCGAGCTCGTCAACGACCCTCAGCTTCTCCTCCAGGGTCAGCTCGTCAGGGGTCGGGGCTCCAGCCCTCTGGTAGCAGTGTATGCACTTCAGGTTGCACATGTTTGTGAAGTTCCAGACTATCAGGAAGGGGGCTGGCATCTTCTGCGGCACGGTGACGCCGTAGAGGCCAAGGCCCTTCATTACGAGCGCTACCCCCCTCCTTATCGCTGGGTCGCTTATGGACTTCTTGGCGGACTCGACGTCGCCGTGAAGCGCCTTTATGCCGACCTCTATGGACTTGTTAATTATCGGTATGAGGAACCTGGCCGTGAGCGGGCACTCGACTATCTGCTCGCCGACGAAGGCGCTCAGTGAATGATATATGAGCGGCGCCTCCTTCTCCGTGCCGTCAGCATACTTAACCTTAACTGTCCTTGTGGCGAGCCTCAGCGACGCCCTTGTGACGGGGTTGTTAAAGATGAGCCTTATGCCCGCCAGCAGGTGGCCTATGTTCCCCTTATCCTTCTTATTACCTCCCTCCTCGCCCTCAAGCTTCTCAACTACCGGGTTACCGGCCTCGCTCAATCCCTCTCACCTCCTCCCCACCTCAGGGGCTCAAAGACGCGCCCAAGCGCGTCGCCAAACGCCGAGAGGGTCTCCCTGGTGATCACTGAGACCAGGTCACCGAACCTCCCGGCCCTCACCTCCTGCAACATGAAGCCGAGCCTCAGGTAGAACTTCCTGTAGGCGTAAATCAGGGCCCTGCCCAGCTGCTCGGCCGTGAAGTTGAAGCCCCTTATGACAGGCCTCACGGTGGTGTAGTGCTCCCAGTTAGTGTCAACTATCAGGTTGTTCTTAACTGCGAAGTCCCATAGCGGGGTGCCAGGGTAAGGCGTCAGTGCCGTGAACTGGGCGTAGTCGGGGCCTAGCTTCACGGCGAGCTCAGCGGTCTGCTTCATGTCGTCAACAGTCTCCCAGGGGAATCCAAGGATGAAGGAGCCTGTGGCGAAGCCCTTGAGCTCCTTCTTCCACTGGAACACCCTCCTGGCCTGCTCCAGGGTTATCTTCTTCCCTATCCTGTTCAGCGTCTCCTGGCTGGCTGACTCGACGCCGAAGTAGAGGGCGTTGCAGCCGTTGTCGTATAGCAGCTTCATTATGTCCTTGCTCATGTGGTCGACCCTGGCGCCGCAGGAGAACTTGATGTCAAGCCCCCTCGTCCTTATCTCGTTCACGAAGTCCCTCACGAACTTCCAGTTAGCCGTGAACTCGTCGTCAGTGAACACTATCTGCTTCGTCCCGTACTTGTTAACGAGGTACTCTATCTCGTCGGCCACGCCCTTGGCGGACCTGTACCTGTACCTCCTGCCCCAGTAGTAGCTGGTTATGCAGTACATGCAGCCATAAGGGCAGCCCCTGCTTGCCATGACGTGGGCTATCCTAATGGGCTTGTTGAAAAGCGTGTACTTGTCCATGTCCAGGAGCTCCCTGTCAGGCCACGGCAGCTTGTCGAGGTCCTCTATGAAGGGCCTGTCAGGCGTCACTACGGTCCTGCCCTGCTCCCTGAAGACGAGGCCCTTGATCGCCTTCAGGGCCTCGTAGTCCCTCCCCCTCCTCTCGAGCGTATCCGTCAGCTCAAGCATAGTGAACTCGCCCTCGCCCCTGACGACGAAGTCATAGCCGGCGTCAAGGGCCTCGTCGTACATGTAGGTCGCGTGGGTGCCCCCGGCCACTAGGGTGACGTCGGGCATCTCCCTCCTCAGCTCCTTTGCCGCGAGGTAGCCCTTGGGGGCCAGCGGGGTCATCATGGAGACCCCAACTATGTCCGGGTCAAACGACTTGACCTCGGCCATCCACGACTTCAGGTCGAGCCTCCTGGTCGGGCTGTCAACTATCTTGACCTTGTGGCCAGCCTGCTCGAGGACTGACGCTATGTATGCCAGCCCCAGGGGAGGGGCCCTCATCCCTGTTACCTTGTAGATCTCCAGGTTGTGAACATCTGGGGGCAGGGCCAGCAAGACTTTCGTTTCTTATCCCCTAGTTACTATTATATTGTTTTGAGAGATATATGTAAAACTGTAGATGAGACAAGGGAGTAGTCTAAGGAAGCCTGTAGATGAGCCCTCTCCTTTTCTCCCCTTCCAAGGCCATGGGCGTCAGCAGAGCGCCAGCACCCTGGCCATGGCTCCCTCTGCGCCCCTCACCCTGAGCGGCGCTATGACGAGGGTCACGTTGTTGCAGCCTACCAGCTCCTTAAGGTTGCAGGCGCCCTCAACTATTATGACGCCTGAGGAGAGCAGCCTGGCGTGAACGTATGACACGTCGTCAGGGCTCACCGTTGGCTTCCACGGGAAGCCCTCGGCCCCAGCCCAGCCGGCCACGCTCATTCCCTCAGTTACAACCGCGCTCACTTTGACCTCAGCGAGGTAGTCCGCGGCGCCCCTGTCAAGGTAGGGCCAGGCGTAGAGGTAGAGCTCTGAGCCCCTCATTGACGAGAAGCCCGTGTAGAGGACCGCCGCCCTCCCCTTCCTAACCTTGCCTTCGAGGTCGCGCCTCGTTATCGGTTCCCCTGGCCTCTTGTTGCTGAGGTCCACAACGTCCGCCCCTGCTATGAGCCTCGAGGGCTCTATTGAGTCAACGGACCCCCCTCCAGGTATGAAGTGGAGAGGGGCGTCAACGTGCGTGCCTGAGTGGGAGCCCGCCTCAAGCCTTGAGAGCGTCACCTCGCCGGGCCTCGAGCCCCTCATCACGAACTCGTGCTTAAACGGCGGGTCGCCCGGGTAGGTTGGCATGCCGTTGAAGAGGTCGCACGTCAGGTCAACGACCCTACCGAGGCTGAGTCCCAAGGCAGTCCCTCGCGGCTGGGGTAGAGCTAGCTTAAACGCCCTCCTGTAGCCAGAGTATGCCAGAGGCCCCGGGAAGTAGTCCCTCACTGTTCGGGGCCGCGAACTGGCATCGCCCTATAAGAATTGATAAGAGGGGGACCGTAATATCTGTAGTTATGCATGAGGTTGTCCCTGATCTTAACTAAGGGCGCGTCACCCTCTTCCCATAAACCTCTACCACCTCAGGGGAGATGATGGAGCCTGAGGACTGGGGCCTGTTCTTCCAAGAGGATCACGCCCGTGGGGCCGATGACTTCTGTTGAGATAACTGGCGAGGGAGAGGGGGTCACGAGGAGGCCCTCTGAGCTGTTGAACAGGGCTGAGAAGAGGTGAGAAGCTCTAGGGGCCGAAAAAGGACGATATCGGTAGGTGGTAAGAAAGCGGTTCAGGTAAACAGGCCCTGGGTTGCGTTCTCTAACGTAACTGAGTAGGCCTCAACCAAGTAGAGGCCCTGGACCCTCCCCTCGACAAGGCCCAATGTCACTGCGCCGACCGGTAGCCTTGACGCCGTCAGGTTGCCCGTCACTTTGGTTGAGCCCGTGATCTCAACGAGCACAAAGACCACGTGGTGGGACGAGAGGTTGACAACCTTAGCTATGCCTATGTAGGCGCTGGAGTTAACCTCGTAGAGCAGTACGGCCCTCAGCTCCACCACCTTGCCAATTATGTTCTGTGAGCTGATGAAGGCGTAGAGCCTCTCGTCAAGCTTTATGACGAGCTCGTCTGCACTGGCTATAGCGTGGCCGACCGCCCTTGCCGGCCCGTGGGAGCTTGAGCTCAGGTTCCCTGCAAGGCCCAGGCTCTTGTTAGCTAGCACTATTGACTGGTTAAGCATAACAAGGGAGCCCGTGTCGTTGCCCCTGGCGAACAGGAGCACGGCCGTGTAGGTGTCGTTTAGCGCCTCCTCGAGCAGGTTGAGGGCCCTCTCAGCTGTCTGGTTCTCGCTGCCGCTTAGCTGCTGGAGCAGCGGCTGTACGGCCTGGATGCTCTCGTTAATGCCCCTAATTACGTGGGCCTGGGCCTCAACGACCATCACGCGGCCTGAGGCGTTGGGGAATGGCATCAGCTCAGGGGCCTCGGACTCCAGCTCCTCAGCCATATTAGCCATCTCAACGAGCTGGGCAGGGGTCGCGTTGACAGCTGACCTGTTGAGGAGCCCCTCGATTGCCCCGAAGACCTCCTCCGCCTCATCTGACGGGCTCACGTTGGCCTGCTGCAGGAAGGCCCAGGCCTGCTCGGCCTCGTGCTTTGCATGCGCTATGTGCTCCGCTATCCTCCCTATCATCGCCTTCTTGGCGTACTCTGAGACGTTTAATGAGAGGTTGGAGAGCTGCTGCTTAAGCTGGGAGAGGACCTGGGCGGCGGCGCTGGCGTTGCCCTGCGCCGCGTACTTAAGCCCCTGCTTCACCATTGAAATTAGCTGCTCCCTCTCCGTGCTGTTGAGGGCTGGGTTTGATGAAACGAAGGCCTCTATCGCCCTGAGCTGGGCCTCAACGCCTATGGCCTGAGGCATTGGGGCCGGCCTTGCCTTCTTGAGCTGCGTCGCCAGGACCTTCATAATGCCTATGGCGACCCCTATGCACTGGCTGTAGTTCCCTTGCCTGTAGTAGGAGAGGGCCTCAGAGTAGAGCTCCTCGGCCTCCGTCACGTTAACACCCTGGGCCTTGGCAACAGCTATGGCCCTCTGGGTTATGTTAAGTAGCACCTCAGCTGACGTTGCCGTGGCGTTAGCGCCGCCCTGCTGCCCCTGGGTCGCCTGAGCCGCCGCCTTTATCAAAGATAGAGGGGAGAGCAGCGCCAGGCCAACCATAAGGGCCAGCGCAGCTGCCATCAAGCCGCTCCTCACTTGCACCACCGCTCGCGCTCACGCTGGCCTTGCGGCGCCTATTAGGGCCGCGGCGGGAGCCTGCTCCCGCCCCCTCCCGGGGCTTCCCGCTACCCGTCGCGAGCGGCTCCCTAAAAGGGGGTCCCTCAACTACTGGGGCGGGACCGCGTGATGAGAAGGTCCGTCTCAGCGGCAGTGGCGGCGGCCGTGGTGGTAGTGGTAGTTGCAGTTGCGGCCGTTGGGGCCTACTACTATTACACCAGCAGGGGAGGCACCGTCTACTTCTACATGACTGACCCAGGAGGCCACTCCAGCTCAGGCTCCGGCGCCTCCAACAACGCCTCCCTCGCCATCTACCTCACGGTTACGTCAATAATGATACACAGCGCCTCCAAGGGGTGGATGACCGTCTCTAACAAGACTATAACCGTCCAGCTGAGCTCATCACTGTCACTGATAACGTCGAAGAGCCTGCCGCCCGGCAACTACACTGAGATAAGGTTCGTGGTGTCCTCCGTCACGGTCCAGGTGGGGGGCGTCAACGTCTCAGCCAGCCTGCCGAGCGGCGTGCTGAAGGCGCCCATAATCAACGGCGGCCTCCAGGTGACCAGCGGCAAGAGCGCCTACCTAGTGATATATATGGGGCCGCACCTGGTGCTGACCGGCAACGGGCAGTACGTGCTGAGGCCAGTTATAACTGTCGAGGCCTACTACTCGCCGCTCACGTCTAACGCCACAACAACCACGTCGTGAGAAGCCTTAAATTGCATGAGTTTCGCTTTTTATTAGAAACCCCTCACAGGTGAGGTGATGGCATTGAGGGGGGCCGTGGCGGTAGCGACGCTTGCGGTTGCGCTGCTGGCACTGCTGGCGGTCGCCAGGGCCCAGGCGACATCGATTTCAGCCACTGCTAGGATAGATGAGGCCGGCGACCTGGAGCTCTACGCCGTCTACAACGTGACGAGCGCCCCGGCCCTCCTGGTGGTCCCAGCTAAGTCGCCTGCAGCCTACTTCGCCGTCGAGAACGGCACCACCGAGCTGCCAGTGCAGTACAACGGCACCGACCTCCTGGTGGCGGTTGACCAGCCAGGCATCGTTAACGTCTCCTACCTGACGCTCCAGGCGACCTCAAAGGAGGGGGCCCTCTGGGAGGCCAACTTCACCATGCCGTGCCCTGGCGACGTCTTCCTGCCGCCCCAGTCGACGCCAATATACGTGAGCCCCGTGCCTCAGCAGGTGTTCTACGTCAACGGGTCGCCGGCCCTCGTGATGCCCTCGGGCCCAGTTACCATAGAGTACATGATGTCGCCGCCCGTGAGCACCACGACTACAGTGGTTGCACACAGCGTCACGACGACCAGCAGCATAACCCCAACAACGACCACGACGCGCGCCCCCTCACCCTCGTACCTGTTGCCTCTCATAATAGCTGTGGTGATTGTTGCTGCAGGGGGAGCCGGCGCCGCCCTAGTTATGCGCAGGAGGGGAGGCGGCGGCCCGGCCGAGGCCCTGGACGACAGGGACAGGGCAATACTGTCAGCTATATCAAAGCTTGGGGGTGAGGCCACGGCCTCCCAGGTGATGGGTGAGACAAACATACCCAGGAGCCCCCTGTACAGGAGGCTTGACAAGCTGGTCAGGCTGGGCTACCTTGAGGAGGGCGTCAGGGGGAACACAAAGGTCTACAGGTGCAGGAGGCCGGGCTGCTCCTAGCGGGCCGGCCTGAGGAGCAGCGTTATTATCTCCCTGGGCCTGTAGGAGAACCTCACAGCGTCGCCCTCAACCTGTATTGTCCTTGGCACCTCTTCCTCCTCAAGTATGTTGACGCTCCTGGCCTCGGCGACCCTGAAGGGGGCCCTCAGCACGCCGACGCCGGAGGAGTTGTGGGCCTCAAACATCCTGACCACTAGGCCGTCGCCGTCCTCAGGCGCCTTAACGGCCTCAAGCACCAGGTTCTCCGGGGAGAGCTCCATAAGCGACGCCTCCCTGTTACCGCTGGCCACGACCAGCGGGAAGGCGTACTCGTAGGCAGCTCTCGGCACCCCTGCCTGCCTCCAGTCGCCGGCGTGCGCCATCAGCGCGTAGGTGAAGTCCTGGGCCTCAAGGTCGGTGGCCGGGTCAGGGAACATGGGGGTCCTGAGGAGCGTCAGCCCAACTCTGTTGCCCTCAACGCTCGCGCCGTACTTCTTGGGGGAGAGCAGCGCAACGCCCCTGCCGGAGTCGTAGAGGTCTATGAACTTCTGGAAAGGCACCTCAAACATGGCCTTCTCCCAGCTTGTGTTCTTGAAGGCGGGCTCCTCCAGCACCCCCATGGGGGCGCCGTAGGCGTAGCGGTCAGCGTTCGTGTTGAAGGAGTGCCACGCCTTCACCATGAGCTCCCTGTCGACGAACTCAGCGTGCACCTTGAACTCAAGCAGGGGGAGGCCGGCGTAGAGCCTGACCTCCTGGACCAGCCTGTTCCTGCCGAGGCTGTAGCTTATGAGGGCCGACGCCATGAGCGGACCGCTGTACTTCACGGCGACGGAGTCGGCCCTCAGCCTCAGCTCGCCGGCCCTGTAGCCGGGCTCTATGTCCCAGGCGTCAGCCCAGCCTGGGGAGTTCTGGTAGACGGCGACCTCGTTGGCGGCCCCGCTCACGAGCTCCTCGCCAGCGGCCTTAAGAACCAACGACGTTATAGTGCCATCCCTGGATATCACTGCCCTGACGGCGGAGTTCTCAAGGACTGCCGAGTCCCCCTCGGCCCTCGCCGAGGCCCTGTCGCCGGGGTCCAGGGGCCTGAGCGGGGCGAAGCCCATGGCTGGGGCGCTCACGTAGGCCAGGTAGCCCTCGTCTATGCGCTGTGACCCCTTGATCGGCCTGTCAGCTATAATATAGCCGTGCCTGCGCCACGGCAGGGAGTTGAAGACCGCAAGCCCCTCGCCGCCGGCCGCTGAGGCCATCGCCTTCAGCGCGTCCGCCCTGAGCTCGTCAGTCAGGGACCTCAGCTCCCTGTAGACCTCCTCGTAGACCTCCCTGACCGCCGAGCCCGGCAGCACGTCGTGGAACTCGTCCCTCATTATGACCTTCCAGCGCGCCTGGACCCTCTCCCTGTCGTACGTGCCCGAGAGGGCCTGCCAGGCCTCAAGCTCCCTCATCCACCTCTCAGCCTCGAAGTGCAGCGCCTTCATGAGCGAGTGGCTCGTGTAGGTCCCCCTGTGGGTCTCAACGTATAGCCTCCCCCTCCACCTTCCCGCCGAGCTGAAGTCCACCGCCTTGAAGTACTCCGAGGGGGTGGCGTGCACGAGCCTTGGGAGCCCGGGGAGCTCGTTTACTATGTTGAACTTCAGCTCCATGTCCTCGTTGGGCCCGCCTCCCCCGTCGCCGTAGCCGTAGGACAGGAGCGCCGGGCGCTCCTTGGTTGGCCAGCTCTCCCACTGCTCAAGCACAGCTGAGGCCGTCAGGGGGCTGTTGTAGCCCCCGCCACCGAAGCCGTAGACCACGGCGGGGAGCGGCTCGCCGTCGCCGCCGTCCCAGAGGAAGGGGCCGTAGGGGAACCTGTTGGTGTCGTTCCAGGTCAGCTTGTGGGTGGCGAAGTACTTTATGCCCCCGAGCCTGGCTATCTGCGCCAGCGTCGCCTGGAAGCCGAAGCTGTCGGGCAGCCACAGCACCTCGGCCCTCCTGCCGAAGAGCCTCTCGAAGTACCTCTGCGAGTAGAGCAGCTGCCTCGCCATAGACTCCCCTGAGGTCACGTTGGGGTCAAACTCAACGTAGCCAGCCCCCAGCTCCCACCTGCCCTCCCTGACGAGCTGGGCGACCCTGTCAAGCAGCTCGGGCGCGTCCTGGGAGAGCCACTCGTAGTAGAGGGCTGAGGACTGGACGTACTTCATCTCCTTGAACTTCTCCATGAGGCTGACCACGGTCGCCGTGGTCCTCAGCACCTTCCTCCTCGACTCGCTGAAGGGCCAGAGCCACGCTGCGTCTATGTGGGCGTGGCCAACCGCGTAGATCACGCCTGGCCTGCCGTACCTGCCCTCAAGCGACCTCAGGCCCTCCTTGAGCTCCCTGAGGGCCTCCTCAACCCCGGCTGGCCGCTGCTCCACGTACACCTTCTCAGCGAGGCCTGGGTCTATGGAGATCAGTAGCCTGTTGACGTCATAGCTTGTCCTGTAAACGGCCGAGGCCAGCAGCACCTGCGTCGGCGAGACAGCGTTCACCCTCACGCGCGAGAGGGCCCTGGAGAGCAGCGAGCTGAGGTCGTCCCTCAGCTGCGCGTCCTTCGTGGCCCTGGCCAGCTCCAGGGCGGAGGAGGCGTAGAGGTAGAGCTCGTAGCCGACGGGGTCCCTCTCAACTATGAAGGCCTCGGGCGGCATGGGCTGGGCGGGCTCCCCGAAGTCGCCGTAAGCCGTGGGCTCAGCCATAACTTCGTGGCTGCCGGGCGGCAGGGGGACCTGGACGTGCTCGGCGTCGACCTCGTAGTAGGGCCTGCCGTCAAGCCTTATGAGGGCCGGCGACTGCCTCGAGGTCACGACCATGTAGAGGTTCTGCCCGACCTCGTTGTAGAGGAACCTGTAGTCAAGGCCTCCGGCCGGGGACCAGCTGACGGCCCTGGGCCTCCTGAAGGAGGAGGCCAGCACGAGCAGCGTCCTCAGCTCGATGGCCTGTTGGCTCAGCCTGTCCATCTGGGCACCCAGCTCAGCGTTGCCGGCCCAGAAAAATAGAGGTCCCAAGCCGCCTAGGCCTTTAACATAATAATCTTATGTTATATTAAAAGAAATATATTTCCCTAGGCAACTGATTTTCAAGGTCAATAGTGATTTTTAAGAAATGCTATTTCTTATCTCTATAAAGGGGATGTCATGGGACATTATCATAAGGGTAAATAAGGACTGTTGGGCCTTGTTCGTCTTTCTTCGGCCTGACTTGAGCCTGTTAGGCTCTGCTTGGCTTAGTTAGACCTTGTTCGGCTTGGCTCGGGCCTGTTCGGTCCTGTCCTAAGCTGTTCGGCTTTTTTTAAGTTTTTTAAGCTAAAAATAACATATATGCTGCAGCTCTGTGCAGCCCGCCCCTGCGCCCTCGCTTGGCCCCCCGAGCGGGCCTGACCCCCTGTTACCTTAGCTCAGTAAGGTAACCGCCAGGCCCTCGCATGGTAAGGAGGGGCTGGGACTCGGGCCTTGACTTCGAGGAGGCCTACAGGCGAATACTGAACCACATGCTGGGCTCCAGGAGCCCATATGACGTGGTCCTTCTAGTGCAGCTCAGGAACGGCAGCCGCGTAGGCGAGGCGGTTGAGGCCGTCAGGCAGTTCTGCGCCTCTGGCCAGGACCAGGTCCTCGTGAGGGTCGAGAAGCACAAGGACAATGACCTGCGCCTTATGGTCCTTCCCGAGGAGCTGAGGTCAGTCGAGGGCAGGAGGCTACTAAGCGAGGCCTGCGCCGCGCTCTCAGCCCTGAGGAACCCAAAGGCAGCGGTTAAGGTGTACTGCCGCAGGGCCTACGGCTTCAACACGCACAGCCTAAGGTACGCCTTCGTTTCCTACCTCCTGAAGAGGGGTGTCTCGCCCTCCATAGTCGACAAGATAACTGGCCACAGGTCCCTCAACTACATCCTTCACTACACTGAGGTCAGGCTCGCTGAGGAGGTCCTGGCTGGCCTCAGGGGCTGGGGCGCCTCGCCAGCTGAGGGCCAGGCGCCTTGACCTTAGGTTGCAAAGCTATTTATATTTCAAAGCGCAAAGCATCTTGAGGTGCGGTCCTCTTGAGGGCGGCCAGGGCGCTGGCCCTCGTCCTCATCATCATCGTCGTCTCAGCGTCGCTGCTCGCTGGGCTGTCCTACCTGATGCCTGGCCTGTTCCACAGGGGGAGAATCATAATAAGGGCATACGCGGTAGGGAGCGACGGGGATTCGACCCAGCTGGCCAACGCCTCGTTCTCAGTGTGGGCCTGGGCCCCGACCCCTAACGGGACAGAGTTCATCCCCGTCTTTAACGGGACAGGGCCCCAAGCCGTGATAAACCTCAGCAGGCTCGTAGGCTGGGCCAAGGGCTGGATACATGCATACGGCAAAGCGGCCATAAGGTCATTTGAGCCATCGATAATCATATGGGTCTCTTACCCCATACCTTTGCCCAACGGAAGCGTTGAGCTCGTGACCCAGCCCTCCTTCAAGCCCATTAACCTGAGCCTCCCGCTCAGCGGCAGCGGGACCATAGCAGTAAACGTTATGGTGAGCCACCCGTTCAGGACGCTGCTGAACGGAACCCCCCTGAAGGCCAATGGCGAGGGCGCTGGGGCAGCCGTGAGGGGCCTTGGTGAGGCATCGCCAGAGCAGACCACAACGACGACGGTCACCACCACACCAACTACGAGTATAGTGTCTGCCGTATGTTGGCCGCACACTGACATACCATGCTACGTTTGGTACCTGGTACCTCACGTCATTGGTTGGTACCCCAACGACACGGGCATGGCCCCCATAAGCCTCGCCATTGCCTTAGCGCAGCCCAGTTCTGTTAGCGAGTTAGGCTCCGCATCCGTGTCCATATCTTTACTGGTCTTCTCTCAACAGATCAACCAGTTCAGTATAAACGGCCTTACGATAGCTGGCGCCGCGTTCGAGGCAGCTATGAAGGACGCTGAGGCTGGGGACCTGTTCCAGGCTATCAGCCAGCTTTCCCCAGTGCTGGGGACTACGTTCGCATTCACGAGTGAGGCAGAGGTCCAAGAAAATATCTCCACAGGGGCCAACATTCCAACGACCATTGACGACATAGGCCAGCTCTACATGGTTGGCCAGGTCGCGCTGGTCAACTGGACGGAGTATTTCGTCGTCTGGCCGTACGGTCAGCCCCAGCCGACGGGGAACTGGTACCTCGGCCTCCAGCTGACCGCAGTTAAGGTCGTGGAGAACGACGGCGCAGAGGCCCCAGTGATCTATGCCTGGGAGGCCTACGACCCGTGCGTTAACCTGAGCGCGTGGGCCTGGGAGCAGCAGGCCCTCATGCAGGACCCATACTACCTCTTGGACAGTGGAACTAACTACTGGTGCTCGCTCCCCAACACGCCAGCGCCCGTCATATGGCAGGACTACGCCACGAACCTGACGTATTACACTACTCTGAACTATGGCCCAAGTTACCGCGATATAGCCTACGTGAAACTCTCCGTTAACGGGGGCGAGTCGCCCCTGGGCATAGGCCTTGACCTGGGCTCTGCCATAGCGTCGATTATAGGGACTGCGCTTATGGTGAGCCAGCCAGAGGTAGGCGCTGTTGTAGAGTTGATAGGGGCTCTCCTCGGCGCCTTCCAGTACACGACAACCTCAGTGGCAGAGGCCGTAAACGAGATTATAATAATTAACAACTTCCCGTCATATTACGTTTACGTATACTTCAGTAACCTGACCCCCGTGTATACCATCGGCAGCCAGAGCTTCACACTGCCCAAGGCGCTGATACTTATAAACGTGACCTCATAGCCTGAAGGCTAAAGGGGCGCCTAAGCGCCTTAGTAATAAAGTTTTTACTTCTCCTTTTTGGCATGGGCTTCTAAACCTCGGCCTCAGCCCTTCTGCCTCTGCGGGCAGGGGAACTCACGCCTGGGAGGCGCCGTAGATGGGCCCCATGCCGCTGGGTCCTGCGGGCGAGGCGGAGGTCCCTGGGCGCGAGGGTGATCATAAGCTGATGATGGTGAGTCCTAGGGACAGACGGCTGGGGCAACCCCTCGAGGCGCCTCGAGGGGCTCACGTGAGCTAATTTCATTTTCCACAAGCTTGTGGAAAACGACCTAGCTGGGCC
>OFEH01000191.1_pt1 | contig 25363 bp, 39 predicted proteins | sample 1521031 | NCBI WGS metagenome assembly OFEH01 (sample SAMN05518350, study PRJEB24110) | hypersaline lake metagenome | isolation source: Grendel Spring, Yellowstone National Park, Wyoming, USA | place: USA:Grendel Spring, Yellowstone National Park, Wyoming, USA | collected 2011-11-16
TTGATCGGGGTCGTGAGTGGGTACTGGGGCCCCAGCGTATGGATTAATTCCACGCTCGCGAGCGGGATCCAGCAGGGTCAATACTCCACCGCATACATCTCCTACCCCACTCACTTACAGTACAGTTTCGCCTCCTTCCTCGCCCTGAACCCCGCCACCGCAGCGACAAGTAGCGCCACATCTCAACTCGGCCCCACCATGTACATAACGTTAGGGGGATCAAGCGGGAGCATTCCCGGTAGTACGGTGTCCGTGGTGGTTAGCACGGCGGCCCCCCCACCGCTCCCCATCTCCCCAATCCCCCTCGCCATTCACATGGATACAACCACGAGCATAGTGGTGTATGGAGCCATATTCGCGCTAGTCATCCTACTCATAAGGAAGGGCGGAGACTTGTGGGCGAGCCTCTTGGTGGGCGGCTCCATCCTACTCATCCTAGGCATAATCCTGGGGCTCATGCCGTTCCTAGTGCCTGGAACCATAATGGGCATCATAGGCATGGCTGGATTAATGATGAAGAGGCCAAACAATCAAACCGAGTAAGCGATAAGGAAAAAAGAGTGATAAAAAATAATGATTTTCATGATAAAATTACATTAATGTTATGTCATTGACCCAATAGCTATTGCCGTATCGTAACCATCATAAATAATTATACCAATCATATCCTTCTCAATGGTCTCCTCAACAGCAGCATAATAATCATCATAGTCCTCAATTTTCTGTTTTAGAACTTGGAATATTGCATTTTCCTCATCACCAACATGGAAAATGATTGGGGATGCGTCCCGAGGCGCATCAGTAGCAATGGTGAACGCTAATATTGGAGTGAACCCATAATACTTCAATAACGTTAACGCTAAAACCCCCGCTTCACCCTGTGGGTTTTGTGATGCATCATACAACTCCTCAAATGAGTAGTAGAAAACCCGCTTCCTCCCCTTCTCCATTACTCCTCACCACCCATGGCTAAACTAACTAACGCTAAATTCCTTGCCTCACGCAACACTTTTCCGTATATTAATCCCTCCGTCCCGTTTTGCCCGTTTTGTTTTTGTGCGCCCATTTCGGGTCGATTATCCCTACTACTCACAGGTTTATAAATTTTACGCTTTTTTAAATTGAATAAAAATTTTATTTTTATAATTTTTACTTTAAAAATTTAAATAAAATTTATATACTTGCCCTAAATATAAATCTTTATTATTAGGGCTTATCCCATTATGGAGAGGAACTCGTTTAGGCTTGTTTCTGGGTTTAATACTCGTAGCGCGGTTTCCCTATCCACCTCCTCCTCACCTTGGAGCAGGGCCGCCGCCATGCCTGGAGCCGCTTCGGGGGAGGCGTAGTGAATCCCCCTTATGATGGAGGCGTAGCAAGCCGGGCCGTGTGGCGCCCCAATGACTAGGGCTGGGGAGCCGGCTGCCGCGGCCTCCATCGGCACGTACCCGAACGGTTCATGGCTATACACGAAGATCGTGAGGGAAGCGCCGGCGTATAATGACGGCATTTCCTCCTCCTCCACGAATCCAACGTGTTGCCCCCGCACCCAGGGAGGGGGGCGAATAAATATCTTCGCGCCAGCGAATAGGATTGGTTTCCTTCTCAATCGTTGCAGGATTGGGGCTAGGTATTCATAATTCGTTTCCTTTCCCAGCATGATTAGCACGTAGCCGCTTCCCCATTTGCCGGGCCTCGCCTCCCTGTATGCCTCCCACTCATTCATTGGAATTGGTGGGGGTATAATGGTGGCGGGCATTAATCCGTGACTCATGAGTTGTCGTGCCGCTTCGGGGCTATTCGCCACAATCCTCCGGCTCCTCCTCATCGCTTTGATCCACTTCAAGTCAAGGATCTTGAAGAGGGGGATCCCAACCCCGATACTCCTCGCCCCGGCGCTAAACATGGCCCTCGCTAGGTCAGTGAGGAAGCCCTGGAAGTAGTAGACATGGCTGGGGAAAGCCATTTGATTACTGAAGTTGAGGAGGGCCCCCTTCTCTTGAGGGGGGTGGGCGCGGAGCGCGGTGAGGAATCCCTGGAGTGGGACGCGAGTGGCGTGGCGGCACGGTGGGGCGAGGATCTCGAAGCCGAGCGCCTGCAGGCGCTTAGCCGCGTCGTGCGTGGCGCATGGAGCCGTGATCCCCACCCTATAGCCTCTCTTAATGAGTTCGGCGCCCCAGGCCACGCCTGGCCTCTGCCCCCCAAGGGGGCGATTAAGCACGTCCGTCACAATCAAGTAATCCATGAATGGGAATCGATTGGGGGAATAAAAAACTACTTTTTCCTCATGGAATCATTAATTGAGGCATTTATTCATGAGTCACGGATTAATCGCCTCCTCCTTTAGAGCGATTATTCTTTAAAATGGTTGAGATGCGTTTTTTGGTTTCAATTACTCCAATAAGTATTAATAGTAATGCAATAATCAATGCAGCGCCTAGAATTAAACCATAACCAACAAGTCCAAAAGTAAATATTAATGATAACAAAAAGTAAAGTATAATTATCGATAAAGCTTGTGGTATCGATAAAACTTGTTGATTCTGTGCATGACTTGAGGGGATAACGACATGTATTGAGGTAATAACGACATTATCGGTAGTATTGACAATTAGTGACATATTATTAAGGCCATTAAGAATAGTGCCACCCTTGATTAGTGTATTATTAACCCAAGATATCGATAAAGCCGATGAATTTATTGGCGGGAAAATAAAAAACGCCCATATAATCCCAATAATGATAAAAAAGATCGATATAATTACTACTATAACGACATCTAGAATGTCTGCTAATTCATCAAGGGAAATACTAATCAAATATAGCGATATTGGAATACTAATTGCGCCAATCAGTAAGGTAATGAAACTGATTATTGCTCCCCCATGAATGACTGCAATCAATAAGATAGATAATAAGATAAATAATTCCAAAAGCACGGCCAACAATCTCTTCCTCATGTGGAAATCACTGCTCGAGGGAAATAAAAAATCGCCGCGTAATGGGCGAGACTTTTTATGGGAGTTGGGGGTATACGTGGCATGATTGAGTTGGGAGGTGGTGCTAGTGTTAGATCCACGATTAAAGGATAAGGCCGAAGATTTGGCTAAAGAGCTTGGTATACCGGAAGAGAAGATATTCTATAAAGCACCGGATGACAGTGTTATCGTAATTAACGATGATTTTCTCAAGATCAACTATATGAAGCCTAATAGCATAGACCTCATAATTACTTCCCCTCCTTATAATGTGGATATAGAGTATGAGGGTTATAGGGATGATGTACCTTATGAGAAGTACTTGGAGTTTATAGAGAAGTGGCTGAGGATTGCCTACGAGCATCTGAAACCAGATGGTAGAATGTGTTTAAATATACCGCTTGATAAAAGTAAGGGTAGGACTGGCGAGGGCTTTCAAAGCGTGTATGTAGATGTCGTTACAACCGCTAAAAAGGTTGGATTCAAGTACTTCAGCACAATAGTATGGAATGAGGGAAATATTTCCAGAAGGACAGCGTGGGGCTCCTTTGCATCAGCCTCAGCACCCTACATAATAGCACCAGTTGAAGCCATAGTGTTGCTGTATAAGCACAGCTGGAAAAAACTGAAAGGGGGCACGTCAGATATATCACCGGAGGAGTTTAAGCAGTGGACTTTAGGGTTATGGGCATTCCCTGGCGAGAATCCCAAGAGAGTTGAACATCCAGCACCATTCCCAGCAGAACTCCCAAAGAGATGCATAAAGTTATTCTCATATGTTGGAGACATAGTTCTAGACCCGTTTGTTGGTAGCGGGACGACACTTATTGTGGCCAGGCTACTCAAGCGCAAGGCGGTGGGTATTGATATCAGCAGGAAGTACTGCGAAATTGTGAAAGAGAGGTTAATAAAGGAGACAAAAACTAACTTGCTATCATTGGTGTAATCTATGGGTTCGTTAGAGATTGAGTTGGGGGGTAGGCACATCTTCACCGCCTTAATGAGGGGCGGCGCAATGATTATGGGGGATCCGCCGGGGCCACACTTATTTAGGCACGAGGGCGGCGGGGTTCATGACACTAGTGTTCAGGTATTGTTTTATTGGGATGGGGAATCCCTAATAATTAAGGCCAGGAACTTGGGGAAGTGGGGATGGTTGGAGGTTAAGCTTCATTGGGATGAATTGGGGCCGGAGCTGCAGCAGGCACTGCGTGCGGAACTCATGGATGTAATTAAATCGCATTGGTTCATTGTCAAGTAAAAAACGAATTTAGAGCGTGTTGGCGGCCGTGGCGCAATCCATCCTCTTAACATTCATTAAATGAAGGATCTCGGGTATCCTGCTTGCCTTAATCATTGCCTTATCGTCGCACTGCACGTCGAATAATGCCGCCGCTAGTTTCGCTAGGTAATGCGCCGCCGCGTCGCTGATCTCCATGATGTGCATTAGTTTCCGCGTATCCTCATCCACGACCCTCATGAAAATGATGGGGATTGGGTAGTTTAGGAGCGTGGCCCGGGTTTGGGGAGGCACGGTGGGGGGGACGAGGAGCACCGCGTTTGTTTGTTGAGCGGTTGCGGCCGCGTCCTCCGCGTAGTCGCTCCTAGTTACCTGTATGATTAGGCGCCCCGCAGCCATGGATGCCGCGAGCCCCGCCACCATCGCGAACGTATCATTAATGGGACTGGTTGCGGTTGCCGCGTTGGGCGTTGGAACTATCCTCACATTCTTCCCCAGATTCATTTTACGCTTGAATTCATCGATGAGGGGGGCATCGGGGAGGGGAGTGGGGCGAGTGGTGGATATGAAGGAGTAGCCCAATCCATTAATATCGGTTTGAGTGGCGTTAATATCGTCCAGGGCAATCGCTGTGCGCAGCGTTAACTCAATTATTCCCCACGTTGCTCCCCCGGCGGCGAGGCCCATCACTCTCTCGCGCACGGCGTCGCGGCCCCACCTCTTTATGGCCGCCTCAATGCTGCCGCCCCTCGCTTCCTGAATATACGCATTAATCATTGGGGGAGTTGGGGGAGTCATTATTATAGTCATGGCCCTCCTCTTTATGGCGGAGTCAATGGTGGCGAGCGACCTATTCGTGGTGATCACGAATGCCACCCTCCTATTCCTCAACTCATCCATCCTATTAATGAGGACTCCCCTCACCTCAATATAGGGGGCAGCGTCCTGCGCATTATCCGTCCTACTCCCCGCGGCGCTGATGCTATCCACATCGCTGAATTCCAGGACGGCTGGTTCCTGGCTCACTGCGCGAATTATTATCCTTTCGAGCTGCTTCGCTGATTCCCCCACCCATTTACTCATTATTTGAGTGCTATCTACCTCCATTAACGTGGCCCCACTCACCTCCGCAATGACTCGCCCCAGCTCCGTTTTCCCCGTGCCGGGGAAGCCGGCGAGGATTAGGTTAGTGAGGGGGGGTTCCCCATTGCGGAGGGGCTCCACGACTAGCCGCATAATCATCTTCATTATCTTGGGGTCATAAATGAGGCTGCGCTCCCGTAATCGGAGAATCGCCACATCATCCCTCATGATTAGGTTAATGGGGGGCGGCCTCCTCTTGAGCTGAATATCAGTATCGAGGTACAGGCAGGGATTGGGGGAGACGCGTAGGTTGCAGGAGTAGATCTTCTCGCCGCTCTGCACCACTCTCCCAAGGAGCTGCATGCGTAGGAGGGAGGGAGTTGCGGCATTAATCTCCAGGCACTCCGCCTCAACCTCGCTACACACCCTCAAGCCTCCTCCCCTTCCTAGGTATCATTATTGTCATGAAGAGGTTATTCCCCCTAATATAGACGTTCTCAACGAAGAGCGTGAGGAGCTTGTCCTGCACCGCCTTACTTAATTGCGTATAGGTGCACCTCAACTCATTGAGGCCGGTATTCACCTCCACGCCCCTCCCCCTCAGGAAACTAATCATGGCCAACACGTCGCTGTCATTATACCTGATCACTATCTTGTAATAGGAGCGGGATGGGACTCCCCTCCCCACCTTATCGAAGATGTACCTCAACTCGCCCCATGGCCCGTACTCCACCACCCTAGCATCCACAATGAAGGGGAGGCTCCGGTACTCCCCAGCCCCATAATCCAGGTCAGCCAACTCCATGAGGAGGCTCCGGAGGAGGCGGCGAACAGCCTTAGTGTTGCAGCCATTCACTTCATTCACCTCACTTTATGAAGAACACGTATGCGATGACGAGGAGTATTATTCCAATTATGCCGAGGGCGTAGACTAGCCTCACCCTGCTTGAGCTGCGCAGTGCCTCGGCTGAGGCGAGGCTCTTCACCGCGGCGCTTAGGCTCTTGCTGACCGTGCTCACGTAGGCGAAGCTTTGGCTCATGCTGCTCGTGGTTTCACTCGCGTCCCTCAATAATCGAGCCGCCAACCTCCTCAAATCAATAGTGTAGTAAACGCTGGCGCCGTACGCTGGATCCATTAACTTAACGTCGATCACGCCGTTCCGGGCATTGCGAATTATTTCCACTAATTTATCCCCCTCCTCAATCCTCCCGTCCCCGGTTGCCCCCCTGAACCGCTCCATTAAGTCATAATCAATCGCGAGGCTTGGATCAATTGTTGCCCCAGTAACTATGTGGAAATTATTGCTCCCCATCACTGCATTCCCCACCGCGAAAGCGACTCTCCCCCCATACTGGTTACGGAGGATGTGGTTGGGATCAACCCTAATAATGTATTGCCACCCCCCCTTCATTGCTAGGTAGAGGTTGGGGGCCACGGTGCTGCGGAGGCTGAGCACGGTGACGCGTTGATCAGTGGAGAGGAGGTAAACCAAAAACCCGCTCAATAACTTGCTATCCATATTATTCTTCTTATAGTAATAAGCGAGGACGAGTCCCGGCGCTAATCCCGCCATAAACATCGAGATGGACGTAAAGATATCCATGGGCGCAATGCGGAGCATGGCTTAAAAAAGCCACTCCATCAATCCGTTGACTTCGCGTTTAGGGCCCCAATAATTAGGCCCAGCGCCACTATGAAGGCAATGAATGCCCCGCTAATGAGGTAGGGAGTGAATTGAGTCGCCACCGTGTACCATTGACTCGCCGCCTTGCTCACGTCGCCGGAGGCGTTGAGGGACTGCGGGATCGCGACGCTCCCAGTGGGCACAGTCGCCGTGGGCACCGCAGTGGTGAGGTTACCAACTTGATTAACCCCATTCCTCATGAGGGTGGAGATGAGGGAGGAAAAGAGGTCGAAAAAGAAGACAGCAGCAATAATAATCAACACAATTGAACCAATGCTCTCAACGCTGCTGTTTTTCCTAGGCATAAATAATAATCATGGGGATCCTTAAAAACATTTTTGAGTGGGGCAGGTCATGCTGGTTCTTGAGTGAAACCCCTTTTCCCCTTCCAAGTCGAAAAAAGATGCCACTAACAGCAAATCACGGCATGGACAAAAGCAAAATAGTGAGTTGAGTAATCAGCAAATGTTAGGTTGATAAAAGTAAATCTCTCTCCCAGATTTCAGTAAAATGATGCGGCTTTATATAGAGGCCCAGCCATTCTCTATATATAAAAGTGTGATTCAGTTTATTATTAAAAACAATGACTTCTCTCTTATATAAAACCTATATAGATATATATTCGTTATATAAATACGTAATACGGGCGTAGAATCCTGGTATGACCTGGTATGACCTTCCCGGGGGGCGCCTATAGGCAGAGACCAAAATATATGTTTCGTATTTAAGTAATATATCACTTGATTTATAACTAACATTTTATTTACTTATAGTATGGATTTATGGACACGCATTAATTTCTTTCCTATGGTTGAAAAAAACAGTATTGGAGGCGTATTTATTTATATAGGGGATGGCGGTTTATGTATAGATTATAGAAAATTGGGCTTTCCTTAAGCGTTTGTTGTGAGTGCCTTTATATTTATAGCATGGATTTACGGACAAATATTTATTTATAGTATGATATAGATTAGGATATGTTCAGTTTTCCTTTTTGTAGTTTTATATATAGTTTATGTAGTGGTATGACCTGGTATGACCTGGTATGACCTTCTTTTTCCTGAAATTCGGGGAGGGGGGAAGGTCATACCACCCCCTCCAGGTCATACCAGGATGACTCATTCCATTTAATATTTAATTTTTATGGACAAAGTTAAGTTTTCCCCCGCCACAATTCAATTAAATATTTTTCGGGCCCCTACTTCAGCGGAATGCTCTCCTCGTTTTTCTCGTTAGGTATAAATATCACTCAAATATAGGGGATATATGCAAATCAACACAAGGAAGAAGGTAACAACAATCAGGGTGAGCCATGATACGCTGGAGAGGTTGAAGAAGGCCAGACACGAGGATGGCCTCGATAATTACTCCATGGAGGACTACATCTTATTCCTACTAGTTGAGAGGAGCCGCCATGGAGTACAGGTACATTTGTGATGCGGCGCATTTTCAGAAGTATCAGGAGCCAGTGGATGCCCTACTCATCGCTGCTTACCTAATTGAGCTCTCGTTTGGGGTTTACGGCGTAGTGTCGCTGCTGGGGGATGCAGCGAGGGATGCAGCGAAGCTCCCCATGGTTAGTGAGGTCATGCAGCGAATCAATCAAACCCTCTCCACTACCCTCATTACGCAGTTGGCGGATGGGGTGCCGCCGGGCGAGGCGAGGCTCAAGCTCTACCTGGAGGCGCTCCCAGAGGAGTTGAGGGGGAGGGTTAAGCCAATTATTGATAGGGAGGCGAGGGAATGCATGGAGCTGAACATGAGGCTCAGCGAGCTAAATGTGACTGATGTCACCATGATTCGTAAAGCGGATGGAGTCCTATTCAAGGTCACTGTGGATGTTGAGAATGCCCCCCTCCACAGCGGCCCCATAACGGTGGCCCTCAAATACAGAAAAAAATGGCTAAACATTAAGCCGTTGAGGACTGTTTTATTGCCTAGCAGGGTTCACATCATCAATGATGATAATGATTTAGCGGCCTTCACTTCAATGGTTGAGAATAGGGCGGTGGAGGACGTGGTTGATGAGGAGGTGGAGAGGATGAAGGCGGATCTATTCACCATGTTGAGGAGCGGGGGCGGCTGCGTCCCCATCGAGAAGGCGGCGAGCGGGGACGATAATATGATCATACTGGATGGGGATTCCCTGATTCTTCCCCCCATTGTTAGGGCGAAGATGGCTTTAACGCTTGGGGGAACCAGGGCAAGCGCGCTTAAGAAACTCATTAGCCGGAGGGGGGGTACGTGGTATGCCCGCTGCAGGGATGGGGAGGAGAGGTGCATTAAAATCCCCTCCCGCCTCATTGAGGAATTGTTGGGCATTAGCGCTAAAATGTTTTGTGATAGTATGATGCCGGAGGAGTTGGATGATGAGGTAATCACGTGATGGAGTTGGATTGGGATTGGTTTAGGAGGAGGAGCGTTCGCTTAATCCTTGGGCCCCCGGGGACTGGGAAGACTCAATCCCTGGTTCAATGGTTCTCCCCCAATTCCCTCCTCATAACGTTTAACGTGAGTGCGGTTGAGGAGGCGAAGAGTAGGGGGGCAGTTGCCTCCACGATTCATAGCCTCGCCGTGCAGGCAGCGAGGAGTGAGGGCTACTCCCTCCCTGGAACGGGGAACGCCGACATCATGATTAACGTATTGAGGGCGAGGATTGCGAGGAGGCATGGCCTCCCATACAGCCTGAATCCCTTCTATGTGAGGAAGGGCAATAAGTTATTTCATTACTTTGATTATGCCATTCATAGGTGGGGGCGCTCGGGGCTGGATCACGTGAAGCCGGCTCCCCGGGCCATCATGCTGGAGTACCTGGAGAGGTTGGAGAGAGATAACACTATTGATTTCACCACGGCCTTCCTCCACGCGAGGGGATTCCTCCATAATGCCTCCCGGCTCTTGATAGATGAGGCCCAGGACTTGAGTCCAACCATGTGGCGCTTCATTATTGAGTCATTTGATCCCGAGGAGGTCATTATTGCCGGGGACGATGATCAAACCATTTATCATGAGCTCCACGCAGCGGATCCAAGCATTTTAGGGGAGGTATCGAAGTACGCTGAGGTGAGTGTCCTCCAGGAGAGCAGGAGGGTGCCGAGGCGAGTCGCCAGCATCGCGGAGAGAGTGATTGCCCCAACCCGGTTACTCCCCAAGGCTTGGAGGCCGCGGCCTGCGGAGGGGGAGGTGGAGGTCATTAATGGCTTAGTTGATGGCGCGATGCGTGAGGTGGGGCTGGGGAGGAAGGTATTCGTCGTGGCGAGGACGAATGAGGTGGTTCTCCTCGCCCTACACGCCTTCCTAATGCGTGGAGTGATTCCGGGAGTAATGAAGAGGCCGGAGCCCCCCATCCTCAGAGCCGTTAGGGAGTACATCGCTAATGGGGAGGCCAGGGTCATGGGGAGGAGGAATAAGGCGATGCTGCGGAGAATCATTAACACGGTGAGGGAGAGGAGGGAGGAGGAGGTGCTGGGCCGCGGCGTAATTACTGCCCCCATCATTGTGGACACTGTTCATCAATTCAAGGGCAGGGAGGCCGATAGCGTGATCATAATTAACGCCACATCCTCCAGGATTAGGAATGTTAATCACGACGCCGAGCGCCGCCTCCTTTACGTGGCCATTACGAGGGCCAAGGAGAAGTTACTGATTTACACCCCGCCCAAGATGAGGAAGTGGTTCAACGCATCCCTCCCCACACTAACGACGTGAATTATTAATTTAATTCTTTAATATAAACGAAAAACTTAAAAATCAATAAGCAATAAGATAGGTATGATAAAGAAGTACTACGTGTTATACGGCAATAATTCACTCATGTTGAGGTACGAGATAACGGTTGGGGAGGGCGATTTAGAGTTAGAGGATGTGATTAGGCACGTCATTAACATTGATTCAAGTGAGTTAGGAAGAATCCAAGAATTCGAGAGGGAGGCGGAGGAAAAAGAGAAGGAACTAGAGGAAAAAGCATTGGAGTTGAGAAAAATAATTCAAGAACTAGAGGGAAAGGGATACGGACTCGCGTACATATGCAAAGATGATGATGACGATTGCTGATGATGCTTCATGAGGTGAGGTGTTCGCGATATATTGGTACTTAGTGGAGGTGGTGATGTGGCTACACTGCCGTTTCCAATTTTCACTAGATTGTGTGAGCCGTATATTAGACTGAGCTATGTATTAACTGGGGATCATATCAACCGTGAGTTGTATGAGCCTGTTAGGGATGATATAGTAGTGATGATTGATATTGGGCTCAAGATGGCAAGTTTAAGCAGCGTGCCAGTGACCATGGATTACATAAAATATGTTAAACATTACGCCAATAGATATGTAACGCTATTCGTAATACCTGATTCATGGTGCTACGCATTACATATTGATAACGCCAGGAGGTTCATTTCCTTGGCCAAGAGGTTGAGTAATGTGGATAACATGGTGCCCATATTCGTAGGTCACTACTACTTATCGCGTGTTGAGGAGTATAGACCGATTCTTGAGGAATTGCAAGAGGTGTTCCCAATGGTGTTGATCGGTGTGACGGGTAACCTAATCACATCATCTCCATCAAGTGCGAGGTGCGGGCCAGCAACCAAATTTAAATGCGTGAAGAGGCCCACTCTTTGCAACCACTACATTGAGGCAGTGGTTAGGGATGCGCATGTACGGGGTTTCAAAACCCACATCCTAGGCGTAACAAAAACAACGCTAAACCACATAATTCAACATAGATATGGCGTGATCGCGGCGGACACGGATAAACCGCGTGGGAATGGCAGAGAGAAGTTGGCGCATAGGAGGGAGTATTGCCAAGTATTTAAGGAGTGGCTCGGTAACTATGAACAGCCTGGGCCAGAGCAATGGCTAAATGAGTTGATAAGATAAACCTTAAAAATAAAGATCCTAACATACCTATACTGATCCTATTCGATTGCAAAGCTATAACTTACAATTTCCAGAATGATTAAAAATAATTCTAAATAGTTTTTTATTCCCCTCCCCCCCTCTTCATTGGTATGAGTGAGGGGAATGATTTAGTTCAGAGGAGTGATTTAGTCCTCATGCAGTTGCTCGCACGTTCGCTGCAGCATGGGGGTAGGGATTTGGGGGATTTCAGCACCGTGATGAGTGGGGAGAGCGAGGCGATGAGTGCCCTCGATGCCCTTCATGAGGCGATTGCTCGGGGGCTAGCCATTAGCAGTGGGAGGATTGTGTTGATTGCGAACCCCGAGCAATTCATGATGGGTGACCTAAACATTGAGTGGAGTCCAGGCAAGGACGCCACGCTCATCATTGAGGGGGAGGATGCGGGAGTCGCCGTACAGGTAAGCATTACTAACGTGAAGATGGGGGATGGGAAGGTAAGCGCATTAACCCTAACCCTAACCCCCTTCAAACCAATAAAGAAGAAGAAAGATAAAGACGAGGAGGAAGACGAGGAAACCCTAGAAGAATAATTACCAATAATTCATAAAATAACTCAATTTAATAAAAACAAAAAATTTAAAAACTAGTAATTACATAGTTTTCTCGACCCGAATGCAAAATCAGGAATGTATAAATAAGTTGGAGGAGTTAACCCGCATATGGTTCGACCCCATTACGGGGGAGGCCAATGCTGCCCCCATTACGGGGAGGGAGGTGGCCTTCAAAAAGCAGGTGATTGTGTTGAATGCGCTCCCCGTGAATGCCTTCGCGGGGAAAAACGCCACAATTAGAGTAATGCATTGTGGTAATCTCGATAAAATCGTTGATTTAGTGAAGGCAGTGATTAACAATAATGCGGCAATAAATTATATCTCTCATGACTCCACTGCCAAAGCGTTGGGGCTTACCCCCAATAAAGGGCTATATGCCTACAGGGATGGCGACGTATTGTTAATATTCACTTTGAATAAGCCGTTAAGGAATGCTCCAGATGTTCAAGTCACCACGAGCGACCTAGATGTTTACCTAGCCATCCCCGTGGAGTAAAAATAAATTTCTTTATTTATTTCTTTTTCTTTTTTAATCATTCTTCTAGGGTTTCCTCCTCATCTTCGTCTTTCTTTGCTGAGTTCAATATACGGTTCGCTTGTTTTATATGATAGTCGAGTGCAACGGCGATGGTATTAAGTATGGTGGCAAATATGCCTGATATTCCTAATGTGATCTTAAATACATCATTGAATGAATGAGTATTATTTAGATAAATTGATTTTTCTGGGTCAGGTAATGAATTCGCAATGTACTTGGTTATCTCCTCATCGCTCCATGATAAGGCATTATCCGTGCACTTCACCGTATTCTCTAACTCATTGTTTGAACACAGGTTTATAGCCAACTTCCTAACCATATCCATGATTTTTTCCTCTTCCTCGCTCCCCCCTCTTTGCTTTGTACTCATAGTGGTCACACATTATATTGAACTAACATCATTACTGAATGAAGATTCGCTTCCATGGCAGCGGCAATGAGAATAGTAATGAGAGAAAGCCATGCTTATTCTTCTTCAACCTTAATCTATCGGGGATTTTTTTCTGTGCCCGCTTCTTCTTTGTTTCCGTGCTCATAATAAAAATAGTATAATGCTATTTAAAAAATCTCCGTATCCAAGCCATTATTAGTGAGGGATGAGCCGCCTCAAGGGCAGCGGTAATGATAATCCATGTTTTTCCTCCTTCAGCCTCAGCCTGTCTGGGAATGGGGCTATTAATGCGGCTGTGCCCCTCACCACGTCGCCAACATCAATAATGCTCACGGCCGTGTAACTAGTCATGTTCAGCAACGCGCTCCTGAGCTTAACCTCCAGCTCCTCCCTCTCCACTTCCCGCGCCTCCCCATCCACCTGCATGACGAGCGTGCCCGGCACCGGTTGAAGAATGCCGGGGCCCGGCGATGCATCCCTCACCGCCTCCATTGTGCAGGTAATGGTTGCGACCCTCATATGCGTATCGGGGCGCATGAATCGCCTAGCATTAATCGCCGCCGATAACATGAGGAGGTGGGGCGTGGGTAGTGGAGGCACCTTAGGCCTCACCTCGCCGCGGCGAGCCTCCGTAACAGTCACGAAGCACTCATTGATTTTCCCCCACATCCCCTTCTCGAGGAGGAGGACGCCAAGCATTGCCCTAGCCTTCTCATGCATGGGTGGGGGTGGGATTGAGACATAAAAAGCCTACTCCATCCTCGCCTCTTCCTGGCTGCTGATTAGGCTTAGGAGCGCGGTTATGCATGAGATGTGGATCCATGCCTCCCTCGCCAAGTCATCCTCCCCCCCATTAATGCAGTTGAGGAAGGCCTCCCTCGCCGAATCCCCATGCAGGTCAACCCTAATCCCAAGAATTGGATTATTATAAATGATTCCCTGCCTCAAAATATCCTTAACGAACTTGCTCCAAAACGGGTCATTATCCACGACTGACGCGATATTAATGGCGGTGGGCTCAAAAACCGCTATAATCCTAGCCACGTCCGCCATGTTTAGATCCATATTCCTAATGCTGCTCATTAAGTCCCCGAACACGCCCCTAACCATTGTTATGCTGAGGCTCGCCCTCTTAGTCACGCCTCACCACCACATGATTCCCGCATAGCCCTCCTAATTAATCTATCTAATTCCCTTGGGGGGAGAAGCATTGCGGCCACGTTCTTCTTAGCCTCCTCAACCGCCTCCTCAACCCTCGGGGGAAGAGTATAATCCACCCTCCAGGGAAAAATGATGCACCTCTCCCTATGCTTAATATTCCCCCCCTTATCAACGTATGACCCTCGCTCACATGCCCTAGTCACTACCCTACCATTACTGACGTGCTTCCGCACCATGAGGGAATGCTCCGGCCTAATCCCGGTTAACGGTTTTTGTAGGGTTATGACAATTAGGTCGCTGAGGGATCTATGGTAGCGCGTTAAGTTGCTCCAGAATGCTTGCCCCATTGATGACTTATAGAGGGAGAAATAGGATGGAATGGCATCATCCAGGAAGAGGATGGGCCTCTTCTCCCCGCAATTAATCGCGGAGTAAAACATGTGCAGCAATTCATGGAAGGCAGTGGGGTGGTTCCTCAGAATCAATTCCTGCGCCTCCCCATATGAAACCCCTAACCTGCTTATGATGAGGAGGGCTGAGATGTAGTAAGCCAGCGTTGTTTTCCCGGAGCCCGGGGCACCAATGAAGGCCAAGTTAAGCGGCCCCCTCTTAGCTATTTGCTCAAGATCATTAACAAAGTTATCCCTATGTAACCACTTCATTGGGGCCGGCCACTCATTATAGGACATATGATTAGAAAAAGCCCCACCCTTAAAAATGCTGGGGTCTGGCTCCCCCTGTAAATCCACGTTATTTTCACGAGGAAATCAACATGGAGCCGGCGCCCGGCTCGCCTCAACGATGAATTTATTAATCTGCTCACGAGGGGTTTGAACGTGCTCACCCAAAAAACTGTGCGGGAGAGGCGGGAGTACATCATAAAAACAATAGCTAAATACATCACTACGCATAGGGACGGAAGACACGGCCTCAAGATTAATATAGCATCGATAAGAAACGCGTTGCCGCATCAATACCAGGGAATGAGTAGCTTCATTGGTGGAACCCTTCATAGGCTCGCCATTATTGGGTACTTGAGGGAGCCGGCGACCAATAGCAAGAGTTACTATATGCCGCCTGACTCACCCCTCAATAAGAGGAGCGAGGAGGAGGTGCAGCAAATAATTAGGATGGCGGCATACATGACTGTGCGGAGGGTGCCTAAACCAAGCGAGGGGAACCCCGAGGCCCAACTCCTCCTGGCACTCATAAGAGGCATTGCCGCGGCGGAGGCCGCTGGAATGACTGAGGTGAAGCATGCCTTAATGAGGGCGCTGTGGGAGGCGATTCATGAGGTGGAGGCAAAGTGGCGTGCCCTTGATTCCCCCATGGCGATTGTGCTGGAGGAGGCCCGTATCCAATTGAAAAGTAAGCGGCTGTGGGAGGCGGCTCAAACGCTTCAGAAACTGGGGGAAATGAATGTACTCGAGTAGGATGCTTAGATTCGTGAAGGATTATAGGGGGAATAGGCCGCGTGCCATGCTCACCATGGTTGAGGCAGGCATTAAGTACCCCCACTTACTTAGGTTGGGGAGATTGGGGCTCCTCGCCGCGCTTGGGAACCTCTTCGGCTTCCCAATCCATGAGCGGGGCGGGGAATTAATTGATGCCCGCGGAGCCCCCCTCCCCAAGACCAGGGATTGGAACCTAATTAGGGCAGCAATGATTAACGCCGAGACTCCCCTAATCGATTGGAGCGAGAACCCAATGACTAGGAGCGGGGCGCAATTAGTTAGGGGTGACCCCCCAATGCTTAAGTTGGGGGGCCACATTATTGAGGGGGAGTGGGGCGAGTTTGGGGGGGAGTGGGTTGAGTGGGGCGCGGTGAGGAATTTATGGCCGAGGCCCGGGAGGGGCAGGGTTCTCCACGTTGGGAGCGGGGCTGGGATTAGCGCCGCCATCATGAAGATGCTTGGCTACGAGACTCATTGCGTCGATACTCATCGAAGCACTGCTTTACTGGATGGGGAGCCGGCCTGCGATGAAATGATTATTAAGGAGTTCCACGCATTGCGGGATGCGAGTATGATTGATGATTATGATTTGCTCGTGATGGATTGCGAGGGATGCGAGTGGGGCCTCCCCCATCCCCGCCTCCCCCACTTCATTGAGATCCACCACAATGCAGCCATGTTAACAGCGTACCTGGAGAGGGGGGACATCATTATATATGTCCCGGATGAGGGCGTTCACCTAGTCATGGGGTGGGGCAGGAAATGAATGCTAGGAATCAATTGATTGCGTTGGGGGGAGTGGGGCCGCTCATGCGGAGGGCGAGGGGTTCCTTCTTCTCCACCACCTTCACAATAGTCGCCAAGTACATGGGGAGGGATTGGGTTGGCGGCCATCAACTCTTCAACGCCGCCCTCCAACTCCTCGGGGCATCAACGACGAGCGGGAATAGGATCCACTTCATTTTCAGGAGGGGGAGCGAGGCTTGGAACGTGGCGCATGGGGGGGATTGGGCTAGATTCGTGGCGGAGAAATTAATGCTGACCCGCGTGCCCCCCACTCCTCCCCCTGAGGAGATTAGGGGAGCGAGGGAGGAATTGCTTAGGAATGGGGTCTTGAGTGGGCAAGACCTCCGCCGCCTCCTGAACATCATGGATGGGAGTGGGTGGAGGATCCACGCGCTTCGCTTCGCAGCGACTGGGGCCGCTGACGCAATTGATGTTGGTGCCCTAATCCTAGTGCGGAGGCCGGGCGTGGAGACAATAATGCGCCTAGTCAGGATTGGGGAGGAGATGGTGGAGAGGGCGCTCGCCTCCCCAGCCTAGGGTAGGGTTTTTATGGGGGAATCCCCGCATTGATTCATGGCGGAGAGGAGAAGCGGTTCAATGATTGATGTTCATTATGAGGAGTGCGTTACTGAGGCCTTCCAATTATTGAGCACGAATAAGGGCCGGGACTCCCCGATTAATCACTCCGTGAGTGAATTCGTTAATTTCTACCTGCTTCCCCTTGCGAGTAAATGCATGGCACTCATGGAGCCCCACACCATCTTGTTGAGGGAGTTTTATGAGAAGGTATTGATTCAATGCATGAGGAGGGAGGGCTTGAATGCGAGCGATGATGCGTTAATGGCTGTTAAGAGCTGCGTGAACGGTAAATTACCTAAGCGCGACCCAGTCACGCTCGCGGAAACCGCCTCCCTATACCAAACCCTAGTCAATGAGTGCCTAGTGCCTGCACTGACTTGCGCCCATAGCGCGGGCACGGAGTTCGGCCTCGCGAGGAATTATGGGCAACCAGGCTAATCCGATAGGGTTAAAAATCCAGTAATGAATTTATATGCATGTGGAGGGATTGGGCATTATTCATAATTAAGTTCAGCATTGCCATGAGCGTGGCTGATTTAGCCCTCGTCATTGTCTTGATTGGGTCGGGGATTAATGTGCCTCCCCAGCTCTACTTTGCGCCGAACATAGCCGGTAACTCCTTCATGAATGCCTTGACTAAATTCGCTGCGGAGAGCAGTAGTAATTATATTAGTGTAGATGTTATTTACTTCTTCTTCTACGTCATCCCATCCGGCCTATTATTCGCCATTACTAACTTGGTTTTCGGCGTCCTCGCCGGCTTCCCCCTCATGGTGTGGAACATCGCTAACCTCCTCAATGTCCCCCTGCCGGACACCGTTGCGTTCCTATCCATGGCCATCGCGTTCCAGTCACTGACCTGGGTTTACCTGATTGATTCCCTGATTGGTTGGCTATTCATTGGGAGGACAATGCATGGAGAGGCGGGTGATTAATGAGGGTCAGCAGCATCCTCATCTTGGATGCAGTGATGCTTTTAATCCTCATTGTGCTTAATTACCTAGTCTACATCGCTAACCTAAGCATCGGCATGCTTTTCCAAGTGACTGGTGCCCCGCCGGCCCCCGTCGCAGACCTCGGCAAGTACCTCTACCTAGGCATTTACGCCATGGCTGCAGTCCTAGTGATAGGCACGATTTATTACATTTTCACCGCGATTAGGGGTGAGGAGTAGTGAATTGGGGAACTAGGCTGGCCTACATAATCATGTTCATGGCGGTAAGCATGGTTATAACCATTATCCTAATCTTTGCGCAAGTCATTAATAATGAGTTATATGCCGCGACTCAAGGCATCGCTAACTCAATGGTGAATGATGGCTTGCCCGCCTCCATAGTGACGAATCCCAGTCAAATAGATGGGATTGGGCCAAGCACGTTCACTGGCGGAATTAACCTCCTCTCCTCATTCCTATCCCTCGCGGTTCCCATAATCATAGTCATCATAATAGCCATATTGATGTATAGCGAGAGGCGTTAACGAAAACATTAAATTCAACCGCGTTATTACCACTCATGCAGTCAATACATGTATGGATCCCCCTACTCGTTATTGGCTTAATTATCCTAATTATTCCGCACCCAGTTCAGGCCCAAATCCTCACCGCGAATACCACGGTTAAGATCAATGTAACTAATGGTTTCCACGCCATTATGCTGGGCAACCTCATCGTGAACCTAATCGCTAGGCCCATTAACTCGAGTTACGTTAATGTGACGGTCATCAGCAGGTACCTCAATGGGAGCGCGGCGCCAATGGATTTCCAGGTAATTGAGACGAATTATAACTCGACGACGGGAGTCATAGATAAATTAACGGTTACCTGGATAAACACCACTAATGCCCCCACCGCGAGCCAAGTAATACTGTGGAGCCCCATGGCTAACTCAATCACGTGGGACGCATACTACCCAAGCCAAAACCAGTGGATTCCCGGGTATAATCAGTACCTCGTTACGCCCGTGACAATGCCGATAATCACTCCCCCCGCCCCGCTCTTGGCGGCGGCTCCACTCATCTTCTTGGCCATAATGATTGGAGTGGCGGGGAGGCACAAGCCAAGGGATGCGGGTCTGGGGCTCCTCGCGGTTGCAGTGTTCGGGGTCTGGGTCATGAATCTCCTGGGCCTCGGCCTAGCCCAAATATCGGAAATAACCATTATAGCCGTATTCCTCGGCGCCGTGCTCCTGGGCCTCACCTCAAGAAGGTAATGATGGCCCCCTTGGGGCATTCATAGGCTTTATAAATACGTGGGGAAGTCCTCGTGCCTTGCCTTATAAATACGTGGGGAAGTCCATGTGAAAAATTTTTAAAGAGATGAGGATATGAAAGAATCATGGGATTCAGCGGAGTGAAGTCGGGGACTAGGGACGTGGTTGACCTAGTCGTAATGGTGCTGATAATAACGATAGTCGCCGCCATCGGTTACTACATAATCGGTGCCCTAAATAATGGCGGAATAACTGTTCCAGCGCAGGCAAACCTCTTGTCACCAGTGACCTCGCTGTTCGGAAGCATTGGAAACATAATCGGCATAACAATACTGATATTCTTCATAGTGATAATGATAAGGCTGCTAATAAACGCGCCAAAGGAATCAGAACTCTAGCCCCCATTCCCCCAAAAAATCAATTAAAACAACCCCTCTTCCCTTTTTTCTTTCTTTTCTACTGTAATTAGTTTTTTAAAATCATATGGTAAGAGGAGTTTTTATAAACATATAAGCAATAGATTTGACCCATATGCGGCGGGTAGATAAATGGGAAGCGGAACGGTCAAAGGAAGAGAAAATAGATATATCCATGCGTCCGATAGAGATAATGGGTTTCGCATGGGAAGTGGCAAAAGAATCATTGCTTTCTTCATGGATAGATGAAATAGATAGAAAAATTGAGGATGAACGTAAGGCTCGTGGAGATGATACGGTGACTGAATTAGATGAGATAAATTATGCGAAGGAAGTGTCAAAAATAATACCACGGTCATGGCATAAGGAAATATTACAAAGAGCAGTTATAGCCTATTATAGGAAGCATGGATTAACATATGGTGATGGTAATGAGTGAAAGGAAGAGCGTGGAATGGGATAAAACTGTGTCATTTAAGGCGGAGGATGTGTTGAATTTAGCGCTAGAGTGGGTGGATGAAAGGAAAGGTATTACGCATGATTATCTTGTTTGGGCTAAAGAATTCATAGAAAGAAAGCGAGGAGAAGGTAATATATCGGATAGCGAGAAAATATTGTTTTTAATTGCTGTCACATCATACATGAAATCATCAGTTTTGCGGAGTATTTTATTGCATACAGTAGAGGCAGTGATAGGTATTAATGATGAGTGAGACCGAAAAGCGAATCGTTGAAGCGCCTTGTTGTTGGAGTGGGGGTCAGACCGAAAAGGTTATATTTCTTTTCTTGTGTTTACCATTATGAGTGAGGCTCTGGAGGCGGAGGAGGTTCAGGAGGCGGCGAGGGAGACGCAGGATCTCCTCAAGAATAGCGTGAATAGGATTTACGCCATTGCGGCTAAGCACGTCAAGGCATGTGCCCACAATAGCGACGGCATCTCCTCCCTCCTTGAGTGCATTGATTCCGTGGAGGAGCCCGCGATTAGGGAAGCAAGTCGAAAAATAGTGCTTGAAGTAATTAATCAAAGCACTGGCCTCCAACTTGATTGGAGGGGTGCAAAGGAGGCGGCTGAGGAGGGGGAGCTGGGCGACCTAATAATTGAGAGCGCCGGCTAAAAAAGCGGGATTTGTTTTCTTTCCTCCATTAACCCGAGCCTAATTAGGTACCGCACCGCCTCGCTCCTGGAGGGGGCTATGCCCCTCTTGACTAATTCATCCACTTCCTCCAGGAGTGGCTTGGGTATTTTCAAGTTTATTTGTATCATTCCATCTTTATTTATTCGCGCCATGTTTAGGTAGTTATACAGTAATATTTAAGCATTTCGAAAAGGAAATACTTAAAAACCTGCGAATGAGGAGTAAACCGACCAAAAATGCAAATAAACGAAAATGAATGGATAACGCGGGCAATTAAATTAACTTCCCTCTTCATGAGGGCTGGGCGCTACGAGTCCGGGCGCCTAGTCATGCTTGCGGCCCTCCACGCCGCCCCCACGCTTGAAGCCTTTCAAGAATTAAGGGAGCGGGCGATGGAGGAGTTAAGGGATTACCCCAACCTCCTCAATGAGGTAAAGCATGAGGGGTGGCGGGGGCTAAGCGACACGAATTTCGACTGGGTGCTTCTACGATTCGCTAAGGGACTCATAAATATAATGCGGAAGGCCAAGGGGCGAGTAGTCATGGTCTCGCCCAAGAAGATCTTTGATGCAGCGGGGGAGAATGCCCCCGTGGCCCAATTAAGCGTTGGCGCCTATATCCTTAGGCGGATTACCGAATTGGGGTGGGCGAAGCCATATGAGAGGAGTTCTTGGAAGAGGAGGACAGAATTCCTGTTAATGATGGATTCCCCCCTGGCCGAGTTCAAGCCGGGGGATGAGTTGATCCTAATGAGGTTCATTAAGGATGTTATAATGGAAGAGTAACCCCCAGGGTACGTGAAATGATTTTTTGCACAATTCCAACCTACACTGGATGCACTCTCCTCACCCCCTCCCTCTTGGGGCATGTTCCCAACGCGTTGGAGTACGCCGCTGCCTCCCCAATTCTCCACATAGATATTGGGAAGGGGAATGCGGCTAATGCGGCTCTACAGGCAAAGCTACGCTTGGCCTATGAATTCTATTCAAGCGTAATTAAGTTGATTGGGGAGTGGGATTCCCCGCCCATTTTCATTGATGCGGTTGTTCCAGATGATTGGGATGCTAGGCGAAACCTCGTGCTGGCAGCGAGGTTTGAGAGGTACGCCGAGAAACTGAGGGGGATGGGGAATGATGTAGGGGTGAGGGTTAGGTTCATAGCTGTGGCTCGGCGCTTCCTTGAGGAGGGGAGGATCCCGGAGCCCCTATTGAGTTATGATGGTTTAGCGATTGACGCTAACACCAATACCTCCACAAGAGAGAATGTTAAGTGCAGTAGGGAGCCGGGGAAGTGCCTAAAGATTATTGAGAGGGGCGCCTCGATTATTCGCGAGGCCTTGGAGGGGCGTAGTGGGGGAGGGGTTACTCACTTAATGGGGCCCCCCATCCGTAAAGTATTGCTTCCCCTCATAAAGAGCAATATTACTTTTGATACTGTGGATGGGACTGGGTGGCGCCTCGATATTCAGCAAATTAAGTGGAGGAATGGTAAAGTGTATGAGAACTTGATCAGTAATTTAATACTTCTAAACAAGTACATAGCTCGCTCCCCGTTCTAAGGCTTCGGTTAAGTTTATAAAACAGGAACATAATTTTAGAGCATGGATGGCCCCAACAGGCAAGCCCTGATTGAGCATATTACTCCAATTGAGCATTCTACCATTACTCCAATTGAGCACAATACTCCGGTTCAACATACCTCTACCATTACTCCGGTTCAGCATACATCAACTGGGCACATCATAACAATCTCTAGGCCACCAGTTACTCCAATTGAGCATATTACTCCAATTGAGCATATTACTCCAATTGAGCATATTACTCCAATTGAGCATATTACTCCAATAACTTCAAGAGTGGCTTCGGCCACACCGCCAATCCAAGTTATGAGGGTTAGGGAACCAGTGCGTGCACCGATTATTGGTATCCAAGCCCCAACTAGCTTCATTAATGCCTTAGAGAATATCAGCAAGGAGAGGCTTGGGAAACCGCTCCCAATTGAGCACATTACTCCGGTTCAGCATGCCCCAATTGAGGGAGGGACACCCATCGCCTATTTGCCGAGGGGTGGCTTAACTCATAATCAAGGCATAATAATTACTCCTAGGAGGAGTATTTTGCCGAGCAATGCCTTAAGCGAGTTAAGAAAAGAGGCGGAGAAGAAAAACGTTACCCAACACGGCATAGTGCTCGCCCCCATAAAGAGCCGCTTACCCTCGCCTAGTGCTCCACCGCTTAATCAGCATGAGATTATTCCGGGCTTGCCTCAAGTTGCGCAATTAGTGAGTAATGGTGGGGAATTAGGCCTACACCTCTTTTTACAGGACTTAGAGAGGCAGGGGGTTCCGCTTAATTATAATAATATAGTTAATTATTTTGTTAAGCAGGGCGTGAACCTAGGCGAGGCCAGGGGCCTAGCGAATAAGGTTGAGCAGTACCTCCTTGAGGAGCACCTTAGCAAGGTGCAGGCATCACTGCCTAAACTACCCCCCTCCCCCATTCCAACTCCCTCGGCAGGAGCATCATCTTCCCCACCATCTTTAACGGGGTTCCTGAATAGCTTGATTCATGTGACTGTGACGCCACTTAATAATCCATATATTAACACGAATGCCAAGCTCTACACGGCTAATATTAACATTGATCAAGTGATGAAGGAAGTGGATCAATTCCTTAAGCAGCATCCAGTGCTTGCCGCTAATGCTTTCCCATTCGCGGGATTCATCAATAATCAATTAATGATTAATAATAATGAATTGAGGAATTGGTTAACAAATTATTATCAAGCCTACTTAACCAAGTTGAATTTGCCCGGCGCCGAGAATGTGATTAGTTACATTACCTCTTATTACAAGAATAATCCAGGCATGATGCAGCAATTGATTGGGGGCTTAACGAATGCGTACGCCGGCGCGTTAACGCTTACCGGTGGGTCTTCCCCCTATGCCCTACCGCTCTTATTTGTTCCACAATTGAATAATTTATATGAGGGAACGGTTCAAGAGCAAATAGCTCAAGAGTTGAACAAGGAATTATCCCAGTACCAAGCAGTGCTAAATAATGTAGTGAGCAAAACAGTCTCGGCGATGAATGAGATCCCCAAGCAACCGCCGTGGCCAACTATAGTGAATCCGCCCAACGGTGAAGGCGTCACGCTTTCCGTAGTTGATATCCTAAAGGGCGGGGGCAGCAATATTAATCCAGGCATTAATCAAGCAATTAAGGCGGCTGAGGGCGCGTTAAGCGAAGTCCCCAACCTCACCAAATTGAGCCAGGAAGTCCATGAAATAATTAATCAGGCATTAAGCGCTGGAATGATAATCCCCAGCCAACTCACTCCATTATCCCCCAATCAATTACAATCAATTACAAGCACTTTACAGGACATCATTAAGGCGGGGACGGCGTATGAGGAATTATTCGGCGCCCCAAGCTACTCCCCATTATTTGGGGGTCAACCGGGGGGAGAAACCTCATATCAATATGAGTATGTTGGTGGACTCCTCGGCAAGTACCTCACAACGCCGCCCGGCGTCGCCCTGAATCAAAGCCTCAACCAAAATTTGGGGACGGCGACTGGGCTTAAATTATCATTAAAAATTCCCCCATCGGTGCTGCTCAGCGCCTACTCGGTTAACCCAGCCCTAATCAATGCATGGTCGGGAATTAGCCCCATACCCAGAACTCACCCCTACATCACTAATCCATATGCTCCCGCCCAATTATACTTGAACCCGAACACGCCCCTAATGCAGTGGATCAATCAGGAGAACTCATTAGCCGCGGAGATCAATGCCGCGATGCAGCAATACGCCGCCGCAATCGCGCAATTAACGGGTCAATCCCAATCAATCCCCCACTTCCCCACAATCACGCTGCCAACAACGATACCAATAATTGTTGATGTAACAACAAAAACCACCACTAAAACAACGAACCCATCACCAATTGCGGACTTGTTTAACTCGGGCAACATATTAAGTAATGAACTTAATGCTTTACTGGGGCCAAACATAGCCGCATTTCAACAATTAGCCAACACGCCTCCACCCTCAACTGGCGCCATGTTCCCATCAAGGATCCCAATCACAATAACGCCTCAGGACAAGTATGTGGCTGGACTCATTGCGGCTGGGAGCCGCCTCGCGCCGGGGATGCGAGCCCTCTACTCAAGTAACCCATTCCTACGGGGATTAGCGGCGGCGTGGTGGGACATCTATAATTATATAGCCC
>OFEH01000192.1_pt1 | contig 25287 bp, 20 predicted proteins | sample 1521031 | NCBI WGS metagenome assembly OFEH01 (sample SAMN05518350, study PRJEB24110) | hypersaline lake metagenome | isolation source: Grendel Spring, Yellowstone National Park, Wyoming, USA | place: USA:Grendel Spring, Yellowstone National Park, Wyoming, USA | collected 2011-11-16
CGACCCGACTTTAAGCCTGTGGAGCATGCTCTGGTGGATGACCGTATCCCATCTGGGATACCTAAAAAGCCATCATGTGATGAAGCAGGAAGCCGCACCTTCTATAAGGTGGGGTAGTTCACAGTTATAATTATCAATATGAGCATATTTACAAAAATATCAACCTTGGGTGCTTTATGGGTGGCGCTAGAACTCGTAATGGGGGTTTTCCATAAAAGCGTATGCACAAGCTCAGGATGTACAATAGCAGCTTCTTACAACAGATATCCAGAATTTATAATGCTTACAATAGGGCTTTTGCTTTTTATAGTTTTGGGGATTTTAAAAGAAAAAAAGAAAGAAAAACTATTAGACATCATATTAATAGGAGCTTTGGCTTCTGAGGGCTATCTGCAGGGCTTTGAAATATTTGTAGCTCATACATTTTGTATATTTTGCACAGTAACATTTTTAATAATACTTATTCTTTTTATAATAAGAGTAAAGGAAAACAAAGATATACTCTTGAAAGGGCTTAGTGCTTTTTTATTTGTATTTGTAGCGGTTTTTTTAGTCAACAACCCCACTTTAGAGATAAAACACCAATACACGCTCTTATACCTTCCAGGGTGTCCTCACTGTGAACATACAGAAAAGTTTTTAGACGATATACACGTTAAATACGATAAGATAAACGCTTCTCATCACAAAGGACTTATCATGTCTATGGGTATAGATGAAGTACCGGTGCTTTTTGTAAGAGAACCTTACGGTTATAAAATACTTGTTGGTTCAGATAGTATAGAGTCGTTTTTTAAAAATCCTACAAAAAGCCTACAAAACCAAATAGCCAACCCACCTACTTCAAATAGTAACAGCTTTAACATAGGAGGTGGATGTCAGTTAAATAGTATATTTGGAAGTAATTGTAGCAAATAAATTTAGCAAGATGTTATCAAAAAACTTGACATAAGTTTACTAAAAATTATATTAATAACATAACACGTTAGGAGGTAATTATGTATAGCGAAAACATGTGGAGCAAAAAAGTAAAGGACTACGTAGAGCAAGCGTCTTCTATTGCAAGGTCTTTAGGAGATACGAAGGTAGATACAGACCATCTTCTTTTGGCACTTTTAAAAGATCAAGATTCAGCACTTTCAAAATATGTATCCAAAAAAGGCGTAGACGTCAAAGAACTATACCAAAAATTAAAAGAACACATAAACAGTATAGACAATCAGCTTAATAAAGCGGCAGAATCGGAAGCCAGTCATCTTATAGACTTAAGAAGCAAGATAATTCAATTAAAATCTGATATATCAAACATCCAAAATGAGTTATCCGAGATAAGAGAAGCCAAAAGACGCATAGAATATGAGCTAGAAAAAGCAAGAAGGTACGATCTTTGGGGCGCAAGACAATTGGAGTTAGAACTAAGACAGTTAAACGCTGAAGAAGAACATCTAAAAAAAGAGCTCTCAAGGGTAGAACAAAACCTATCAACGGTTTTTGATAAAAGTGCTGTAAGAGATTTTCTCGAAAACAAGATATCGATAGATGCTTTGGTAAAAACCGCTCTCAAAGAAAGCCATTACAAGGATCAGCTAAAAGAAATAGGCATTTCTTTTGATAGATATCAAGACAAGGTATTAAAAAGATTTATAGGGAAGACCCCAGAGTTTGGATATTCTAAAAACCTTGAAAAGGTATTTGAGATGGCTCAAGAAAAAGCCGTAAGAGATGGTGTAGCAGAAGTATCACCAGCTCACCTTGTTTCAGCGCTTTTAGAAGCAAAAGATTTTATAGCAGCAAAACTTTTAGATCAAATCATAGGAGGTAAAAGCATGGACACAGAAAAAGAGATCCAAGAAGAGGAAAAGTCTATACTAGAGCGTTACGGAGTAGATCTTACCCAAAAGGCAAGGGACGGTAAGTTAGATCCAGTCATTGGAAGAGAAAAAGAGATAAACCAAACCATAGAAATATTACTAAGACGTAGCAAAAACAACCCTGTTTTAGTAGGAGATCCCGGTGTTGGTAAAACAGCTATAGTAGAAGGTTTAGCCCAAAGGATAGTCAACAAAGAAGTACCCCCAGAACTTCAAGATAAAAGCATCGTAAGTATAGACATGGGTTCATTGGTAGCTGGCTCTAAGTATAGAGGAGAATTTGAAGAAAGGGTTAAAAAGCTTTTGGAAGAGCTTAAAGAAAAACCAGAGGCAATACTTTTTATAGATGAAATCCATACCGTCATAGGAGCAGGCAAAGGAGAAGGGTCTTTGGATGCCGGCAACATGTTAAAACCGGCTCTAGCCAGGGGTGAAATAAGACTGATAGGAGCCACAACGGTAGATGAGTACAGAAAATACATAGAAAAAGACTTAGCCTTAGAAAGAAGGTTTCAACCAGTTTATGTAGACGAACCTACTATAGAAGAAGCCACAGAGATACTAAACGGCTTAAGACCAAAGTTAGAAGACTTCCACAAGGTAAAGATAGAGGACGATGCAATAGACGGTGCTGTAAAACTTACACACAGGTATGTAACTTTTAGAAAACTCCCAGATAAAGCAATAGATGCCCTAGATCAAGCTTGTGCTCGTAAAAAACTAGCATCTGTAAGCGTACCCCCAGAACTTCAAGAAATAGAAAGAAAGTTAATAGCTTTAGAAGAGCAGATTATAAATGCAAACTTGTCTGGGGATTATGAAAAAGAAGCAGAGCTCAAGATTCAAAAGGTTAACTTAGAAAAGCAAAAACAAGATATTATAAACAAGCTTGACATGGTAGATATGAAGATAAACCAACTCAAAAAAAAGCTTGAAGAACTAGAGCAACAGATTATAAAAGTTGCTGAGAAAGGAGACTATGAGAAGGAAGCGGCGCTTAAGATAGAGATGGTAAATACAGAAAAAGAGATAAAAGCCTTAGAGTCAAAAAGAGCAAAAACTTTAAGTGTAACATCAGATGATATAGCTCAAGTAGTATCCGATTGGACTGGTATACCTCTTAACAAGTTAAAGGAAGAAGAAATGGAAAAACTCCTTCACTTAGAAGAAGAGCTACACAAAAGAGTTATAGGACAAGATGACGCTGTGGTAGCTGTAGCAGAAGCCATAAGAAGGGCAAGAGCAGGCTTAAAAGATCCAAAACGCCCAATAGCTTCTTTCTTGTTCTTAGGACCAACTGGTGTAGGTAAAACAGAACTATCAAAAGCTTTAGCTGAGCTTTTATTTGGAGAAGAAGACGCCCTTATAAGACTTGACATGTCAGAGTTTAAAGAAGAGCACACCGTATCAAAGCTTATAGGTGCACCTCCTGGATACGTAGGTTATGAAGAAGGTGGCAAATTGACAGAGGCAGTTAGAAGAAAACCCTATAGCGTAATACTTCTAGACGAAATAGAAAAAGCACACCCAAGGGTATTTGACTTATTCTTGCAAGTGCTTGATGACGGAAGGTTGACTGATTCTCATGGAAGAACTGTGGATTTCAGGAACACTGTTATCATTATGACTTCTAATATAGGTAGCACATACCTTCTAACGTTGCCTTTGGAAGGAGATTCTGAAGAGATAAAGAAAGAGTTTGAAAAAGCTAAAGAAAAGGTGTTAGGAGAGCTAAAGCATTTCTTTAGACCTGAGTTTCTAAATAGAATAGACGATATAATAGTATTCAAACCTCTTACCATGGAACAACTCATACAAATAGTAGACTTGTTATTAGAAGATCTAAACAAACGTCTAAAGGATAAAGGCATAAAATTAGAGCTCACTTTAGAAGCCAAAAAAGAACTTGCCAGAAGAGGGTATGAGCCAGCTTTTGGTGCAAGACCTTTAAAACGCACCGTCCAAAAACTGTTAGAAACACCTTTAGCCAACAAGATGATAAAAGGCGAGATAAAGGAAAACTCTACTGTAAAAGTAGATATAAAAGACGGAGAGTTTGTGTTTGAAACTACCTAACAAATGTTTCTGATAACGGCGGGAGAATAACCCGCCGTTTTTTGCTATAATACTTCAATGAAAAAGCCAGAAATACTATCTCCAGTAGGTCATTTTGAAGGATTGATGTCCGCAATAAAAGCCGGCGCTGATGCTGTATACATGGGACTTGAAAAACTAAATCAAAGAGCTGGAAAAGGCGGTTTTTCAAAAGAAGATATAAAGGAAATTAGGCTTATAACCAAAGACCATGGTATAAGGCAATATATAACGCTAAATTCTATAGTGTTTGATGAAGATTTACCTTATTTGGAAGATGTACTTGATTTTTTAAAAGAAATAGAAGTTGATGCAGTTATAGCTTGGGATTTCTCGGTAGTGCTTGGAAGTATAAAAAGAGGTTTAGAAACACATATCTCTACAATGGCATCGGTATCAAACTACATATCTGCTAAATTCTATAAAGAACTTGGTGTAAAACGAATAGTTCCGGCAAATGAACTAGATTTAAACTCCATTAAAAGCTTAAAACAAAATACCGGATTAGAAGTGGAAGTTTTTGTCCATGGATCTATGTGTATGGCTGTATCCGGTAGATGTTTTTTGAGTCATGAGGTTTTTCAAAAATCCGGAAACAGAGGAGAGTGCTATCAAATCTGTAGACACGAGTTTGATATAAAGGTAATATCGAAAAACTCTGGCACAGAGTATTACCTTGGTAGCGATTATGTTATGTCAGCCAAAGATCTTCTTACTATAAACTTTGCGGATAAGCTTATATGGGCAGATGCTTGGAAAATAGAAGGAAGAAACAAAAACCCAGACTATGTTTACATGACCACAAAAGCCTACAGAGAAGCCAGAGAACGTATATTAAACAACGAATGGTCACAAAAAGGCTATCAAGATCTTATAGATATGTTAGAAAGAGTATATCATAGGGAATGGGACAGTGGTTTTTACTTCGGCGAGGCTTCCTTTGGCATAAATTCATCTATAGCAAAAGAAGAAAAAATATACGTAGGAGATGTTGTAAAATTTTATCCAAAGGCTTCTGTGGCAGAGGTAAAAATAGTAGCACATCCTTTAAAAGTAGGCGATACCATACATATAATAGGAAAAACCACGGGCCTTGTAAGGCAGAGAGTAGAATCCATGGAAATAGAAAATCACCGTATAGATCAAGCAGAAAAAGGCACAGTTATAGGTTTAAAAGTGAACGAAAAAGTAAGAGAAAAAGATAAAGTTTATATCGTAAAAGAAAAATAGTATAATATTTTTTATGAAAGAGTACGCTTTAGAAATAGCAACAAAAGCAAGAGCTGTATTGCCTAAACTTTCAAGTTTAAACCCAGGTGTAAAAAATTCTATTCTTATAAGAGTATCTCAGCTTTTAAAAGAAAACAAAGAGCTAATACAAAAAGAAAACGAAAAAGACATAGAGTTTGCAAAGTCCATAAATCTTTCAAAGGCAATGATAGACAGGCTTAAAGTAGGAGAAAAACAAATAAACAGCATGATAAAAGTATTGGAGGACGTGGCAAAGCTAAAAGATCCGGTGGGCGAAATAACCTCTATGTGGACGGTAGACAACGGCCTTAAAATAGGTAGAATGAGAGTTCCCCTTGGCGTTATTTTTATAATATACGAATCGAGGCCAAACGTTACTATAGAAGCAGCTAGTTTATGCTTTAAATCTTCCAATGCTGTTATCCTAAGAGGTGGTAAAGAAGCTATTCACACAAACAAAATACTTTCAGATTTGTTTAGACAAGCTATAAAAGAGCATGTAGAGGGTTTAGAAGATGCTGTTTGCTTTGTAGATAAAAGGGAAAGAGAAATAGTTACAGAACTTTTACAGCTAGAGGGTTTAGTAGATGTAGCCATACCAAGAGGAGGAGAAAGTCTTATAAAGGCTGTATCAGAAACTGCCAAAATACCTGTTATAAAACATTATAAAGGTGTTTGCAGTATATATGTAGACGACGAAGCAGATCTTAAAAAAGCTTACGATATCGTGTACAACGCAAAGGTACAAAGGCCATCGGTTTGCAACGCCATAGAAAACCTTGTTATACATAAAGATCTTTTACAAGATTTTTGGCCCAAAATGGCTATGGTGCTTTTAGAAAGCGATGTTGAACTAAGGTGCGATGAAGATAGCTATGAGATATTGCAAAATAAGGATTTTGAGACTTTTAAAAGCAAAATAAAAAAAGCAACTGAAAAAGATTACTACGAAGAATTCTTAGATCTCATATTGGCTGTTAAAACGGTGAACTCTTTGGAAGAGGCAATGCAATTTATAGAAAAATACGGCTCTAAGCATTCTGATGCCATTATCACCGAGAACCATACAAAAGCTATGAGATTTTTGCAAGAAGTAGATTCAGCAGCAGTTTACGTAAACGCTTCTACAAGGTTTACTGATGGCAACGAGTTTGGCTTAGGAGCTGAAATGGGTATTTCTACGGACAAAATCCATGCAAGAGGACCGATGGCTTTAAGAGAACTTACAATAGAAAAATTTATAATCTTTGGAAATGGGCAACTAAGAGAAAATGTAGGCATACCAAAAGAACTAAAACAAAAGCTTCAAATAGATTAATTTAGTTTTTAAGATTTTGATGTTGTAAAACAAAAGCTTCTACGTTTTTTAAATAGCAAGCTTTGATAGAATCTGTATAATCTATAAATTTTGTTAGCTTATCTATGCTCAAGGGGTTTTGCAAACATAGTTTTACAGTGTCCAGTACATTTTTCTTATCCACTCTAAAGCCAATACCCATTTTTTCTAAGATGGCCGCTACATCTTTTATTTTATTTATATGCTCTCCGTAAATAGAATAAGAACAAAAACCAACTGGCTCCACTATATTATGCCCACCATAACCTTTTACAAAAGACCCTCCCACTATACTAACAATGGCTCTTTTATAATATTCTTTTAGCTCACCAAGCGTATCCAAAACCACAACCCTTGAGTATTTTTTTTGAGTTTTAAGATAGGCGTCTATACTATTTTGTCTTAACAACTTTAACACTTCAGAAGCTCTATCTATATGCCTTGGAGCCAATATAACGTTGTAATCTGTAGATTTTATTATCCACTTTACGGCATCTAGTAAAACCTCTTCTTCTTTTTCGTGGGTACTTCCTATTACTATACTATCCTTTTTTATAGGTTCACAGTTTACATCGATACAGAGCTTTAGATTACCACATAAGACTATATTTTTGTTTATAGCATTTAAAAGCTCAAAACTATTTTCATCTTTTGGTAAAATTTTGTCAAAAAATCTTATCAGAAACCTTTCAAGCATATTTTTAGGAGCCCTTGCATTTAAAAGCATTTTTGGTATATCTGATTTTATTAGAAACGGCCAAAACTCTTTTTCCACAGTGATAAGACAGCAAGGCTTTGCGTTGGCTATAAATTTATTCCATATTATCGGCAAATCCAAAGGCAATGGTAGTGTAGGATAATCTAAATTCAAAAAGAAGCGTTTAGCCCTTGGAGAAAAGTATGTTATAAATACGGGGAATTTAGAGCTAATATACTCTATTATGAACTTAACGCTATTAAACTCACCAACGCTTGCAGCATGAAACCAAACGGCATTTTTTGGTAGATTTACATCTTCTATTAAAAGCCTTTTTGAAAGCTCTAGCGTCAATTAGCTGTCTATTTCTCCAGCTATAAACTTGTTAACAAGCTCTTTAGCCTTGTAGTCTGGATATTGTATAGGTGGATGCTTCATCGTATAAGCACTAATAGAATAAAGTGGACCTGATATGCCTCTGTCTTTCGCAAGTTTTGCACATCTTATAGCGTCTATAGCAGAACCAGCGCTATTTGGTGAGTCTTCTACGTCAAGCCTTGCCTCTACATGCATAGGCACGTCCCCAAAAAGCCTACCCTCCATTCTTATATAAGCGACTTTCCTATCTTTTAGCCAAGGTACCCAGTCTGAAGGTCCTATATGTATATTGCCATATCCTAAATCGTAATCTATGAGAGAGCTAACAGCTTTCGTTTTAGACTCTTTTTTTGTGTCAAGTCTTTTTCTTTCTAACATATTTAAAAAGTCTGTGTTACCACCTACGTTTAGCTGATATGTTTTGTCTATTTTTACGCCTCTATCTTTGAATAGTTGTGCTATTGTTCTGTGGAATATAGTAGCTCCGAGTTGAGATTTTATATCATCCCCTACTACCGGTATGCCAGCCTCTTTAAAACGCTTAGACCATTCGTTATCAGAGACTATAAAGGTAGGCATAGCATTTATAAAAGCAACACCAGCTTTAAGAGCACATTCAGCATAAAATCTAGCAGCTTGTTCTGAGCCGACAGGTACATAGTTTATTAGCACGTCTGCATTGGTTTCCTTCAACACGCTTACTATGGTATCCATATCATCTTCTTTTTCATCAGCTTTTACAAAGGTAAGATCTTCAGGGTAGTTTGACATGTGGTCTGCAAAACCATCTAAGACTTTGCCCATTCTAACTTTGCAGCCTAGATTTGGCACGTTTGGCTCAAAAACCGCAGTGCAATTTGGCTTTGCGTAAATGGCTTCTGAAACGTCTTTACCGACCTTTCTTTTGTCTATATCCCAAGCAGCCACAACCTGTATGTCGTAAGGCTTGTATCCCCCGATATCATCGTACATAAGCCCGCTTACGTCTTTTAAATTATTTTTCCTGTAGTAAAATATGCCTTGTATAAGAGCGCTAGCACAATTTCCCACTCCAACTACAGCAAGCTTTATCATTGTTACCCACCGCCGTATTCTGATTGTTCGATTTCCATCATGAAATCTTCTACATAATGAGTAATTTGATCAAAAAGCTCTTGGTCTGGAAGATCAAAATAATGATCAAAAAGTTCTATCCTTCTCTCATGACATTTGTTATCTTCTAAGCAAAATTTTATTAAAACCAATGGCCTTTTACAATCGGGGCAGCAATCGTTCCCAGGCATACAAAGTTCTACTATCGTTTCTACCTGATCAAAGCTGCTATTCAAAAACTCCTCTAACCTCTTAAGCTTATCCAAATGTTCTTTCCATTTTTCCATACCTAATATTTTAGCATACCTGATCTTGTTGTATATATTTTTTACCTGTTTCATAGTAAACTCTTTGCCATCTGTATTGTCTATCACAAAATCTGCATATTTTATTTTTTCTTCTATTGGCATTTGCCTTGATAATCTTTTTTCTATCTGCTCCTCTGTATAGCCTTTTTTAATAAGCCTTTTTTTTGAAGTCTCCTTGTCAGCATAAACCACTATTACAATATCGTAATCTTTATAAGTACCATTTTCTACAACAAGAGAAGCCTCTAATGCAAACATATCACAATCTAAATTTTTCATTAAATTATCTAGATATTCGTAAAGGGCTTTGTGAACTATTTTCTCTAAAGACAAGAGCTTTTGTTTATCGTTAAAAACAATATCTGCAACTTTTTTCCTGTCTATATTTCCATTTTTCAATATATCTTCTCCCAGAAGCTCCACAACATCACGCTTTAACTTTTCATCGTTTTCGTAAAGCTCGTGGATTATAGCATCTGCATCGTAAACACAAACTCCCAAGTCCTTAAATAAAGACGATACAAAAGATTTGCCTACACCGAAATTTCCAGTAATAGCTATTTTTATCACTTTTTCTTCTTTCTTATCCTTATGGCATCTGGTGTAACTTCTATAAGCTCATCTTGAGTGATCCACTCCATCGCTTGTTCAAAGTTCATTTTTCTGGGAGGGGTAAGTCTTACATACTCTTCTGCCGCAGCGGCTCTGTTGTTGGTTAATTTTTTTTCTTTAGTTATATTTACATAAAGATCGTTGTCTTTGTTGTGCTCTCCTATCACCATACCTTCGTAAACTTCTGTGCCTGGTTCTATAAAAAATATACCCCTATCTTCAAGTCCAAGCAAAGCGTAAGGAGTAGCCACACCTTTTCTATCTGCTACTATTGCCCCGTTTATACGGCTTTTAATTTCACCCTGCCAAGGTTCATAGCCTTCTAAAACCGTATTTATGAGACCTTCCCCTCTTGTATCTGTCTTAAACTCTGATCTATACCCTATTAAACCTCTGGAAGGTACAATAAATTCCAACCTTACTCTGCCAAAACCATGGTTTATCATATTCACCATACGCCCTTTCCTAGAACCAAGCTTTTGAGATACTATTCCTATATGTTCTTCCGGTATGTCTAAAATAACCTTTTCTATAGGTTCTAATTTTTTACCGTTTTCTTCTATAGTCACCACATCTGGTTTTGATACTTGGAATTCGTAGCCTTCCCTTCTCATAGTTTCTACTAAAATAGCCATTTGAAGCTCACCTCTTCCCATAACCAAAAAAGAATCTGTAGAATCTGTATCTTTTACCTTTATAGCCACATTCATCAAAGTTTCTTTATAAAGCCTATCTCTTAGATGCCTTGAAGTCACATATTTCCCAGATCTTCCAGCAAAAGGAGAATCGTTAACAGAAAATGTCATGAATATAGTAGGTTCTTCAACTTTTATAGAAGGTAATGGCGCAGGATTTTCCACGTCTGAAATAGTTTGACCTATGTTGATATCATCAAAACCAGCTACAGCCACTATATCACCAGCAAATGCTTCTTTTGTTTCCACTCTTTTTAGTCCTTCTATTGTGTATATGGCTTTTATGAAACCAGTTTTAACAACACCCTCTTCTGGTGAGACTATGGATACTTGTTGATTTTGCCTTAATGAGCCATTTTGTATACGCCCTATGGCCAATCTTCCTAAAAAATTATCGTAATCTAAAGATGCTACTAAAAGCTGTAAAACTTGATTCTCATCGTATTTTGGAGCTGGAATAGTATTTATAATGGCTTCAAACAAAGGTTCTAAAGAAGATGATTCTTCTTCTAAAGAAAGCTTAGCTATACCTTTTTTGGCTATGGCGTATAAAACTGGAAAATCCAGTTGGTCTTCTGTAGCATCAAGGTCTATAAAAAGGTCGTATATTTCGTTTAAAACCTCTTGCGGTCTTGCATCTTGCCTGTCTATTTTATTTATTACCACTATAGGCACAAGCTTTGCTTCAAGAGCTTTTCTCAACACAAACCTAGTTTGAGGAAGAGGTCCTTCTGCAGCATCCACAAGAAGTATTACCCCATCTACCATATTTAGAACGCGCTCCACTTCACCACCAAAATCAGCGTGTCCAGGAGTATCCACTATGTTTATCTTTATGCCTTTATAGTTCACAGAGGTGTTTTTTGCTAAAATCGTAATACCTCTTTCTCTCTCAAGCGCATTGCTGTCTAAAATACGCTCTTGTACCTCCTCATTTTGTCTAAAAGTACCACTTTGTTTTAGAAGTGCATCCACCAATGTGGTTTTACCATGGTCTACGTGAGCAATAATTGCTATATTCCTAATATCTTCTCTAATCTTCATCTATCATCCTTTAAGCGTTCATCGCTTTCAAAAACTCTTGATTCGTTTTAAACTTTTTGAGCTTATCAAGTAAAAACTCCATCGCTTCTACATCATCCATAGAAGAGAAAAATTTTCTAAGAACCCATATACGCTGCAACTCCCAATCTGACAAAAGTAGCTCTTCTTTTCTGGTACCGGATTTACTTATGTTTATAGCTGGGAATATACGTTTCTCTGTTAGCCTTCTATCAAGGTGTACTTCCATATTACCAGTGCCTTTAAACTCTTCATATATAACATCGTCCATACGAGAACCAGTTTCTATTAGCGCTGTAGCTATGATGGTTAGACTTCCACCATCTTCTATATTTCTAGCGGCTCCAAAGAATTTCTTGGGTCTTTGTAAAGCTGTAGCTTCTATACCACCTGAAAGCACCCTACCTGTTGGTGGTGTTACGGCATTAGAAGCTCTTGCAAACCTTGTCATAGAATCAAGAAGTATTACCACGTCATTTCCAAGCTCCACGAGTCTTTTGGCTTTTTCTATAACAAGCTCAGCTACTTGCATATGTCTTTCTGGTGGTTCATCAAAGGTAGAAGCTATAACCTCTGGTTCATGATCGGCATTGTCTGCATTTGACATCACTATACGCCTCATCTCAGTAACTTCTTCAGGTCTTTCATCTATTAGCAAAATAATTAAGTATACTTCTGGATGATTGGTAAGGATAGCCTTTGACAGGCGTTGAAGAATGACAGTTTTACCAGCTTTTGGCGGTGCTACAATAAGCCCCCTTTGACCTTTGCCAATAGGGCTAACCAAACTAAGTACCCTTGTAGCATAGTCTGATGGATCGTATTCTATATTAAGGCGCTCCGTAGGATGGTACGGCACCAGCTTATCAAAAGATGGCCTACTCCTTAGTTCCAACGAACCTATAGGCAATCCGTTTACCGATTCTATCTTTATAAGAGCGTAATATTTTTCGTTGTCCTTTGGGGGTCTTGAAAAGCCTATTATGGTATCGCCGGTCCTTAAATAGAGTTTTTTTATCTGGGACGGAGATACGTATATATCGTCTGGATTGGGCATATAGTTGTTGTTTGGACTTCTTAAAAACCCATACCCGTCTTGCAAAACTTCTAGCACTCCTCTTACAAACCTTAGACCCTTTGTTTTACCGTAAGCTTCAAGAATATTTTCTATAAGCTCTTCTTTTCTTATACCAGTGATCCTTTTTAAATCAAACTCTTTACCGAGTTTTTGTAACTCGGACATTGTCATTTTTTTAAGTTCCTCTAGCGATAGCTCTTTGTTGGTTTCTTTAGTCGTAATGTCTTGTTCCATAGTCAATCCCACCTAATTAAACGCTGGTATTTGTATAGCGGGTTTATGGCCATCCAGCTCCCGCTTATGGCCTATTGAAATATCATTTTCCAATACAAAATGTAGAAAATATCTCATCCAAAACGTTTTCATCTGTAATAAGTCCAAGAATTTCCTCAAGATAATCTAGGGCCTCCCTTATATAAAGCATCATAACTTCCGTTTTATCTTGCAAAACAGCTTCTTTTAAAGAGCCTAAAGCTTTAGCTACTAAAAACTTATTCCTTTTTGAAACATAAATGCCATCTTCAGCTAAATCCAACATATGTAAAACTTTATTTTTCAAGTGTTCAACATTTTCTTGGTTTCTTATAGAAATAATTATAGCATTATCTTTGAAAAAATCAAGGGTTTTGCTATTTATCCCCAAATCGCTTTTGTTTAAAACAACCAAAGTATTTAGATTTTTAACAATATCATAAATAAAGTAATCTTCTTCCTCGAGCTCTTTAGAACCATCCACCATAAAGAGCACAACATGGGCTTCTTTCATGTGTTCAATCGCTATATTTATGCCTTCTTTTTCTATTGGATCATCGGTTTTCCTAATACCAGCTGTATCAACAAGTTTAACAGGAAAACCGTTTATTTCCAGCCTATCTTCTATATAATCTCTCGTAGTCCCAGGTATATCAGACACTATAGCCCTTCTTTTTTGTAAAAGCGTATTAAACAACGAAGACTTACCAACATTTGGCTTGCCAACTATAGCTATTTTTATTCCATCGTATAAGTAAGACTGTTCTTTTAGCTTTTTATGAAACTCTTCCAACCTACAAATTAGACTATTGATTTCTTTTTTTATTTCGTTTACATCAAGGGGTTCTATATCTTCATAACCAAACTCTATATCTGCTTCTATGTTAGCAATGATCCTTATAAACTCTTTTCTTAGTTCTTCAATGAAAGAAGAAAATCTACCTTTTAACATGTTTAAAGCGTTTTCTACGGCTTTTTCGGTATTGGCGTTTATTAAAAGCTCCACACTTGAAGCTTCATCCAATGTCATTTTACCATTTAAAAAGGCTCTTTTTGTAAACTCTCCAGGTGATGCAAAAGAGCATCCATAGTCTACCAAAGCTTCTATAGCTTTTTCTACAATAATAGGATTTCCGTGGAAAAAAATTTCAAGCATATCCTCCCCGGTATAAGAGCGAGGAGCTTTATAGTATATAGCTACAACATCGTCAAGTTCTTTATCGTTTATATAAAAAGATGTACGATAGGCATACCTTGGCTTTGGATTTTCAATATGCAAAAACCTATTGGCTACATCTATACAGTTTAATCCAGATAACCTCAACATGGAAATAGCCGATTTTAAAACAGGAGTTGCTGGGGCTACAATAGTATTATTCATAAAAACCTAAAGGGAGGATGACGGGGGTCGAACCCGCGACATAGGGATCCACAATCCCTCGCTCTGCCAGCTGAGCTACATCCTCCTGAGAAAGTTTGCAAAACTGGGGTGCCTGGATTCGAACCAGGAACCCTCGGATCCAAAATCCGATGCTCTGCCAGTTGAGCTACACCCCATGAGAATATTTATTATAGCAAAATTCATTTGAAAAATCAAGGATTATCTAAAATTAAAAGAAGAACCACATTTACAAGATTGCTTTATGTTTGGGTTGTTGAAGATAAAGTTGTTGGTTTTCATAAGATTTTCTATATAGTCTAACTCTGTACCCTTTAGATAATCGTAAGAGTACTTGTCTATGGCAAGCTTAAAATCACCGTAATCTATTACTATATCGCTGTCTTTTACAGCGTTATCAAATTCGGTATAATATTTATACCCTGCACATCCTTCTGCTATAAGACTTACCCTAAAAACTGGGTTTGTAAGCTGTTTTTTAGCCGCCAGCTTTTTAATGGCCTTTATAGCTCTATCTGTCAATGTAAATTCTACCATAGTTTCCATAAAATTACCTCCTTCAAGGTGTTTATTCTAATATACTTATAAATCTAATTTTTTCTATATAAAATCTTAATACTATAAAATAAACATTAAATTACTAATATGATTATATATCATAATATAACTCTTTCAAGAGTGTTTGGGTCTATAAAATAATTTTCTTTTATTTTAAATACCTTATGTTCTTTACCTGTATCTTCTGTTATAACATCGTAAGAGGTAAGCTCTATCTCTATTTTTTTAGAAAGATCCCATATATATTCTGGCAATACTGATATCTCAATGTATCCAAATCTATCTTTAATCACATCTACGAAAGCGTCGACGATGCTATCTTTAGATAGGTTTAATCCCTCCTTTCTTAACGTGGTGATGTTGTTCTCCAAAAGCTCTTTAAAAGATTTTTTATCTTTTACATAGGATATTATATTTGCCATCGTATCAAAATCAAAATCCATAAGTATGTTTCCTACAAACACAAGCATATTTTCAATATCCCCAGCCCCTTGACCGGATATTTTTTTATCGTTTAGGGTTATATCTGCTATAGGTTTGTAGAAAGCGTTTATACCCAAAGACTTGTAAACTTCTATTATGATATTTGAAAAATACCTGTAAACATTCTCCATTTTAAAAGGGATTGTTTTGTTGCTTTTAGAAAAAATAAATTGATAAAAAATTTGGCTTGGATGAAGAAGCACAGTCCCGCCACCGGTATATCTTCTTATAATTGGTATGTTGTTGGTTTTGCAGTAGTTAAAATCTAAAAAACGATTCGCGTTGTCAAAATATCCAAGGCTAACACAAGTATCAGATGGTTCTGTTATAACAATACATTCTATCTGTTTTTTTGCCAATGCATGAAACAAAGCCACGGAGGTAGTAGCTTTTAAATACGGTACTACAAATACTATCAAATATCTTTTACCATCCTTACCCAAAAGTTGTATTGGCCATCTTTTCTAAAACCAAATTTTTCATAGAACTTCATAGCTTTTTCGTTTTTGTCTCCTACCCAAAGCTCTATAAGGTCAAGATTTCTTTGCTTAAAATACTCTATAGCCTTTTCCATCAACATAGACCCTACGCCCTTACCAAAATAATCTGGGTCTACAAATATTTCGTGTATTGCTCCCACTACCTTGTTGTATTTTTTACTATACCAATTGCCATCTATAGCCATAAAACCTACAATTTTATCACCGTCTTTTACTACGAAAAGTCCAGCTACATCTCTTCTTAAAAGCCAGTTTATATAGACTTTTACATCTTCTTCGTGAGTATATGAATATTCTTCTAAATTTTTGTAACTTTTAAGATATAGTTTTGCTACTTCGTCTATATCTTTTATATCAAAAGGATGTATTTCCATTCAATGTTATATTCTAACTACCACACAGGTGATAGCTTCTTTCACTCCCTCTAATGCATGAATCTTTGTAATCACAAGTCTTCCAAGCTCATCCTGATTTTTTAGCTCTGCAAATACGATTATGTCGTAAGGGCCTGTTACTACATCTGCCGTTCTTATACCGTCAAAAGTAGAAAGTGCTATCATAATAGAAGGTATCTCTTTTGGATCCGCTTTTATCATAATATAGGCTTTTATAGAGCTTTCCGACTCTAACTCCATCAATTCTGTAATGGATACTGGAAACGCCTTATCGTTCAATAAATCCATAATCTATCTCCTTTTCCTTAGATTTTATACCTAAAAGCTCAAAAACTAAAGGTGTATACTCTTTGTTTTCCCTAATTAGTTTTATCGCTCTATACACTATTTTTTTACAATCTTTTGAACCATTCTTAGTATAATCTAACATATTTATAATTATAGGCTCTAACTCAAGATTTTCAAGCCATTTATAAAATTTATCAGCTTCGTCTAGTATTATAAATTCACCTTTTTTAGCCTCCTGAATCCTATTTGATAAGTTGTTTTCCACTACTTCTTTTAAATCGTCTATATTGTATAAAAAAACGCTATCCAAATCAGCACAAGATGGCTCTATGTTTCTTGGCACAGATATATCTATTAAAAATATAGGCTTATAATACCTTTTTTTCATAGCTTTTGATACAACGTCTTTCGTGATAACGTACCCTTGAGCACCGGTAGAAACTAAAACTACATCAAACTCGTATAAAAACTGTTCTATTTCATCGAATCTTATTACATTAGCCTTGATCTTCTCTGCCAAATTTACCGCCCTTTCATAAGTCCTGTTTGATATATATATACTAGCTCCAGAGCGTTGAAGGTATATAGCTGCAAGCTCCCCCATCTCTCCAGCACCTATCAAAAGTACCTTGTGGTTTTTAAGCTCACCAAAAATACGTTTTGCAAGTTCTACCGCAGCATAGCTAACAGATACCGCACTTTTACTTATGCCGGTTTCGTATCTTACCCTTTTAGAAGCGTGTAAAGCGTTTTGGCATAGCCTATTCATAACTTTGCCAGTGGTTCCTAAAGTTTTTGCCTTAAAAAATGCCTCTTTAAACTGCGCTACTATTTGAGGTTCTCCTATCACCATAGAATCAAGACCGGAGGCAACTTTAAATATATGAGCCACCGCCTCTTTTCCAGCTTTTAAGAAAAAATGAGAGTTATCAAAATGCTGGTTTTTTATTTCGACGTATCTTCTAAAAGCGTCCAAAACTTGTTTTTCATCAGAAGCGTAAGCGTAAAACTCAAGCCTGTTACAAGTAGACAAAAGCATAAATTCTTTAACGTTGGTAGAAGCCTTTAATATATGTAAAATAGAATCTAGCTCTGAAGTGTTGCAACTTAATTTTTCCCTAAGTTCTACCGAAGCGGTCTTGTGATTAAGCCCAATAGCGTATATATTACCTGCCATTTACATTCAAAATATCCTTTATGTAATCTAATACCTTATCTATTGGAACATCAACTGCTTTTAAAGTATGTCTATCTACCACTTCCACAAGACCATCTTTTACCTTTTTACCCACTACAATCCTATAAGGTATACCTATTAAATCTGCATCGTTAAACTTCACCCCAGGTGATACATCCCTATCATCAAAAAGCACTTCTATACCCTCTTGTATTAGGCTTTTATAAAGATGCTCTGATGTGCTATACTGAAGCTCATCTGAAGTATTTACACAACTAATAAGCACTTGAAATGGAGCCACTGACAGGGGCCACTTTATACCCTTTTCATCATGATACTGCTCTACAATAGCTGCTATAAGCCTTGATATACCTATACCATAGCACCCCATTACAATGGGTTTTTCTACACCATCTTTATCTGTAAAAAACGCCTTCATAGGCAAAGAGTATCTAGTGCCAAGCAAAAACGTATGTCCAAGTTCAAGACCTTGAGCCACCTTTAAAGGACTACCACACTCTGGACAAGGATCATTTTCTTCTACTTGGGCTACATCTACAAAGTTTTCAAAATCGATATTTGCATTTTTATAATGATAATGAGGCTTGTTGAAGGCCACCACCATATTTGAAGCGTTGTACAAAGAGTTATCCACTATTATCTCTATATCTTTACCTTCTACAAAAGGACCTATAAAACCTTTTTCTGTGTTTAAAAGCTTTAAAACCTCTTCATCTTCTGCTAATCTAAACTCATCTGTACCAAAAAGCCTTTCAAGTTTTTTCTCGTCTATCTTCTTATCCCCTCTTATAAGCACCATCACGGGTTTATTTTCTTTTATATAAAGTACAGATTTTATAATTTTGCTTTTAGGCACATTTAAAAATAAAGAGAGTTCTTCGATGGTTTTAACGTTTGGAGTATATACCTCTTCTAAAACTAACGGTGGTTCTTTTTCTACGTTTGGTTTTTTTAATTCCACTATCTCGGTGTTGGCCGCATAATCACAGTTTTCACAATAAGCTATCAGCGCTTCGCCGTATTTTGTAATAGCCACAAACTCATGAGAGCTTTTTCCACCTATTTGACCAACATCAGCTTTTACCATAAATACGTTTAAATTTAGTCTTTTAAAAATATTTTTGTATGCTTTTACCATGATATCGTAAGAATTCTTGGCACTTTCTTCGTCTGTATCAAAAGAATATGCATCTTTCATAATAAACTCTCTTCCTCTTATAAGCCCATAACGAGGTCTTTTCTCATCTCTAAACTTTGTATGTATCTGATATAGGTTTAAAGGAAGTTGTTTGTAAGATCTTACTGTTTTTCTTACCAAATCTGTGATCTCCTCTTCATGGGTAGGACCAAGACAGTAATCCCTATCGGATCTATCTTTTAACTTAAAAAGTTCGTTGCCGTAATAATCCCATCTTCCGGTTTCTTTCCAAAGCTCCGCTGGATTTAATATAGTAAGTAGTAGCTCCTGAGCCCCAGCTTTATCCATCTCATCTCTTACTATATTTTCTATTTTCTTAAGCACTCTAAAGGCTATGGGTGTAAGCTCGTATATACCAGAAGCCACTTGCTTTATAAAACCTGCTTTTGTAAGAAATCTATGAGAAGCTGCCTCTGTTTCAGAGGGTTCTTCTTTTGTGGTGTATAAAAAATATCTACTCCATCTCATTCTATTTATTATATCTTAAAAGCTATATACAAGAAGATATTTTATATTTATATGGGGATGGAGGGACTTGAACCCTCACGGGATTGCTCCCTGCGGATTTTAAGTCCGCTGCGTCTGCCATTTCGCCACATCCCCGCGACTAATTATATTATATCACAACATTTAAACTTTTAACTGAGTTAAAACATACTCTATCATATCTATTCTAAAATCTTGTCTGTAGTAGTTTATTACTATATTTCTTAGTTCTTTTATCAAAGATTCTCTTTCTTCTTCATGGAAAAGATAATAATCTATCTTTTTAATGGCATCTTCGATATTTGTATAAGTGATTTCTTTGTAATGCTCTGGGAATAGTATCATCGCTTCTTCTTTGTAATCCACAATAGGAAAGCTATGATATATTGGTGGTTCGTATATCATATCATGTACAGCACTAAAACCTTGGGAGTGCATATAAAATGTGATCTTTGAAGAAGATACTATATATTTTAGCCTTGAATAGGGTATTTTTATGACACCTGTTGTGAAAAATCTATCCTTGTAATAATCTTTCAATGCGTTTGTAGCATAAGCCCTTACATAAGACATAACACTCGTTGATATATCAAAAAATTCTTGGTTAAAAAATCCGTCTTTTATACAAGGTATATCAAGGCATTTTCTTATATCAGATACGTCCTTCTTATAACACTCTATATAAGAAGCGTATTTTTTGTAAAAATCTTCGTTTGGTTTATGAACACTTCCAGGGAAGATAACATCAAAGATCTTTTCTTCTTTTGGTATATCATCATCTTGGGTGGATAAGTTTAGATTGCTCATAATAAAGCCGTTTGAGTTCCACCAATAGGCTTTTATACTGAGGGTTCTAAAGCACTCTGTTAAAAATTTATCGTGATGGATTATAGCAAACTTATGCTTATATTTTCTTAGTATCTCAAGCCCTTCTCTTGTTAGATGAGCACGTCCCAAAAAAGGATGATCCACTTTTAAAGCTATTATCGGAACATCAAAGTTTTTAAACCAAAAATCTCTTGTCCTATAATCCCAAGAGGTTTCATTTCTCATGAAAAATAGATCACCGTAAAATCCAAAAAACATAAAATCTGGATTAAAAACCTTTACTTCGTTTTTAAGCCTATCAAGGTTTAGAGGTATATCTTTTCTTAAAACCCCCACCGTATAGCCTTTTGATGCAAAAAGCTCCGGATAGTTTGAAATAAGCTCCCAATGATCCGTGATAAGCACCTTGCCTTTTGGACCTTTGGCGTAGATCTCTATGTAAGGCTCATTTTCTGAAAGCCTATTTGTCATATGAAACTTAAACACAGATTTTTCATACATATTCCACTTTGAGTAGTCTATTGACCTTTGGGAGTTTTGGTGTATAGGAAAAGAGCTTCCATATATGTATGTACCGTATTTGGCTTTTAGCTTATAAAAATTCTCATGCTCAAAAAGAGATAAGCTTATGCCGGTTGATAAAGTAAGTATATTTGAGAAAAACTCCCCAAAGTACTCGCTGTTTTGAGAAAGCTCATTGGAACTATATAAAAACAAATCCTTTCCAAGGTGTTTGAACAAGTTTATAAAAGCTTTTGGTGTAAGAGAAGATTTAAAAGATGATTTGTATCTTCCAAGCGTATTTAGGATGCTTTCTTTGTTTGGAGCCCCTATTAGTATGTGTTTGTCTTTGAAGATTTTTAGCAATCCTGTATCGATAGTTCTTATATCTGGTATAAGCACAATATCTATATCACTAAGTACATCTTCTATAGCCCCATCGTAATATTTTGTTCCAAAAAGCACAAAACCTATTTTCTTTAGTTCTTCATCTTCTTCAACATTTACAGTCTCATAACCAAGATAGTTTAAAAGATGGGATATCTCTCCGTTAAAAGCCCTGTAAACAAGGACACTCCCCTTTAGTTTTGAGGCTTTTAGTATATAAGCAATATCAATATTGTGCATTTTATCAAGCATACTAAGAGCAATAGGATCTTTGTAAAAGCTAAAAAACCCCGGTATACCCCAGTCCGATAAACTTTTTTCTACAAAAAAAGGTTCTTTTTTAGAAAAGATAATGCTTTTACAAGCACTACACTCTCTATATTCATCAGCATTTAATACATCCAAAAGGTACATAGGTGCTTTTTCAAGGCAGTATTTACAAGTGTCTTCTTTTACAAGTTCTTTGTTTGATTTTTCTATGGCATCTTGTATAATTTGATCTGGTATAGATTCTATATCCATGCAAGGGTTTAGATTAGAACCTCTAACTTTTGCTTCAACGCAAACCCCTTCTGATATTCTCATGCAAGGACTTGAACACAAAGCCCCTACAAAGGGTATCTCCATACACTTCACATAAGAAATTTCATCAAAAACTTTTTTATCAAACCCACCCACCACAAAAACACAAGGGATTTTGTTTATATGGCATATATAAGCCACTGCTGGATGCGTGGTAATGATAACTTTTGAGCTTTTAAGAGCATCAAAGATTTTATTTAAACTGGATTTGGTAAATATATTTTGAGGTATGGTGATAGATTTTTCTATATTCGAAGTATTTTTTATATTGGCTTTGTAAAAACCTTGAGAGTTTATAAAAGTGCTAAAAACACTTGGTTTATGCTCTAAAAATGGCTCTAAAGTGATAGCCTCCACATCAAAAAACCGTTCAAAATAAGATATCCTATTTGAAGTATCAAACTCATAAGAGGTCAAGTCTTCTTCAAAAAGCACATAAAAAGCATCGTAAGAGAGTATATCATCTAAAGAAGGTATATCTTTTAAAGTGTTTATACCAAAACCCACATATATATCTTTGTTTGAAAACGGATAAACATCCACCCGAGATTCTTTTTCTATAGCTTTTAGTATTGGCATTAAACATACACTGCTAAAAGCATCCAAATCAGCAAGCACCAAAACCTTTTTGGGCTTTTTATCCAAGTAAGACAGATTAAGATGCTTAAGATAGCTTTTTCTTATAGACAAAAGCTCTTTTTCTTCTACAATCTCAAATAAAACCTTTGCAAGAAAATCAGGCACCAATACCGGATAATCTGGTATTTCGATAAACTCTTCTTTGTAATCTATGTTTATTCTTGAATGTAGTTTTATAGCTTTCATGAAGATATATTATAAATCAAGATAAAAAGGCAGATTCTTATCTTACATTTTGATTTACTTAACAAATACTCCTTACAAAATCCTCAAGCCTCAAAGAGGGATCTGGATTTAATTTATGTAAATCCGATTTTTTATAATATTTTCCCTTTAAAAATCTCATGTTGCCTACCAAGCTTACCATAGCTGCATTGTCTGTGCAGTATTTTATGGAGGGGATATAACACTCTATATCAAGGGCGTTTAGCTTTTCTCTTAGGCGTTTGTTGGCAGCTACACCACCAACCACCACAAGACGGTTGACGGCGGTTTTTTTTATGGCTTTTTGCAAGGTTCTTATAATGTGATTTACTATAGCCTCTTGGTAGGAAAAAACAAGGGCATCTTTGGGGTATTTGTCTTTGTTTTCTCTTAAAAACGTTTTTAAACCACTAAAAGAAAACACTATCCTATCATCTTTTATAGGTATTGGAAAGTCTATCGTTTCAGGATTTTCATATGAAGATAAAAACTTTTCTATGGCAGAACCGCCAGGGTATTGAAGACCAAGAAGCACAGCCCCTTTATCAAAGGCCTCGCCGGCTGCATCGTCAAGGGTTTTGCCTATTAGCTCATAATGTTCAAAGCCTTTGACGAGGTAAATCTCAGTGTGACCTCCGGACACCACAAGGGCCAAAAATGGATATTCTACGTTGTATTCTAAAAACACCGAGTATATGTGAGCTTCTATATGATGGACTGGTACTATAGGTATATCCAAAGCATAAGATAAACCACTGGCAAAAGAAGCTCCAACCAAAAGAGATAATATAAGCCCGGGGGCTATCGTGACTGCCAAAAAATCTATATCAGAGGGTTTTATTTTATGTTTTTCTAAAAGCTCATAAAACAGTATATAAATATTTTTTGTATGCTCTCTGGAACAAAGCTCTGGGACTATGCCGTTGTATATCTTATGAGCATTTACTTGGGAGCTAAGGAGATTATCTATAAGACCTCTTTTACTACTATACAAAGCTAAAGCAGTATCGTCACAAGAGGTCTCAATACCAAGACATAGCTTTTCTTCGTCGTGTTTCATCCATTATGAGGCTTCTTTCTTTGGTTTCTCTTCTTCAGACTTTACGGGTTTTCCTTCTAAATAGTCTATGGCAGCTTTTAGCTGAGGGTCTTTGTTGGGAAGAAGTATAACCTTTTGTTTATCGCCTTTTAGCCTCATATCCTCTATAGTTTTTATAAGCTCTTCTTGTTCTTTGGCCGGGAATTTTATCAGTATATCTGGCATAATGCCTTTTTTGTTTATACATATACCAGCTGGTGTATACCAATAGGCTATTGTTAGCTTTAGACCTGCTCCATTTTCTAAGGGTATAAGGTTTTGAACAGAGCCTTTACCGAAAGTCTTCTCGCCTATAACAGTGGCTCTCTTGTAATCTTTTAAAGCTCCAGTGACTATTTCAGCAGCACTTGCAGTACCACCGTTTACAAGGACCACAACCTTATCTTGCATAGGTATAAGTGGATTGTGCTTAGTATAATACTTATGTTCTCCTACAACTCTACCTTTCGTATAAACCACTAGTTTATCTTTTGGCAAAAATACGTTTGCTACTTTTATAGCTTGCGTTAAAAGACCACCTGGATCGTTTCTTAAGTCAAAGATAAACTCATTGGCACCTTTTGATTCAAGTTTTTTGACAGCTTTAGCAAGCTCACTGTAAGCGTTTTCTTGGAATTGCACAAGTTTTATATAGCCTATATGATTGTCTACCATAGTGGCTTTTACGGCAGGTACTTTTATAATTTCTCTTGTGAGTTTGAAAGTAAGAGGATGATCTACGCCTTTTCTAAATATAGTAAGCGTGACAGTAGTGCCGGGCTTTCCTTTTATAAGCTTTATTACTTTGAATAAGCTCATATTGGAAGTGTCTTTGCCGTTTATTTTTATGATAACATCTCCAGCCCTTATACCAGCTCTATAAGCAGGTGTCCCTTCTATAGGGGCTATTACTATAGGTCTTCCATCTTTTCTTGCTATCTCTATACCTATACCACCAAATTCACCTTCGGTATCTTGAGTAAACTCTTTAAACTCAGAGGGGGTAAAAAAGTCAGAAAACGGGTCAAGAGATTGAAGCATGCCGTTTAAAGCGCCGTATATCATTTTCTTAGTACTTGGGTTTACCACGTAATTTTGCTTCGTAATTTCAAAAACATCCATAAAAAGCCTTATATAGTCAGCATCAGACTGATGTTTTTTGTTTTGTTCTGCCTTTGCACCCACCAAAAATCCACCGACAAAAACTATCGGTATAGTTAAAGCTAAAGAAACTTTTTTCATTAAACGTTCTCCTGTCATGGTTTTAAAATATAAATACTTTTTATGTTTTTTATATAAAATTTTGCGTTTCCAAGACTACCAAGACCATAGCATGTCATATCTTTAGAAAGTTCCACCAACTCTCCGCTTGGATTTGCATTTGTTTTTAAATATACCTCAACGTTGTTTGCTCTGAAAGCTTCAACGTCTATAGACCTTACTGTGTTTAAGTCTACAAAATAGCTTAAAGAACCATCTTTTACGTCTATATATGTCCTACCATCGCAGTTGCAATTTTGTAAAATATGTGACTTACCAGTGTTATCTATAACCTTACACGTAATACCAGTGGGCACGCTCTGCATCGGCGTTGTTTCGCCCATACCATAACTTACGCCAAAAGCTAAAAAAACCCCCAACAACATTGAACTTCTTTTAAAAGCCTTCAACATATTATTTTAATTATATCACATAACAATATATTTTTGTATTAACTCGCTTATAAACCAATTATAAAAAAATTCAACTTGTACAAAGCTCTGTATAAGTTCAGATAGACTGTGAACACTTACCTTGTTAAAATATTCCTTAAAATTTTAAGAGGAGGTAAGTGTGT
>OFEH01000193.1_pt1 | contig 25269 bp, 23 predicted proteins | sample 1521031 | NCBI WGS metagenome assembly OFEH01 (sample SAMN05518350, study PRJEB24110) | hypersaline lake metagenome | isolation source: Grendel Spring, Yellowstone National Park, Wyoming, USA | place: USA:Grendel Spring, Yellowstone National Park, Wyoming, USA | collected 2011-11-16
ATTCTTCCACAATACTTACATATATATACTTTCTCTTTTTTCTCTTCTTTTTTATTTATTTTTAAATAACATTCATAGCATAAACCATCATATAGTTTTTCAACTTCTCTTCCACAAGATGGGCATATTCTCTTCATAAATATATAACAAAAGTATACGGTATCCCAGCAATTCTTTTAATATCTTTTTCTTCAATTATCCTTTTCTCTTTTAATATATTTACAGATTCTTCCCCAACAGCATATATAAAATATATATCTTCAAAATCATTTTCATCAATTTTTTCTCTCTCATCCCCTTTGAAAAATTCATTCAATTCTAATACAAATTCTCCTTCCTCAAATGTTTTTCCATATAAATCTTTATCACATAAAACCAAAACATATCCGTAATTATCTCTATACTTCCTTAACAAAATCATTTTAACTTATATATTACTGGACTTTCTGCACCGCATGCTAGACATTTAATAATATATACCCTTTCCCTCTTTTCCAATCTTGTATCCAACTTTTTGCATATTGGACATCTAACAAATATATCTATAAATTTATCTATCTTTGCTTTTATTTTCTCAAATTCTATCCTTTTCTGTAATATTATTTTTTTATCTTCAATTTTCGATGCAACACTAAATTCTTTTTGTAGAAATTCCGCTAATAAATTTATATCTCTATTTATTATATCACAAATTGTTCCAGAATTTTCTATAGATGTCCATTTTCCAACATAATTTATTTTTGGTAATGGTATATTTATTGATCCCAATGCAGATCCATGTAAAACCTTCATACTACCTAATTTCTTATATGCTTCATCTAACATTTCTTCGTATGTTGGTATCATATAACTTTATATTTTTCTGGTGAAGATTCATAAATCTCTCCAGATGACAATAGATCCATTATAATATTTGATAGCTTTTCTTCACTTATATCAAAGAAATTTTCTATATCTTTTAAAGATATCCCATCACCTTTATCGTTATTTCTTATAAATTCTAAAATTTGTTTTCTTAATTTTACTTCTTCAGGTAGTTCCTCATCGGGTATTTTTTCTTCTCTATCATTTTCTTCATCCATATTATTTTCTTTATTATTTTTCTTTATATTTCTTTTTATTTTTTTAATGAAAAATTTTCTCCATATAATTTCATCATCTCCATTTAATATACTTACATATCTTGCAATTACAGAAAAACTATTGTTATATTCTGAAACATTTCCTAGAATTAGTAAAGTATCAAATAATTTAATATTATATATATCAAATAAAACAACATCAAAATATCCAAATGAATCCAATAATTTTAACCTAACCAATTTCTTTTCCTCCTGAATATCTATTACTTTTCCAATTAAACAAACCTTCTTATCCTTATAATTCTTTAGATCTTTTGAAAATATTGGTAAATACATATTTATACAGCTTTATATTTTTTATCTCCAGATTCATATATATACCCTTCCTTTAATAATTTATCAATTGTTTCTTTTACTTTTTCTTCCTCTAAATTATATTTCTTAGATTCATTTAATATTTCATTTAATGGAATACCATCTGGAAAATCTTTTTGTAAATCTTTTATTATATCCAATACTTTTGATAGTTTTTGTCTTTGTGTAGAAGAAATTCCAGACATTATTATATCTATATCTAATCTATTATTTTCTGGATTTATTCCAACCTCTTTCAAGCTATACAATAATAATTCCTTTGCAAGATTCACATCATCTTCAGTAACTACCGGAGATAATCTTATTTTTGCAGAAGCTTCAGCTATCCTTATTATTGACATTAGTTGTCTTGTAGTTATTGGTATTGTATCTTCTCCAGAGCTAGATCTTAATTTTATATAGAAATCCTTTACGATATCTAGAGCTGCAGCTGTCCATTGTGGCTCAATTTTCTTTGCATATATTATATATTTCCTTAATAAATCTTTATCCAATGGTGCCTTTTTTTCTTCTTTTAAACCTTTCAATAGTTCATTAACAATTGTTTCATCCTGTTGTGGATTTGGTTCATCTATAAGAACAAATATCAAATCGAATCTATTAACTATTGTTGGTGGTAAATCTATTTGATCGATTATGCTTTTCATCTTATCCCATCTACCAAACTTTGGATTCGCAGCTGCTAAAATCGATGTTTCTGTCCTTAGTGTTGCATGAATATTTGCTTTATCAATTGTTATTGTTTGCTGTTCCATTGCTTCATGTAAAGATTGCAATTCTTCTATAGATAATTTATCAAGTTCATCTATACATACAAGTCCTCCAGAGGATAATACCAATGCCCCAGCTTCCAAAACCCATCCACCCTTAAATATTTCATCCTTTCTAACGGAGGCAGTTAAACCTACAGATGATGATGTTACTCCAACTACATATTTTGATTTTGGAGCAATTTCCGATACATATCTTAATAATTTTGATTTTCCTACACCAGGATCTCCTAAAATTAATATATGTATGTTTTTTCTTTCATCAACACCCCTCCTTCTTTTTCCACCAGATAATAATTGTAATGCAATTGCTTTTTTAATTAGTTCATAATACTTTCCATATAAACCTGGAGCAATAGAATTTGCAATCAAACTTAATACATCTGTAGACTTTGCCAACTCTTTTATTCTTTTCTCATCTTCTGGGGATATTGATATATCTTCAACATCTTTGTCTATAGGTTCAACATAAATTGCATCTATATATAAATCCAATATTGCTTTAAAATTTGAATTTTTTAATTCTTTTACAATTCCATATATTTTAACCCTTATTCCTGGTAATGTTTTCCTTTCCATTCTAGGCTCACATAAATCTTCCTTTAACATTACAGTAATTTGAGCAGGTTGTTCACCTTTTTCAATTTGATCTGCAGGTTCTTCAATTAATAATCTCTGTATATCTATTGTTTCATGATCTGTTTCAATAAATCTTCCCTTTATACCACCACATACAGGACATTTTTTTGGTCTTTCTATTAAAAAATTCTTATTTTCAACCCAAAATTCTCCACCACAATCTTCATGTAAATACTTTGTTTTTATAATGAAAGGTCTTACTTCTGAAGATATTTTTATTATACCTTCAACCTGTATTAATTTATCTTTATTTTCAGATCTAATATCCCTTATCCTTAAATATCTTAAACTTTCAGGAAGGTTCTTTATCCTTACCTTTACTTTCCTATCTAATCTTTCAGAAAAGTATACACCCATTTGTTCTAGAAAATTTTCTGTCTTATTTAATAAAAGATCTAATTGCTTATTATTTAAATATGATTTTATTTTCTCATAATCTAATATAACAGACTTTTCTTCTTCCTTAATAAATTTTTCAATTTCTTCTTTTGAAGCATCAAAAATTTGTCCTAAAAATCCTACATCTAAAATTTCAATTTCCTTTGTATCATCCATATATCTTATATTACAAAAAATGCATATAAGAAAAAATATAAAAAATTAATAAATGAAAATATCTATAAGGGCCCGTAGCTCAGAGGTGGAGCGCCGGCCTTATAAGGCTACGCTCCTAAGAAAGCCGGAGGTCAGGGGTTCGAGTCCCCTCGGGCCCATAAAACTTTAGAATTATTTAAATTAAAATAAAATTAAAAAACTACTTTAATTGTAATTGCTTTTCTTTTACACTTAATACCTGTCCAATTCCAATTGTTTTATTCATATCTCTAATTGCAAATCTTCCCAATGATGTATTTGGGAACTCCTCAAATTTCTCTACTACTACTGGTTTTGTTGGTACAAACCTTACAATTGCTGCATCTCCAGTCTTTAAGAATTGTGGATTCTTTTCAACTTCCTGTCCAGTTCTTGGATCTATTTTTGATTGTATTTCTACAACCTTACATGCTACTGCTGCAGTATGTATATGTATTACTGGTGTATATCCAACAGCAATTGCAGATGGGTGGTATAATACATAAATTCTTGCAGTAAATTCTTCTGCCAATTTTGGTAATGGTTCTCCCATTTTTCCACATACATCTCCCCTTAATATATCACCACCTTCAGGTCCCTTAACATTAAATCCAATATTATCTCCTGGTAATGCTTCATCTAATTTTTCATGATGCATTTCTATAGATTTTACTTCACCTACAACACCATTTGGTTTCCTTGATGGTAAGAATATTACTTTATCGTTTGGTTTTAATCTTCCAGATTCTACCTTTCCAGTTGGTACAAGTCCTACACCTTTAATATTATATACATCTCCAATTGGGATTCTTAGGGGTTTATCTATCAATCTTGGAGGTTCATCCAATATATCAAATGCTTCATATATTGTTGGACCAGTATACCATGGCATTTTCTGTGATTTTTGTGTTACATTTTCATCTGATAAGAATGCAGCTATTGGAACAATTGCCTTTATTTGTTTTTCATTATAACCAATCTGTTTTGCTAATGTTAATACCATATTCTTTACCTGCTCATATCTTTTTTGATCATAATTTACAGCATCCATTTTTGATACTGCAACAATAATTTGTGGAATTCCCAATGTTCTTAATAATAATAAATGTTCTCTTCCCTGTCCTTCTGGACTTAGTGATGTTTCTGCTTCACCTGGTGCCGCAGAGACAACTAATACTGCTGCATCAGATTGTGCAGTACCGCTAATCATGTTCTTTATAAAGTCTCTATGACCTGGAGCATCCAATATTGTTAATACATATTTCTTTGCAGGTATTTTAATTGCAGCTATATCAATTGTTACTCCTCTCTTTCTTTCTTCTATTGATCTATCCAATAAGAATGCTAGATATTCCGATTCCTTTCCAAGTTCCTTTGCTGCGTTCTTTAGTTCTTCTAATAGTTTCTGATCTATTAAATTCAAAGATACCATTAGCCTTCCTACCAATGTTGATTTTCCATTATCTACATGCCCTACTACTACCAAATTAATATGTGGTTTTTCTCTCGCCATTTAAGATTATATTTATAAAAAAATTTATATATAATTCAGCCAGATACTAAAGGCTGAAATATGCTATTAAATAAATTGTATGGTAAAGCCCCTGCAAATTCAAACATTATATAACTATAATCTGGCGTTGTATATACTGAAGGGCTCAATCCATATTGCTTTAATTGATTTAATACATTATTAACCTGCTGAACTGTCTGGAATGTAATAGAAGATGTCTTTACAGCCACTATAAATGTTGGGGTTCCTCCAATTCCATATGTATTCATATTATAATTTTCTTCATTATATATTTGATAATAATATTCTGAACTATTTACACATGAATCTATTTCATTAACATTCAATCCTAAAGCTTGAGCTTCTTTATTAAATTCGTTATATACATCTTGTTGACTCGAGAAAGTATCCCATGATATATTTTGCATTTGATTATACCAAGTCCAGTTTGCAAATTGATCCCATGTATTAAATCCATACAATGTATATACGCATGTTAAATATTGTGATGTTATATTTGCATATGGATGTATTTGATATAGTGGGAAATCAATATACACCCATGCCATTTTTCCATTATCTATATAATTTTGCTCAATTTGTGGAAATGTTTGTAAATAAAACATATCACAATATGGACATGCATAATCTGAGAATTCATATACAATAACGTTTGCATTATTTGGATTTCCATATACTGGATCTATATTTGAAATATTTGGCAATGGAGCTTGTGTTAATGTTTGTAAGTATGTTTGCAATTGATTTGAAGAATTACTAGATGATCCAGATATCTTTATATTTGATATTGAATTTGCTACAATATAAGATCCTAAAACTACCGATATTGCCAATACTATAAATCCTATTATTATTGATTTCTCAACACTAAGATTAAACTTCCATTCCTTCCTTTCATTATTTTCTTCACTTTTTTCTTTTTCCTTTTCCATTCAAAATATTTTGATAAAAAATTTATATTTATTCAGATTCCTTACTCTCAAGTAAATAAAATACTCCCATTATAAATGGTATTACTGATAGAGTCTTTGAATTTGTTAATAGATAAGTTAAAACTCCTAACAAAATTATTATCCCGAATATTATCATATCTATTCTATTTATTTTTATCATAATCTTTATTGTAAGAAAACATCTTATATACTTTATTTTAAATATATAAAGTTATGGTAGAATATCGGATCTATGAATACAAATTGGAATAGAAATATAGAAGAAGAGATAAAAAGATTCTGGAAGGAAAATTATATATATGAAAAATGGATTTTAAAGAATGAGAAAGATAAAAGATATATATTTCTGGAGGGTCCTCCATATACAACAGGTTCTCCGCATATGGGACATGCTTATAATAGAACAATTAAAGATATTATATTAAGATACTACCAAAAGAAAGGATTTAATGTATGGAATCAGGCAGGTTTTGATATGCATGGATTACCAATTGAAGTAAAGGTTGAAGAAAAATTAAAGATTAGGGATAAAAGAGAGATAGAAAAAATTGGTGTTGATAAATTTATTAAAGAATGTTTTAATTTTGCATATGAATCAATAAACGAATTTACAAAATTCTATGAGGATATAGCACATTGGCAAGATATAGACAACCCATATTTACCAATTAAAAACGAATTTATTGAAAGAGTATGGGAGGCTTTGGCAAGAGGTTATGAAAATAAATTAATATATAAAGAAAAGAAACCTGTTTGGTGGTGTCCTCATTGTCAAACATCATTATCAAAACAAGAAATAGATTTGGGATATGAAGATCCTACATATAAGAAAGAAATATCAAATGCAATTTATGTAAAGTTTAAATCAAAAGATATGGAAAATACATATTATATAATTTGGACAACAACCCCATGGACATTATTATATAATTTAGGTATTATGATAAATCCTGAATTAAAATATGTAAAAGTAAAGGTTCCAAAGATTTATGTTGAAGAACTAGAGTTGGATTATAATAACCATAAGACTATAAAAATAAACATTAAAAGAGAAAATGGTTATGAATATTGGATTATTGCAAAAGATATATTAGAAAAATTAATAAGTAAATTAAATATTGAATATGAAATAGTAGATGAATTTTATGGAAAAGATCTGGAATTTAAGGAATATGAACCTTTATTCTATGATGAATTAAAAGATTATATAGAAAAGATTAAATCTGAAAGAAGTGGGATATTTAGGATTTGGTTATCTAAAGAATATGTAAATACGATGGATGGTACTGGTTTAGTTCATTCAGCTCCAGGTTGTGGTTTTGAAGATTATGATGTTGCTAAAAAATATAATGTCCTTCCATTCAATACAACAGATGAAACCGGAACTATTTTGGATATAAAATATTTTGAAGGATGGGTTGCAAAGAAAGATGATTATAAATTTATATTAGAAGTATTAAAGAAAAAATCTTTAGTGTATTTTGAATGGTATGAACATGATTATCCAATATGCTGGAGATGTAGAAATAGGGTAATTGTTAGATCCCCAGAACAAATATTCATTAATATATCTTCAATAAAATCAAAAACATTATTAGATCTTGAAAATGTTAATTTTATACCTGAGGCAGCAAAAAATGCATTTATAAATACTGTAAAATCTGCACCGGATTGGGTAATATCCAGACAAAGATATTGGGGAATTCCAATACCAATGTGGGTTGATAAAAATGGACATGTAAAATTTGTTAGAAATGTTAAAGAATTGGAAAAATTAACTGGAAATAAATTTAAGGAATTAATAATAGTAGTAAAGTTTACAGATTATGCTGAAAAACTATTACAAAGATACTTTAAAGAAAATAAGATATATTATGAAGATGAAATAAACGATATAAATAGATTATATGATGTATTTAGTAAATATGAAGATAAATCTGTAGTAATTGTAAATAATTTTAAATATGATATATTAAATCAATTAAATGATTTATATTATGTTAGGGCATATGGATCAAGAGATTATGAAATAATATATCTATATAATTATAATTTACATAGACCATACGTAGATAAATTTACATTCAAATGTGAAAAATGTGGAGAAGAAATGAGAAGAATTCCAGATATATTGGATGTATGGGTTGATTCTGGTTCAGCAACAGTTGCAACAAATACATATCCTGTAGATTTCATAACAGAAAACTATGATCAAATTAAGGGATGGTTCTATTCCCTAGCAATGATAGGAGAATTATACTATAATAATATACCATATAAAAATGTATATGTTGGGGGATATGTTGTAGATGTATATGGAAGAAAAATGTCAAAATCTTTGGGAAATGTTGTTTCTCCATATGATATAATTAATAAATATGGAGCAGATACTATGAGACTATATTTAGGATCTATTGTAGAAGCATATGAAGATATAAAATTACAATGGGAAGATATAAAAGTTAAATATCAGGTACTAAATACATTATTAAATATTTCAACATATTTAGAAGAATATTCTAAATATTACAATATAAATCCGGCAAAAATAAATGTAGAAAATTTAAGGTGGGTAGATAAATATATGCTACATTTCATAGAAAAAAGCAAAAAAGAAATATACAATGCCTTAGATAATTATTTAATATGGAAGGCTGGAAGAATATTGCAAGATATGATATTAGAATTATCGAGATTTTATATAAAAGCAACAAGAGAAAGAATAAAAACAGAACCTGATAAGGTATTATTTGTAATATATAAATCTCTATATAATATAATAAATATAGGATCAATTATAACTCCATTTATTTCCGAATATATTTATCAAAAATTAAGAAATCTATATGGATTAGAAGGTGAATCAATAATATTAGAAGATCTACCAAAAGTTGAGGAACAATACATAGATGAAAAAATTGAAGAAGAATATAAATTATTTAATGCAGTTGTAGAAAATGCATTAAAGCTAAGAAATACGCTAAATTTAAACATAAGAAGACCATTAAAAACCCTATATTTATATAACTACGATGGTAGGAGATTACTAAACTTTTTGGATAATATAGATATTGTAGAATTATTAAAGGATTATCTAAATGTAAAAGAAGTTGTATTTGAAAATATTGCTGAGAATTTCATATATGTAAATATAGGCTTTGGAGACTTTAAGTTAGGATTTGATACAAAAAATTATCCGGAATTGGAAGAGGAATGGTTATACAGGGAAATAAGAAGAAGATTACAAGATATAAGAAAAGAAAACAAATTAAGAAAAGGTCAAAAGGCAAATATAGAGATATATGCTGATGAAAAGCTACTAAATATAATAAAAAAATATAAAGATACCTTAGAAAAAGATACTGATACCATAATAATAATAAAGGACTCAAATGAGGGTCTAAACAATGTAGAAAGGATATACGAAATGAGTATATTCTATAGGCTAAATATTTTATAAGTTTTTATTAAATTTATTAAAAATGGTTACATGGGAAATTTCCAATGCTGTTGTTACAATATATTTTAATGTAAAGTTGCCATTGGATAAAATTGCAAATCTAATTCCTTATGCTCAATACGATCCGGAAACATTTCCTGGATTGATTATACCATTAAAAGAGGGTGGAGGTAAGGAAGAAAATGTTAAAGCATTGGTATTTAATAGCGGAACAATAAATATATCTGGAATAAAAAGATTAGAAGATATAGAATATGTCGTAGAAAAATTAAGAGAATTATTTAAACAAATCGATATAGAACTTCCAAAAGAATATAAAATAAAGGTACAGAATATTGTTGTAAATGGAAAATTTGATTACGATAATATAGATATAGTAAATCTAGCAGATGAAATACCTGATTCTCAATATAATCCTGAGGCTTTTCCGGCTGTTACTGTTGTATTCAATATATCTGAGAATTATAGAGTAAAATTTAATGTATTTAAAAACGGAAAATTTGTATGCCCAGGATTAAAAGGTGAATTTAATACTTTTGATGCAATTAAACAACACGTAGATTATGTATTAAATTCATTCCAAGAAAAAGTAATAAAGAAATATACAAAAAAATAGCTTATAAATATATTTCATTATAATAGAACTATGACGGAATCATCTGGAACAACGATTGTTGCAATAAGATTTAAGGACGGAGTATTAATTGCATCAGATAAACAAACAACAGCAGGAATGATGGTATATCATAATAAAGCACAAAAATTGCATCAGATTACTGATAATATATTAATTGGAGCTGCTGGTTTAGTTGGTGATATTCAGGCTTTGGTAAAAATATTACAGGCAAATCTAAAATTAAAATATTTAAGATCAAAAAATGAACCAACTGCAGAAGAAGCTGCAAGTTTTCTATCATCATTAATGAACTACTATAAATGGTTCCCATTCTTTACAGAAGTAATAGTTGTTGGAAAAGATAATGATGATTACAATATATATTCAATAGATGAGGCTGGAGGATTGGAAAAATTTGATAACTTTACATCTACAGGTTCTGGAATGGTATTTGCTTTAGGTGTATTAGAAACAGAATATAAAGAAAATATAAGTGAGGAAGAAGCAAGAGAATTAGCAAAGAAAGCAATATTAGCTGCTATAAAAAGAGATTTGGGATCTGGATACGGTATTGAGATTTGGACATTAACAAAAGAGGGATTGAAAAAAGAACTTTATCAGGTAAAGGAAGAATTACAGAAAAAATAATTTTTTAAATCTTATACTTAATTATAAAAGGTATTTACATTATTTATGATGAATATTAAGGAAGAATTATTAAAAGAATTCCAATCAAAGGATATACACAAGATAATATTCGAAGGACCAAAGATAGTGATATATGTAAACAATGTAGATTTATTTATAAAAGGGCCTGAAATAGGGAAAAATTTAGCACAAAAATATAAGAAAAGGATTGAAATAAGAATAAATCCAAGGTTATTAAAGAGAGAAGAATATATTAAGGAAAAAGTAAGGGAAATATTAGATGGGATAAAAATAAAGGATGTTTATCTTGAAAAGCATAGATCTGTATTATATATTGAAACATATGAACCAGAAAAAATTGATTTAAATTTAATTAATAAATTAAGAGAAGAAACTCTATGTAATATTATAATACAAAGAGCTCCATTAAAATCTTCAAAAATAATAAATGTTATTAGGACATATTTACATAAAAATTCTTTATACAAATCTGAATTTTTAGACAAAATTGGAGAAAAAATATTAGAAAGAAAATCTCAGAGGTTGGATCATTATAGAATTGCTTTTTTAGGTGCTGGAAGAGAAGTTGGAAGATCTTCATTTTTATTACAAACAAAAGAAAGTAATATTTTATTGGATTGCGGACTGGGTGCAGGAAATTATTCAGAAGATAGATATCCAACATTAAATATCCCTGAATTTGATATACAAAATCTAGATGCTGTAATTATTTCACATGCTCATTTAGATCATGTTGGATTTATTCCGTATTTATTTAGAATTGGATGGAGGGGGCCTGTATATTTAACAGAACCAACAAGAGATATTGCAGCTTTAGTTTTATTAGATTATTTAAAAGTAAGTAATAAACAAAATAAAAATCCGATATTTACAACAAAAGAAATTAAATTATTTTTAAAGCATTCCATTACATTAAATTATTCTGAAGTAACTGATATAACTGGTGATATAAAAATATCATTCCATAATGCAAACCATATAATTGGATCTTCAATGGCTCATATAAATATTGAAGGTAAACATAATGTATTGTATACTGGAGACTATAAATTTAATAAAATGCCTTTATTAGAAAGACCAAATACAATATATCAAAGATTAGAAACATTAATAATCGAAAGTACATATGGAGGATTTAATGATAAACACCCATCAAGAGAAGAAACTGAAGCATTATTTATTCATGATATAAAGGAAACGATTGAAAATGGAGGAAAGGTATTAATACCAGTGCTAGCAGTAGGAAGGGGACAGGATGTTTTGTTAACATTACTAAATGCAATTGAAAATAAAATGTTACCAGAAGTAAATATATATTTAGAAGGAATTGTTTGGGAAACATCAATGATTCATACAGCATATCCAGAATTTTTAAGTAAAGAAATTAGAGAAAAGATAGAATCTGGAAAAAATCCATTTGAAAGAGAAAATGTAATAAGATCAAGTAAAAAAGAAAGAGAGCAAATTATAACATCTAGTGAACCTTCAATAATAATTGCAACATCTGGTATGATGCAAGGAGGTCCCATATTAGATTATTTTAGTTATGCTGCGGAAGATGAAAAGAACTTGTTGGCTTTTGTTTCATATCAAGCACAAGGTACTTTGGGTAGAACAATATTAGATGGACAAAGAGAGATTGTATTAAATGATAGAAAAATAAATGTAAAAATGAAGGTAAATAAATATGAGGGTTTTTCAGGTCATGCAGATCATTTTGAATCAATATCTTTTATTAAATATTTAAGACCAAAACCAAAACAAGCTATAGTAGTACATGGTGAAATACCAAAACCATACGAATTAGCATCAAAAATATATAGAAAATTTGGAATATATTCATATTCACCAAAAAATGGCGATATAATTAGATTATAAAATTTTTTTAAAAGAAAAATAGATGAAATATAGATATATTGCAATTGAAGGAATTGATGGATCTGGAAAAACAACAATTGCAAATTTACTATATAGTAAATTATCTGAGAAATATAATAAGATAACATTAATGAAAGAACCGTATGATAATGATTTATCTAAAAAAATAAAGGAAATAATTTCAAAAGAACATGAAAAAAATTTAGATTATGGATATTTATTGGCATTATTATTTACTGCTGATAGAAGTATAAAAAACATTGATTTAAAGAAATATTTAAATGACGGTTATATTATAATTTCCGATAGAAGTGTTTATTCCACATTTTCTTATCAAATTTTATATGAAGGAATAGATATTGAATGGCTAAAATGTGTATCAAAATATATAATTAGACCGGATATTACTTTTATATTAGATGTCGATCCAAGAATTGCAGTAGAGAGAATAAATTCGAGGAACAAAAATATTACAAGTTATGAAAATACTGAATTTTTAAAAAAAGTAAGAGAAAATTTCCTAAAATTAAAGGAAATATTTTCAGATGATAATATAATTTATATTGATGGAAAAGAAAAACCTGAAGAAATATTGGAAAGAATATTAAGCATAATAGAAAAATAAAAATTTTAATAGTTTTATTATTTATTTCTATCAGAAAACATTTTACTTATTTTTTCTCTCATATGCTCTTCTAAATCGTATCTTTGTTTCAATGTTTCTTCACTCAATATATAATCAAGCGCTACAGGAATTTGTTTTTTCTCTAAGAAATATGGTTTGTATTCTATACGATAATTTGTATTCAACATTATTCCACCCATTCCCTTTTCACCTTCCAATTCAATACATTTTCTTTCTGTGCCAAACAGAGAATAATCTATAGGTGCATCCAGCATATTTCCATATTTGTCTTCAGGATTTACCATAATATCGTCTCCACATACTTTAATCCCCAATTCACCAGTTAACACATTGTATTCCATGTCTATTCTTTTTCTTTCACCGATACCTTTTGCATGCAATTGCTCTTCTAAATATTGAAAAGCAAGAGCTAACATTTCATCCATTTTTGATAATTTTCTTAAATGAGATAAGCCGATCTTTTGTCTTTCATATCTATCTTTGTTCATTTCTTCTTCTCCATTATAATATATTTCTTCATTCAAGGCTCTTCCCCTAACTAATACTAATTTTAATTTATCATCTTTAATAGATACTTCGCCTCCAAAATCATATACATATTTTCCAATATATAATTTTTTTCCCTCTGTTCTAAATATTGGAGATTGTGAACGTGCATTTCCTCCACAATATATATCGATTTCTCCAGATTCTCTATTTACTGGAAAGTATCTTTCTATTGTTCCATTGAAAATATATTTTGCCACTGCCTGTGGTAAAATTTCTGCAATTTTTATAAGATTATCCTTCCTTGCTTTTTCTAAAATACCCCTAAACCCTAATATTTCATCGAGTCCATCTTTATACTCTTTTTGAGATTCTTGTTGTATATCCTTCGCTACCATTTTACTTTTTATATATGAAAATTTTATAAAGGTTATGATCACTACCATGTCATAATAATAATTATTTACTACATAATTATTATTTGTTTAGTATATGGTCCATAAAGATATTTAAATTAAAAATCTAGTTAATTGATTGAATAACCCAGAAAAATTAAAGATAAGATCAAAAAATATGTAAAAAACAATAGATAAGATTATAGAAAATAATGCATCAGATAACCAATGTTTTAAAGTAACAATTCTTAATATTGGAGCTATCAATACCAAAATATTTCCCGTTATTATAAAGGATAAAGTTGCAATAATTGTATGTTCACTTGGAAAAGAATGGTTTTCATAAACCAATATAGCAAATCTTTTATCAAAGTAATAATAAGGTCTTTTTCTATTAGATATTAATTTTAACAAATAAGTTATTGCCGTAGATATGATAAAAAGAAAAATATAGCTAAAATTAATGAAAAATATTATATAAAAAATGAAAGATAAATTTACTAAGTATGAGATTGCATCAATTATATAAACAAGGTTTAATCTATTTCTCAATTTTCTATAAAAAAATTCTGATATTTTATAATCAATCATAAACATTTTATTAATGAATATTGGGTTCTTGCTCATAAAGTTTTTATATAAATCATATTTTTTATGTGATTTGTAGTTCAATATATATTTCTAAAGGCTTATTTAAACCATATTCTACAATCTATACTTTATAAGCATTATCTTGCCATCTATAAATTTATAAATTTCAAAGTAGTATATATAAAACTCGAAATTTAAATTCTAAAAAATTAAGTCCTATTATATACAACTTTGAAATTTATAAATTTTTAATGGATTAAACATATAAGATTTTTTATTCCGATTTATAAAGGTTTGCTTATATTAATTGGAAATATTTATATTAGTAATTACCTATCAAAGAATAAATTCCATAGAAAGAACAACTATTCCGAGGTTATTATTCAAAATTTCGTTTTATATATAAAACAATATCTATAGATTTTGTTTCATAAAATATACTAAATTTTGTCGTATACATTATATAAAATAAACATCTGAAATTTTTATAATTACTATTTATAGATAATTCTAATTATTTAATAACCATTTCCATAATGGTATTAATTTTATTTCTTTATTATCTTTAATTATTTTATCTTCTAAATCCCAGGTAATAATTTTTAAATCATTACAATTTAATAAATTAGATGCTTTAATTAATGATCTAATTTCTCTGTTATCTATTTCATCTATGTTATTTATATAAGAAACCTGGATTAGTTCTTTTATTATATTACTTTCTTTTATTAAAAAATCTACTTCATGTTGTTGATAATCTTTAAAATAATATATTTCAATTAAAGGATTATTATTAATTGATCTTAATAGATCTAAGTAAACAATATTTTCCATCCTCTTTCCTATATCATATTTACCAAACAAATTTGCAAAAGATATATCACATAAATAAACCTTTCTTGGCCATCTTTTTCTTTCAAAAAACTTATTGGAATATTTTTCTAAGAAAAATATAGACATGGTATCCTGTATTTTATCTAAATATGAAAATATTGTCTTTTTTGTATTTATATTAAATTGATTTTCTATAAATTTTTTTATTTTGTTAATGCTTATTTCATTAGAAAAATTTTGCATTAAATATTCAAAAATGATTCTCGCAACATTAAAGCTTTTAATTTTCCCTCTTTCTACAAAATCTTTATAAAAAATTGTTTCATAATATTCTTTAATCACTCTTTCTTTATCTTGTATAAAAATTACCTCTGGATAACCTCCAAAGTTTATGTATTCCCTTAAATATTCTTTTATCTTTTCTATTTCACTTATACCCAATATTTTAGAAACTTTTATCTTTGTTTTTAAAAATTCCCTGAAAGAGAATGGTAATAAAATATAATATATTGTTCTACCTCTTAATTCAGTTAATAATTCTTTTGGTAATAATCTCGAAGACGAACCTGTTAAGTATATATTATATCCCCTATCAATTAGTGTTCTTACTAATTTATTCCAATTCTCTAAATTTTGTATTTCATCTAAAAATATAGTATTTGTTTTTACATTATACTTAGATTCATATAAAGATATTATATTTAGAACATCTTCTGCTTTAATATCTGAAAATTCTATACTTTCAAAATTAATATATATAGAATTATCTTTATTTAATAGATATTTATTCAATAGTAGATATGTTTTTCCGGATCTTCTAGGACCAACAATAGATGTAGCTTTATTTTCTACATTTTCTATATTTAACTCTCTTTCAATATAATTTATTTTTCTCTCTCTTATCCTTTCAAAATATTCTATTATAAATTTTTCATCATACATATAATTACTATTATACCAAAATTTTATAAAAATGGTATAATAATTATACCAAAAATCAAGGCAATTAAAAAGGAAAATTATACAAATAAAAACCATTAAGTTTCTTATTTTAGAAAAATTGTATAATTTATATTACAACACTTATAGATTTTGTCGTACTTGTAAAACAATATCTATAGATTTTGTTTCATAGATTATAAAAAATTCTATATTATGGTTCAAAAATTTTTACATTATATTTTTTAGCTATTCTTTTCAAATCTTCATCATAAGTAATAAATGAACAGTTTAATCTTTTAACAATTGATAATAAAATAAAATCATTTAAATTACTTTTACTTAATTTTTTATTATTTTCCTTTATCATCTTTAAAGCTTCCTTAATATCTTTAATTTTTATGCTTTCTATTTCAAATAATTCTAAGTTATTTATTACTCTATAAATAGTATCAATATCATTCACATATTCTATTAAAATCCCTAGAAATTCATAAATAACTACTTCTGGCAATATAATATCGTAACTCGTTAATATATCTAGATTTTTTTGATGATCTTCATAATCTTCAAATGTAGCCCTAACTAAAACATTTGTATCAACAACTATTCTTTCTTTTTCCATCTTTTTATTTCTGGATATTCTTCTTCAATAATATCTTTATCATGTTTTTCTATAGCTCTATTTATATCTTCTTGAGTTAATTTTTTACCTAATCTTAATTTTACCCATTCTATTGGTTTAATGATTATAGCATTATTTTTTTCATCTTCTTCTACTATTAAATATTGACCCTCATTTATATTTAACTTTTTCCTAATTTTTGCTGGTATAGTTATTTGGTAATTTCTAGTAACTTTTACTTTCATAGTATATTAATATATACCCTTGACTATAAATTTTATATTCATACAATATTCTCCCTATTTACCTATTTCAACTTAAATTAATTGTAATGATTTGATTTTTAAAATATTAAAAATAAATAATTAATAAACTAAAAAATTACATTCTAAATTGACCTCCCTGGCCGCCAGGATAATTTTGGTATCCAGGATATTGTTGTGGTGGCATACTTTGTCTCATCATTTGTTGTCTACCGTAATTTCTTGCTATTTCATTTAAACTCTTTTGAACTAAATATGGCATAACTATACCTAGGAAGTAGAATACTATAAAGTATAATATCGCATCATTTTTCTTAGTAACTTTGGTCCATCCTTTTGTATATCTATATAACCAATATATATTCACTATTGGTATGAAGTATAGTATAAATGATGGTATATTTGCGCCTAATTCATTCAATTCTTTTTTTGTCTCATAAAGCCAATATATAATGTATACTCCCAATGTTATAACACCTAATATATAAACAAGAAGTATATTCCTTTCTTTTGGTGGCATTTAATTTTAATTTTTGTTATTATTTATAAATTTTAATTAATTTTTATTTTGTTTTATTTAAATAATCTTTAATAAAATTATACAATTCTTCGCCAATTTTTTTCTCATTTTCCTTTATAACTTTAGACAAATCTTTTATTATTTCAATATTTTCTTCAATTATTTTCTCCTTTAAATCCATATCAGGCTTATTTTCTAGTTTTTCCAAATTTTCTTCCATTTTTCTTGTAAAGTTTATGTCTAAAATATCTCTATAATATTTCTCAAATATTTCAATAATCTTTTTGCCCAACTCTGTGATTTTTATTGATCTACCTTCAACATATTTTCTCTTAAATAATATTTCAACAATATCTGCTCTCGTGCTTTTTGTTCCTAAATTTAATTCTTCCATTTCTTTAACCAAAGAGGCTTTATTATATCTTGCAGGTGGTTTTGTTTTTCTCTTTAATATATAAACTTTATCTACCAACAACTTTTCTCCTGTATTAAATTTTAAAGAAATAAAATTATCCTTATATATTTCCCAATAAATATCTAACCATCCTTTATATTTTATATCATAATAATTATAAACAAAATTTTCTTTTGTAATAATATTTATTTTATATACTATTGCTGGATCATAAAATGTTGCAATAAATCTCTTAACTACTAAATCATAAATTTGTTTTTCCTTATATTCTAAATATTCTGGAATATTTCCTGTAGGGTGTATTGCTGGATGTACATCATCTTTATATCCATTGTTTGGTTTTAAAATTTGTTTTTCCAATAAAGGAGCTATATATTTTTTATAAAAATTCATTGATGATAAATTTGATAATATTTCCCTAAAATTAATCGTTTCCGGTAATCTTTGAGAAGATGTTCTTGGATATGATACATAACCCTTTTCATATAAAGATTGCAAAATATCCAAAGTCCTCTTTGGACTAATTTTATAATATCTATATGCATCCATCTGTATATCTGTTAAATTATATGGGTGTGGAGGATTCATTTTTTCCTCTTTTTTATCCACATTAATAACAGTTAAATATTTTCCAACACTATTTTTTATTTTATTTGCTTCATCTTTATCCTTTATTTTATCTTTTATATATGAAAATTTCAATTTTTTATCGTCTTTTATAACCAAAGCTTCAACTTTATAATATTCCTCTGGTTTAAAGTTTTCAATTTCATTTTCTCTATTAAATACTAGCATTAATGTTGGCCCCTGAACTCTTCCAATACTTAAAACAAATTTTCTAGTATAATAAAATAGAGCTTTTGTTAATGCCCTAGATAAATTTATACCATATAACCAATCAATTATATGCCTTGTCTCTCCAGCATATATATATCCAAAATTTAAACTTTCTTTCCTATTATTAAAAGCCCTAACAATATCTTTATATGTTATTGCAGAAAATATCATTCTATTTGCATTTTCTTTATTTAATACATATCTCAAAATATTATAACCTATTAATTCTCCTTCTATATCATAATCTGTTGCAATTATTATATTATCCTCATTTTTAAATCTACTAAACATTTCAATATAATATTTCTTTGCAATAATCCTATCCTCATAATATGATGGAACCCATCTATATTTGAATGTGGGATAACTGTATCTTCTATTTAAATCAGATAATGTAAATAAATGACCAATTGATGGAACAACATATATATTCTTTCTTTCTTGATTAAAATAATAATAATATATACTTCTTGAAAATCTTACCATTCTATACTTATTATTTGATAAAAATGATGAAATCTTCCTAGCTACTGATGGTTTTTCTGCAATTATTAGCATGAAATATTTTTGTTAATTATATTTTTGAATCATCTAAATTTTCTATTATAATCTTTTTTATAGTTTTTTGAATATTCTGATATTAAAATCCCAATATTTATAAATATAGGATTTATTTACCACTTATAAGTTTAAATATATATTCATTTATTTCTTAAAAGATTCTTTATATTAATGAATAAACTGTACAAATATATAGTTATATATTTATCATCAACTTTAGCTCCAGTAATACCATTTCTTATCTTATTAATAAATAAAGAATTCATAAACCCATTAATTTTAATCATATTATCATTTCCAGTAATTATTTCTTTTATATTTTTATCTTATCTATTTAGAGATTCAATTACAAGAGATCCAAACCCAATGGGTATTTTTTACTATATATCTAGATTATCTAAATATTTATTACCAACTTTTGGGTTCTTTTATTACTTATCAATAATATCTTTTATTTCTTCAGAATTGTTATTGATAAATGATTACTTCAAAATTATAAATCCTTTTTTGTTTTTAATACCATACATAGTAATATTTACTTTCTTAATATTTAATCTGCTTAACTTAGACATTGAAAGTAAAATACAAGAAATTATTTCATATATTTCTATTATATCTTCTATTATCTTAATTTTTCTTTTTATATTTCCAATAAATATAAATATTCAATACAGTTCCATAGACCCTTTTTTATTTATAATAGCATATAATACATCAATATTTTCTGGTCTAGACCTACTTACATACTATTCTAATTATTCAAATAATAGAAAGACTGGAAATGCTACCTTTTATGGAACAATTTTTCTGTCAATATTTTCTATACTCTTATATATAAGTCTATTAAATATTAAAATAGAAAATATTAGCAGTATAATTACTTTAATATTTTTACCAGTTAGTATATATTCTACATATATATGGTTTTATACTGCAAACAATATATTGGAAAATATATCAGAAAATAAATTATTACCATATTTCTTTAGAATAAAAAATAATAGAGGTTCCCCAATTTTTAATATATTCCTATCTGCAGCTATTATTTTAATATTGTTATTTTTGAATAATTTTGATTATTTATTATCTTTTTTCTCATCTTTTACAATTATTATATATATATTATATATAGTATCTTATATAAAAATTAAAGTAGAAGGAAAAAATTTACACAAATGGAGATTAATAAAAATATTTTTTGCTGTTTTTTCAATGACAATTTTCTCTTACCTATTATTATACGATTTTCTAAATAATATATATGCAATTATACTAACCTTTTTAATATCTATTATTATATTGATAGTAACATTAAAAATAACATGGAAGAAAAATACGAAATTTATAAAATTCTACTTTTCTAAACTATATTTTCTTTCATATTTAATTAGAAAAATAAGATATAAAGAAGACATAAAGATAGTTGAATATTATATAAAAGAAGGATATAAAATATTAGATTTTGGTCCTTTTCTTGGTAATATATCTATATATATTGCAGAAAGATATAATGTAAAAGTTTATGCCTTGGATATATCCAAAAAAATTGTAAGAAAATTACAGAAAAAAACAAAAAACCTGAACAACTTTTTTGTATATATTGCAAAAAAAGATGAAATTCCAAAAATATTTTATAATAACATTGACTTGATAATTATATACGAAACATTGAAATTCGTCATAGATAAAAACAAATTTGTAAAAGATATATATAGAACATTGAAAAATAATGGATATCTAATATCAATAAATTATGCTGATTTCCTAGAAAGAAAGGATATTGAAGAGGAAATTAAAAAAATAAGAGAATTACTTGAATATCATAATATAAAGACATTATTGATAAAATCTCATAAAAGATTGTATACCAAATATATATTAATAGGTAAGAAAATTTAATATAATGATAAATTATTTTGAATTAAAGAGATGGTATAATGAAAATGCTGAAAAAATAAATAATTCTATAGTAAAAAATATATATAATATTGAAGATGGAGTTGTTTTTGAATTATATAAACCAGGTTTGGAAAATAGATTTTTATATATAATTCCAGGAAAAATTATTTTTTTATATAATGTTAAAGAAAGGGAAGAAATAAATAATTTTACATTAAAATTGAGGAAAGATTTCAATGAAACAAAAATAAATATTGAAATTAATAATAATGACAAAATTATTATAATAAAAAATAATGAAAAAAAGATATATGTAGAACTTTTTCCAAATGGATTATTAATTATAACAGATTATAATGATACAATTCTATATGCAAACCAATATAAAAACTTTGGAGTAAGGAGAATATTTAGAAATGAAAAATATACAAAACCACCGGGTTCTGTAAATATTATAAATAACATAAATGAATTCTTTGAAAAAGTAAATAATACAAATAAAAAAGATGTTGTAAGATTTTTAGCAATAGATTTATCATTGGGAGGAAAATATTCTGAATATATAGTAAAAAAAATAAATATTGACAAAAACAAAAGCCCAAAAGAATTAAATAAAGAAGAAATAGAAGAAATATATAACATTTATAATGATATAATAAATTTAAAAATTCTAATAGATGAAAATGGAAATATTATCGAGGATATTAATAAATATTTCATAAATATTTATTTAAATAATAGGGAGAATAAAAGAATAACCAGACTAAATGAAGAAAAAGAAAAAATAAAAAGAATAATAGAAGACCAAAAAAAGTATTTGGAGGAAATTAATAAAGAAATTAATAAGCTAGAGAAAATTGGTGAATTTTTAAACATATATTCATGGATATTTAAGGACTATGACCTAAATAATATAATAAAAAATTTTAGAGAAATTAATATTAATATAGATATTAAAAAGGATAATAAATATTTAATTATTAATATAGATGATAAATATTTAGAGAATAAATAAATTCTTTTTTCTTTTATTTTTTATAAAATTTCTTTTTTTAAAATCAATATATTTACCCAATAAATATATAAATTTTTTTAGTAAAAATTATTAATGGCAGAACAATATATGGCATACTGCGTCAGATGTAAGAAAAAGGTACCAGTACAGAATCCACAAAAGATTACTTTGAAAAATGGAAGAACAGCAATAAAAGGAACCTGTCCATATTGCAAGGGAACAGTATATGTATTTGTTAAGACAGAATAGGTTATTCGTAATATATTCCTTTTTGTTTTTGTATAAGATCTAATCTACTATTTTGTTTATTAATTCTTGGTCTTTTTGTTTCTTTATCAGTTCTCATTGTTATATCCAAATGTTTTAGAAATATATTTAATCCCTCCTTATTTTCATATATACCCAAAGCTTTTCCATATTTACCAGGTTCTCCTGTAAATACTAAAATCCTATCAGAAACCCAATTCAAAAATATTAAATCATGATCTACAACTAAACAGGCTTTTTCTCTGATTTTTGTTATATCTCTTATAAATTTAGATAATAATAATCTTTGTTCTATATCCAAATCTGCAAATGGCTCATCTATTAAGTATAAATCCGCGTCTTTTATCAATGTACCAAAAGTATATACTGTTTGTAGTTCTCCTCCAGATAAAGTATTAACCTCTCTATCTAATAGATCAGAAATATTTAAAATTGATAAATATTCTTTATAATCGTCTTTATATTTTTCATTAAAACTCTTCAAAAATTGATCTACAGTCATATTATAAGTAGAAAAATCATAAAATTGTGGTTTATATGATATTATTAAATTTTTTGATATATTTCCTTCATATTTTATTTCTCCAGCTAAAACCTTCACAAAAGTACTTTTTCCAACCCCGTTTCTTCCAACTATTCCAATTATTTCATTTTCCCTTATAAATCCCTCCTTTGCTTCAAGTCTAAAATTATCTATATTTACTATAACATTTTCCCATTCAACAATCTTTTTTCCAAATTTTACATCTGTATAGCTTTTTACATCCAATCTTATTGGTTTATCCCTTATCTTTAAATTTTCTCTCTTTATAAATCCGTCCAAATATTGATTTATACCTTCCTTTGATCCAATCGGATATGAAAAAGCACCATAGGCTTTTTGTACCCCATAAACAATATGTATCATATCAGAAATTGAATCTAAAAATAATAAATCATGATCTATTAATAATATTGTATCTTTTTCTTTTATCTCATTTAAGTTATTTAATATTCTCAATCTTTCATATATATCTAGGTAATTTGTAACCTCATCAATTAATAATAAATTATGTTCCTTATATACAGAGTATATGTACAATACTTTCTGAAATTCCCCTCCAGATAGGTCTCCAATTTTTCTATCTAATATATTTTCTATTTCAAACTTTTTTGATATTTCATCTAAATTGCTTATAATTCTTGATAAAAATTCTCTAACCGTTTTATCCTTTAGCATATTTTTTATTTGAGTAATATTCTGTGGTTTATATGAAATTATTATTGTATTACTATATAATTTTTCAAAATATGATTGAAGTTCAGAACCTCTAAACTCTCTTATAATATCTTTATCATCGTATTTTTTACTAAAATCTCCAAAATTTGGTTTTAATAAACCAGCTATTATATTTATTGCTGTACTTTTACCCATTCCATTTCTTCCAATTATCCCAACAACTTTTCCTTCCTTAATTATTGGTAATCTATATAATCTAAATGTATTTGGACCATATTGAAATACCGCTTTTTCCTCAGGTTCTTTTGTTAGATTTATAATTATTATTGCATTAAATGGGCATTTCTTTACACATATTCCACATCCAATACACAAAGATTCATCAATAGATGGTTTTTTATCTTCTAAAATATTGAATATCTTTAAATTATTTTTTTGGACAGGACATACTTTCATACACATATAATCACATTTTTCAGGAGCCTTACACCTATCCCTATCAATCACAGCAATTCTCTTCATATTAATTTAAATTCTATCTTACTTTTATTATTTATGGCTTCCAATATTTCCTGGCCTATTTCAGAATTTAGATCTAAAATAATTTTTCCCTTTTTATTTATCCTAAATTTTCCAGCTAATTTTCCATTTATATATAATTCTACCTCTTTTTTCTTAAATAAATTGCTAAACATTATTGTAAGATAATCTTTTGATATTTCATAATCAAAATTTACATTTTCATCTATTTTTTCAGCATTTTTTATTTCAATTCTTAAATTATATTTATCTCTTATACTCATTAGATACCTTTTCTCATTTCTAATAAACCTTCTTTTAAATTCTCTTGGGATATAAAATATTATTCTATCATCCATAACTTCCAAATAAACATTACTATATTTTCTTTTATATTCCATATTTAATAAATCTTCTAAGAATCTTTGAATTCCAGATTTTAATCTATATTTTTTAATTGGAACAACCATTATCTCTTCTCCAAAAGTATATATTTCATATTCTAATTCATTTGTTAGAAAATCCTTTACTTCAACAACAGGCCTTGCTAAATCTTCTTCTTTTAAACCATGTGGAATTTTAACAGTTAAATTTAAATAATATACTTTCTCCACCTGTCCTCTATTTATATATATTATTGTATCAATTATTTGAGGAATTAAACCAAGTTCTGTCCTTGATAATAATCT
>OFEH01000196.1_pt1 | contig 25124 bp, 29 predicted proteins | sample 1521031 | NCBI WGS metagenome assembly OFEH01 (sample SAMN05518350, study PRJEB24110) | hypersaline lake metagenome | isolation source: Grendel Spring, Yellowstone National Park, Wyoming, USA | place: USA:Grendel Spring, Yellowstone National Park, Wyoming, USA | collected 2011-11-16
GGGATGCTGGTATAGCCCTTTGGGGTGATATAGGTAAAGATGCCATGATAAAGTACTATCTCATGGCTGGTAATGGTAAATACGATTATGAAGCAGGCTATAATGGTAACAGCAATCTAAAATATGGTTTTAGGATAGAGTTTACACCTACAATGCTTGGATACAAAGGAGAACCTGGTTATGTAGATAAGGATACATACCTTGGTCAACGAAACACATTGACATTTGCTTTTGCCTATCAACAACAAAAGATAGACTGCTCACCTTTGAATGATAATCCAACTCCAGGTGGTTGTGGCAGCGTTTCTGGTGCTCCATCTTCCACCACAGCAAAAGCCTATACATTTGACGTATTGTGGGAACAAAAGTTTGGGGATTTTGTGCCAAACTTCCAAGCTGCATGGCTTGATCAAAAAGATTTGGGATATGCGATAGACGCTAGCAATCATGTAGCTCAACCAGAAGCTCAAGGTTATTATCTACAAACACAGCTTTTATACGATAGATATGTAGGTATAGGAAAACCAGCTTTGGTTTTAAGATATGAAGAAGATGAAAACAAGAATTATTCATATAATAAGCAAACTAACTTTGTAACTGCAAAAGTATCCACAACAGATATATTCTTTAACTACTATATAGACGGTTTTAATGCAAACGTATCTTTGGGTGCTCAAATAGTATCTCCAAACTCTGATTTGAAGGCTGCTACCAAGAATAGTAATGGTGATCAACTAAAATCATTCACAGACTGGACACTTGCTTTAAGAACTGTATTTTGAGTTTTTAATCCCCGCCACCTGATAGAGTGGGTGGGGGGATTTTATGCTTTTCATAGCTTTGTCCTTTGGCGGGTCTGAAAGCCCGCTTTATTTTATAAATTATGTTTGTTTACAAGTATCAGAACTTTAACCTATACATATATATAAAAAACGGTAAGATTTTTTATATAAAACCCTTTATATCCGATGAAAAAGAACATGTACCAAAGGATATAAAAGATATATTTGATATATACTTCATAGAAAAAAAAGATATAGAAAATAAAGATATCTTTTATATACCAGATAGATACAAAGATATTTATCTATTTCTTAAAAACCACATAACCTTTGGAAACGTTGTAAGCTACAAAGAGCTTGGTGCTAAGCTAAACCTTCATCAAAGGACTATAGCCACCGCTATGAAATTAAATCCTCTTCCTATCTTTATACCTTGTCATAGGGTAGTGTTTAACGGCTTTTATAAAGATAAAAATTATATAGGTGGTTACAACGCCGGTGTGGATGTAAAAGTGTTTTTGTTAAAGCACGAAAGCGTATTGTAAATATATTTTATATCTTCTAAAGAAAGCTCTTCTACTCTTTTTAGAGCGTATTTATCTTCTATATTTAATTTATGTTTTAGCATCTTTCTTCTGTTGGAAAACATCTTTTTTAAAAAATCCATATAATTTTGTTTTTCAAAAGAAGGAGTATGTTCTTTTTTATCAAAAACCAAAACACAAGAGGTCACTTTTGGCACAGGCTCAAAGAACCTCCCTGGCACACTAAAAGCGTAATGTATATCAAAGTAAGTGTTGGCATATGCCCAAAGCCAAGATTTGTCTTTGGAATCTGTTATAAGCCTTTCTCCCACTTCTTTTTGAAGCATAAAAACCATCTTTGAGATATGCTTTTCTTGATTTATCATATTTATAAGTATGCTTGCATACATGTTGTAAGGAAGGTTTCCTATGACCTTGAGATTTTTATAGTTTGATAGATCTACCAAAGAAGCGTCTTTGTTTAAAAGCGTAGCATTTTTATACTTCTTTTCTAAAAGCCCAAAAATATCTTTATCAAGTTCTACCAGTATAAGCTCTTTTTTTGGCTTTTGATATAAAAACTCTGTCAATGCCCCAAGCCCAGGGCCTATTTCTATGACTGTATCATCTTCTTTTACATCTAAAAGCTCTACTATGGAGTGTGCTATATTTTTTGATTTTAAGAAGTTTTGACCGAATGTTTTTTTAGGTTTTAACATCAAAGATTTGGCATAGATACTTAAACGGTTCTTCAAAGAGTTGGTATTCTTGATGTTTTTGATATTTTACGATGATTTCAAGGGATTTTTTTATAAGCTCATAAGGTTTGAAGTCTTTAGAAAGCAAGTTTATAGATTGAAAGCCGTTTATTGTGTGTATCACATCTTCTGTGATACCTTCCATCACCATGTCAAACTTGTTCTCTTGGTAAAACATGCTCCTTTGCATGTTGTTTTGTAGGCTTTTAGCTAAAGCTATTATTTTTAACCATGTTTTTAACGTATGTTCCCAATGATCTTTTGGAAGGTTTTGAAGTTCTATGGTTATATAGCTTATAAGGTATTTTGCCACATAATCAGCAGCTGTTCTTTCGCTTACAAAATCATTGGACTGATAAAGATCTTCGCTTTTAATAAGGTTTGTTAAATCTTTCTTCACTGTTTTTGCTCTTAACCTTTATAAGGAAGCGGTGCATAAAGCACCGCCACTAATTTAGTTAACCTAATTTCTTTAGCTCTTTAGAAGGTCTCCAAACAGCGGTAGTTCTGGCTGGTATTTTTATCTCTTGGCCAGTTTTTGGATTTCTGCCGGTTCTGGCTTTTCTGGTGCTAACTGTAAAAGTACCAAAGCCTGGTATTGTGGTTCTTTCTTTTTTCTTTAGGCTTTCTGCCAATGCAGAAAATACAGCATTAACACATTTTTCAGCCTTTGCCTTTGTTATGTCAGCTTGCTGAGCCACATAACTAACTAATTCTGTTTTTGTCATGGTAAACCTCCTTTACGTATTTTCAAATTACTATTATATCACTAAAGATGCTTATGTCAAGATATATGTAAAAAGAAAATAAAATATTTTTTATAAAAAATAATTATATTGTTATATCCATACTAGCGTTTAGCCATTTAGAGGAGTGTATGATAGCCCCAGAGGATATATAATCAGGTCTTGTTTTGGCGTACTCCTCTATATTGTCTTTGTTTATTTCACCTGATAGCTCTATCTTTATAGAAGATCTTTTTCTTATAAGCTCTATGGCTTTTTTGGCATCTTTTACGCTAAAATTATCAAGCAGTATCATATCTATATCTAAGTTGAGAGCTTCTTCAAGTTGCTCAAAGTTGCTTACCTCCACCTCTACTTTGTAAGCCATAGATAAGTTTTTTCTTATTTGTTGTACCGCTTTTGATATGCTACCGTATAGGTTTATATGGTTATCTTTTATGAGCACCATATCGTAAAGAGCAAACCTATGGTTAGTGCCAGCTCCTGTTCTAACGGCGTATTTTTCAAAAAACCTATACCCTGGTGTGGTTTTTCTGGTATCAAGAAGCTTAACTTCATAATCTTTTATCTTATCAAGCATAAACTTTGTTTCTGTAGCAATACCAGATAAAGACTGTATAAGGTTTAAAGCCACCCTTTCACCCATAAGAAGGGCTTTTGCGTTTCCTTGAAGCTCCATTATGATATCTTTTTTATTTACTAAATCCCCGTCTTTGGCTTTTAACGTGATATCTTTAACTCCTAAAAGCTCAAAAACCCTTTTTGCAAAAAATAAACCACTTACAACCCCAGATTCTTTTACTTTTATAAAACCTTTGGCATTTAAATTATCAGGTAGGCCTGAGGAGGTTATATCCCCCCAGCCTATGTCTTCTTCTAAAAAGCTTTTTAGAGCTTCATCTATTTTAAGCCAATTCATCAAAAGGTTTTAAGATTTTGCGTAGCTGTGAAGCCCTGGGAAGTATAAGTTTATAGCAAAAAAGCATATCAATATCGCTATAAAACCTATCACTACCATCCAAGCTACTTTAGGACCCTTCCAACCCATCATATAACGAGCGTGTAAGTAAGCACCGAAGAAAAGAAGCACTATCAAAGCCCAAACTTCTTTTGGGTCCCAAGACCAATATCCACCCCAAGCCTCATTAGCCCAAGCTGCCCCAAGTATGATAGAAGCTGTCCATATGGGAAATACAATAGCTACAGATTTATAAGCTATTTCATCTAGAACATCTTCTGGCGGTAGCTTAGCTTTTACATGGTTAGGTGCATAATATTTTATAAGATAAAACACAGCTGCTGCAAAAGCCACTGTAAAACCCGCATAACCTAAAAATGCCGTTAAAACGTGTATGTAAAGCCAATAGCTTCTTAAAGACGGCATAAGAGGTTCTATGTTTGGATCGGCTTTTAGCATGGCAAAAAGGTATATACCGCTTATGAAAAAGCTTACTACACTGCCCATAAGCTTATAGCCGTACTTTTGTTCTATGTAAAGATAAACAACTCCCACTATAAAAGACCAAAAGGTTAGAGCTTCAAAAAGGTCTGTCCAAGGAGGATGAAAAAGCCCAACTTTATAACTATCAAGCATCCTTGCTATCATGGCAGATAAATTAAGCATCACCCCTAAGCTCAAACTTCCCGTAGATAGCTTAGAAAATAAATTGTTTCTTAAAATAACAAAAGCAAAATAAACAAAAAACGATATGGCGTATCCAAAAAAAGCAAGTTTGTAAAGAAGAAGGTTGTTAAGCCCAGATAAGCCCAATATCAAAGATATGCCGACGCCTGCCAAAGCATACCATACGTAAGATGGTATATGAAAACTCTTTGAAGATTCAAGTTTAAGTTCTCTCATAAAAGCTCCTTAAATGTAGGATAAGCTTATTTTAAAGCTTTTCTGTGAAGTTTTTATGATTTTCTAAAAAGCATCTTACATCTTCTATAATCCAATCTGGAGTTGATGCACCTGCACTTATACCTATGGTTTCTGCACCTTCTAACCAGCTTGGGTCAATCTCGTCTTTTGTCTCTATGTGATAAGACCGTGGATTCAAAGATTTGCTTATTTCAAAAAGCCTTTTGGTATTACCGCTGTTTTTACCACCTATTATTATCATCACATCCACTATTGGAGCAAGCTCGTATATATCTGATTGTCTCTCTTCGGTGGCGTTGCAAATGGTGTTTATCACCTTTAATTCTTTTACAATTTTTAAAAGCTTTAAAACTACATTTTCAAAAAATATTTCATTTTGGGTAGTTTGAGCTACTATTCCAACTTTATCTTCTTTTATATCTTCCAAATCTTCAAGAGAATCTATAACCTTGTATCGTCCTTTTGCTTCTTCTAAATATCCTACCGTTCCTTGAACTTCTGGATGGTCTTTCTCTCCTACTATTACTACGAAGTAACCTTCTTTTGCAAGCGATACAACAGCCTCATGAACAGCCTTAACGTAAGGGCAAGTGGCGTCTACAACCTTAGCAAAGGTATTTCTTAAAAGCCTTTCTTTTTCTGGAGATATACCGTGAGAGCGGACTATCACTATAGCATCTTTATCTATGTTTGTATCGGTGGCGGTTTTTATACCCATGTTGGAAAGTCTGTTTACTTCTTGAGGATTGTGTATTAGAGGTCCAAGTGTGTAAACTCTATTATGCTCTTTGGCAGCTCTTTCTGCAAGCGTAATAGCTCTTTTAACCCCATAACAAAATCCTGCGTTTTTAGCAATTAAAACTTTCGGCATAACATAATGGTATTTAAAAATGTTACTATTACAATGAAATTACTCATTATAAATTATATAAAATATAATCTTGTAAATGTAGTGTTTACTTATTGCTCGTAAGTGTGTTTGTGTTGCTTGGAAACATAAAAAACATTAAAATATTTGCATGGAAACTAAGAAATTTTATAAACCACTGCAGGCATTAAGCCATCCTTTGGACATAGTGAAAAATTTCACACCTAACTGGTTTACACTTACGATGGGTACAGGTATAGTGGCCATAGACCTTCACAACTCCCCCTATCACTTTCCTTATATGATACCTATCACTAAGTTTATATGGGAGCTAAACATAGTATTTTTTGTTGTGATTTCACTTCTTTTTATATCAAGGTGGATATTCTTTTTTGAAGGTGCTAAAAAAATGCTTCATCACCCAGTTCAGTCTATGTTTATAGGCGCTATACCCATGGGTTTTGCCACTATAGTAAACGGTTTTATACTATTTTATGGCAATACTTATGCCCATTTAGACTACTATCTTTGGTGGATAGACGCATTACTGGCTATAATAAGCGGATTTTTAGTGCCATTTTATATGTTTACATCCCATGATCACAGCTTAGACAAGATGACAGCCGTATGGCTTTTACCAATTGTTCCATCAGAGGTTACAGCTGCTTCTGGTGGTATTGTGGCACCTCATGTTCCCCAAATATACGGTCAATATATTGTTTATACAAGCTATATACTATGGTCTTTGTCTGTGCCTCTTGCTATGAGTATATTGGTGATACTATTTTTTAGATTGGCAGTACATGGCTTGCCACCAAAAGATATGGCAGTTTCCATATGGCTTACCCTTGGTCCTATAGGGACCGGAGCTTTGGCAATGTTTTTACTAGGTCAGGCATCTTCTGGTATTTTTTACGGTACTGAGTTCGAGCTTTTTTCAAGGCTTTTCTTTAGAGTAGGTTTTATGATAGGTATGCTTTTGTGGGCTTATGGGTTATGGTGGTTTGTGATGGCTATTATGGCTACCTTAAAGTATCTAAAAGAAGGATTGCCCTTCAACATGGGATGGTGGGGATTTACGTTCCCATTGGGTGTGTTTACAGCAGCTACTATTCAAATATGGATTTTCACAGGTTATATATTTGTTAAAATACTGTCTGGTATAGAGATACTTATGCTCACCGTTTTTTATACGATAGTTATGATAAGGACTCTTCAGGGCGTATGGCATGGTTCACTCTTTAGAGCCCCTTGTCTTTCCACTGAGACTGGCCTACCTATAGATAAAGAAAATATGTTAAATCCAAAAATCTAATTTATGGTATAATATTGGCTTAAAACGATTTTTGGAGGTCAAAAGCCATGAATATTCAAGAGTTAGAAAAGCTCTATACCCCTAAGAAAGAGTATCCAAAGTTTAAAGTAGGTGATACCATAAGGGTAAATTACAAAATAAAAGAAGGCGATAAAGAAAGGATACAGGGATTTGAAGGTATAGTTATAAGGATAAAAAATAAGGGCCTAAATAAGATGTTTACAGTGAGAAAAGAATCTTACGGAGTAGGCATAGAAAGAACATTCCCATACTATAGCCCCAACATAGACAGCATACAGCTAGTAAAATACGGTAAGGTGAGAAGGGCAAAGCTATACTTCTTAAGACAGCTAAAGGGTAAAACTGCAGCGCGTAAGATAAAAGAGATTAAATCATGGGAAAAAGAGGCTCACGACAAGCTCAAACAAGAAGCCAAATCCAAGAAATCCTAATATACGAACATCAATTTTTGAAAAGAGGCTTAACGTTGGCTTGTGTAGATGAAGCTGGTAGAGGTGCTTTGGCCGGCCCTTTAGTGGTGGGTGCACTGCTCGTTGATAATATAGATATATTCTACAAAGAAGAATTCACTTTTATAAAAGGTGATTCGAAGAAGTTAAGAGAAGAAGATAGGTTTTGGGCTTTTGATATCATAAAAAAATATTTTAAATACAGCGTAGGCATAGCCACCCATCAAGAGATAGACGATTTTGGTATTACAAAAGCCACAAAACTAGCTATAAAAAGAGCACTTGAGGCTTTGAAAGGTTTTGACATAGTTTTGTCAGATTTTATAAATTTAGAAGATTATGATTCTTTGGCTATTGTAAAAGGTGATGAGAAGAGTTTTGGTATAAGGCTTGCGTCTTTGGTGGCAAAAGCCACCCGTGATAAAATGATGATAGATTACGCTTCTTCTTTTAGACCTTTTAGTTTTGATAAGCACAAAGGATACGGTACAAAAGAGCATATAAAAGAGATAAAGGATTTTGGACTTTCTTCTATACATAGAAGAAGTTTTTGTTATAATATTTAGTTTAAGGAGGTTTTTATGAGAGTAAAAGGTCGCTCTTCCAAAAAGTTTAGGAAGAAAGTTTTAAAATTAGCAAAGGGATATAGAGGTCAAAAGAGTAGAGTTTATAGAAAAGCCAAGGAAGCTGTTATAAGAGCACTGAAATATCAATACAGGGATAGACGTCAGCGCAAAAGACAGTTTAGAGCCCTTTGGATAGCTCGTATAAACGCCGCTTGTAGAGCCAACGGCATTACCTACAGCAAGTTTATAAACGGTCTTAAAAAAGCTGGTATAAACCTAAATAGAAAATCTCTATCACAAATAGCAATCCTTGACCCTCAGGCTTTTAAAGAGCTTGTAGAAAAAGCAAAACAGCATGTTGCTTGATAAAGATGCTGTACTAAGGGAGCTAAACGAAGAGTTAGCTTCCGTTTCTTCTTTACAAGACTTAGAAAAATTAAAAAGCAAGTACTTAGGTAAAACAGGTATTGTAAAAGAGCTTACAAAAGCTATAAAAGATATTCCACCAGAAGAGAGAAAAACCTATGGAAGTCTTTTAAACGAGCTAAAAGAAACTGCAGAAGAGCTATTCTATCAAAAGTTTTTATATTTTAAAAGCTTAGAAGAAAGAAAAAACTTATCAAAAGAATTTATAGACCCTACGCTTCCTCCTACAAACCAAATAGGTAGTCTTCATCCTATAACGCTTACCCTAGATAGAATACTTTCTATACTAAAGTCCATGGGGTTTTTAGAACAGCAAGGGCCAGAGCTTGAAAAAGAAGAGTACAACTTTGATATGCTAAATATACCAAAATATCACCCATCTAGAGATATGCAAGATACTTTTTATGTAAATAAAGAAGGCTATGTCTTAAGAACTCATACCTCTCCGATACAGATAAGAACTATGCTTTCTAATAAGCCACCTATATATATAACAGCACCTGGTAAAGTTTATAGAAAAGATGACGATCCAACTCATTCGCCAATGTTTTTTCAAGTGGAAGGTCTGGCGGTGGATAAGCATATAAATTTAAGACACCTAAAGTATGTTTTAGATACTTTTTTACAGTTATTTTTTAACAAAAGCCTAAAAACCAGATATAGAAGTTCTTATTTTCCATTTACAGAACCATCTTTTGAAGTAGATATCCAATGCGTGATATGCGAAGGAAGTGGTTGTAGGGTTTGTAAACAAACTGGTTGGCTTGAAGTAATGGGATGCGGGATGGTGCATCCAAACGTCTTAAGAAACTGCAATATAGACCCTTCTTTATACACAGGTTTTGCTTTCGGAATGGGTGTAGAACGACTTGCAATGCTTTATTATGGTATAGACAATATAAAACTCTTTTACGAAAACGATATAAGGTTTTTAGCTCAGTTTGAACAGTAGTTTATGGCTTTTCATGATAAAATAAACGTATGAAGTTAAAAAGAACGGCGCTTTTATCTTTGGGGGCGTTCATAGGTTTTACGCTTTTTTATATAGGTTTAAACCAGTGGCAACATGAAAAAGAATCCACAGGCAAGATAAATATAATTACAGTCTCTTCCACACCCAATCAAAATACATCTTCTGTGGCATCAAATCCTCAAACTCAAACACCTCAAATGCCTTCTACAAACAATCAACAACCTCAAAATCAATCTATGCAAACCCCTCAAAACCAAGCTATTTCTCAGCCTAGCTCTCCCACTCCCAGCCCATCAGCTAAACCCCCTCAAACATCAACACCAAAACCATCTACTAAGCCCCAAAAATTAATCCAAAAACCAAAACCAAATGCTTCAAAAACTATTGCACAGATAATAAGAAATAGTCAAAAAAAGGAAAATAGTGGTAATATTTTATTCCAAATTGGAGCTTTCAAAACCCCAACTGCTTTGCAAAGGGCTATATCAAAGGCAAGAGCTTTAGGCTTCGAACCGATGGTAAAACAAGAAAAAGGTTTTTATATAGTAAGGGTAATGCTAACAAATTCAAATGAAGGTATAAAGCTTTTAACAGCGTTTCCTGGCGCTTTTAGAGTCCGTTGAATCTTCTTTTTATCACAAGTTTAATGATATTTGCAAGTTGGATAGTCCAAGGTGTATCTGGCTTTGGCGGTGGGGTTTTTATGCTAACGCTTTTAAGTCTTGTGATGAATATAAAATCTGCTGTGCTTACATTTTCTTTTATTCAAGCTTTAGGACCCTTTAGTATTCTTTTGGTTAGTAAAAGCTATAAACCAAATATAAAGATGATATTTTATCTTATAAGTGGTTCTTTTGTTGGTATATTTTTGGGTGCCCATATTTTAAAAATCATAAGCGTTCCTTATATGGAAATCTTCAGTGGGTTGTTTTTTATTAGTATAGGAATGTTTGATGGTTTAGCCATATTTAAAAATGAGCTTTTAAACTTAACTTCAAAAATAGAGATAAAGCATGGATTTTTGGTGGGAGTTGTGTCTGGAGTGTTTTCTGGTATAGTAGGTATTGGAGGTCCGCCAGCGGCTATATATTTGAGAAATATGGTAAAAGAGTTTGATGAGTATAGATATCTCATATCTATTTACTTTGTTTTGATAGTAGGTATTAGGCTTTTTATATACTATATGCTTCATGCTTTTTCAAATGTAAGATACGATTATATACTATACTGGGGGATTGCATCTGTGGCGGGGTTCTGGACAGGTAGATTTATAAGTAGATTTATAAACAAACGCTATCTTAACTTGAGTGTGCCGTTTTTAACAATAATATGCGGTATAATTTTGATAGCAAAAGGTGTAAAGAGTTTTTAAAAATTTATGCTTCATAATTTATGCCTAATGTTATTGTTTTAAGAATTTAATATGATATAATATTTGTATGAACAAGAAATCTTCTTTAGAGCTCCAATGGTTAGAAGAATTGTCCAAGTTGGACAGCTTTGTCATCAAAACCCCAGTCCATAAACAGGAGTTTTGGACCGAGTGGCAGGAAAAATATTCCAAAGCAAGAATGGGACGTATAGCTTGTATGAGGATGTTGAGAAAAAAGGGGTTAGATAGTGATCAAATAAGGAATCTAAGAGACACTATCGACTTTTACGACAGCGTCCTTGAATATTTAAATGAATTTAAGAACATAGCTCTAAACGTAAGGGGTTTTTTCTTTACCACAGATACATTTGAAATAGATGACGAAGATATAGACTTAGACTTTTAAGTGGATATTCCTATATTCTTAGTGGGTTTCATGTGTAGTGGTAAAACATCTGTAGGTAATATATTATCTTCTAGATTAAACTTTACCTTTATAGATGTAGATAAGGAGATAGAAAACCGCCTTAATATGACTATAGAAGAGATTTTTAGCGAGAAAGGAGAATCTTTTTTTAGAGATTTTGAGATAAAGACATTAAAAGATGTTTCGAAGCCAAAAAGTGTAATATCTACAGGTGGTGGTCTTGGGGCCAATAAAGAGGCTATGGATTTTATGAAGCAAAAAGGTTTTGTAGTTTTCTTGGATGTGTCTTTTGAAGAATTTTACAACCGTTGTAAAGATTTACCAAATAGACCACTGCTTAGAAAATCTTTAGAGGAGCTTAGAAGCTTGTATAATAGAAGATACGACGTTTACAGTATGGCACATCAACGTTTTGATGTTACCAAAAGCCCAGAAACCATAGCAGAGGATATAATAAAACACTATGAGCAATTTAAAAGAGATATCAGAGCTTGTTAAGTTTGAGCATACGATATTTGCTCTTCCTTTTGGTATAAGCGCGTTTTTGTTGCTTGCCCATGGTTTTGACCTATGGAAGTTTATACTTATCATAATAGCTATGGTGCTTGTAAGAACGGATGCCATGACTATGAATAGACTATCAGATATTGATCTTGATAAACTCAACCCTCGCACCAAAAACTGGCCCCATGCTAAGGGTACTGTTTCGGAGTTTGAACTAAAACTTATTATTTTCATTACCTCTTATCTATTTTTAATAGTAAGCCTTATGCTAAATAAACTTGCTTTTTTGCTTTCTCCTATAGTGCTTTTATCTATTTATATATATCCAAAAGCCAAAAGGTTTACCTATATGCCACACATTTTTCTTGGTTTGGTTTATTTTCTCATACCAATAGGAGTAGATGTTGCCCTAAATAGCCACGTATCAGAAGAAGCTATAATGCTTGGTCTTGCAATGGGATTTTGGGTGAGTGGGTTTGATATGCTTTATGCTCTTCAAGATTACGAGTTTGATTTAGAGCATGGTGTAAAATCAATAGCTGTTTGGCTTGGGAAAGATAAGGCTATATATATGGCAAGGGTATTTCATGTCATAACGTTTTTGTGCCTTTTGTGGCTTCATTTTATAGATAGTAGGCTTGGAGCTCTTTATCTAATTGGTCTTGTTGGAATAGCTGGGTTTTTGGTCTATGAACACAAGCTCATAAAACCAAACGATCTATCAAAGTTAAACAAGGCATTTTTTACAGTGAATGGTTACATAAGCATCGTTTTTATGCTTTTAATAATGTTATCTTTATGGATTTCATAAAAGCTGAGATACTAAAAGTTGCAAAGCTAAGTTTTAAAGAGGGTTTGGTAAATGCTTTTGCTGGGAACATAAGCTATTCTTATAAAAACTATATGTATATAACTAAAAGAGGCTCTTTTTTTGGAGATCTAACGGAAAAAGATATAATAAAAATAGATCTAAAAAAAGATAAAATGTCAGAAAAAGCTTCTTCTGAAGCCTCAGTTCACAAAGCCATATATCTAAACACAGGTAAAAAAGCTATACTCCATACCCATCCAAAATATACTGTCCTTGCATCGTTTTTATACGATAAGATTGTACCGATAGACTCTGAAGGAAAGCTTATATTTGGGCAAGCACCGGTTTTGGATGTAGATCCACCATCTGCATCAAAAGCTTTAGAAGAAGCCCTTTCTTTTGCATTAAAAGAATACAATATAGCGATAGTAAAAACCCATGGTGTTTTTGCCGCTTCAAGAAATCTTATGGAAGCTTATGCTTATACTGGGGCTTTGGAGCATTCTTGTTTTATGCTTTTAAAAGCCGAAAACATGATAAAATGATTCAATATGGATGATATAAGTAGATTTTTAGATGTGGCAAAAAATGCAAGCCTAATAGGTGGGGAAGTATTAAAGGAGTACTTTGGTAGGGTTCAAGTATCAGATATAGAGGAAAAAGCTGAAAAAGATGTTGTTAGTTTTGTGGATAAAACCTCTGAGGCTAAGATAGTAGAGTATATAAGCTCAATATTTAAAGACCATCAGATAGTTGGCGAAGAAGGGGCTTCTATAAACAATAGTCCTTACAAGTGGTATATAGATCCTCTTGATGGTACAAAAAATTATATTATGGGTTTTCCCATATTTGCATGTTCAGTAGGGCTTGTTTATGAAGATGAGCCTATAGCTGGAGCTGTTTATTTGCCTTACTTTGATAAGCTTTACTTTGCAGCAAAAGGTTTAGGAGCTTTTAAGAACGGAAAACCTATAAAAGTTAGCAATAGACATATACTAAAGCATTGCAACGTATGCTATGGATTTCCTTCTCGCTCAAAAAGAGATTTAAACAGCTATCTTCAAGCTTCAAAAGAGCTTTTTATAGAAGTGGCATCTATGAGGCGTCCTGGTGCTGCGGCGGTTGATATATGTTTTTTGGCAGAGGGTATATTTGACGGGCTTATGGAGTTTGAGCTTCATCCATGGGATATATCGGGGGCTTTGATAGTACTTTTAGAAGCAGGTGGGACTTACTCTTTAACCAACGGCCTCAAAAGTTCTACAGATATAGTGGCTTCTAACGGTTTAATACACGATTGGATGCTAAGTGTTGTGCAAAAAAACGTGGGGGTTAGCTATGAAGTATCTTGTAAGCGTTGATTTTTCAGATATCACAAACTTGTTGGTAAGAAGTGCAAAAATCTTCGCTACAAAACTAAATGCAGAGTTGGAGCTTCTTCATGTTATAGCTCCTTTTACATATTTACCATACCCAGAAGGTCTTTCTATAGATATAGTGGATATGGATATTATCCAAAAAGCCGAAGAAAACGCAAAAAATTTGGCTTTGGAAAAGCTAAGCGCCTTAGCAGAGTATTTAGATCCAGTGAAAACCACTTACAAAGTACTAATAGATACACCTTTTTCTGAGGTTATCTCTAAAGAAGCCGAAGATAACCACATGGACGGTATATTTTTGGGTGGGCATAGTAAAAACCTTATAGAAAAAATATTGGTGGGGAGTACCACGGAAGATGTGGTAAAAAACGCCAAAGTAAGCACTATTGTGATAAAAGCCAAAGAGATAGAAAAACTTGAGCATATTCTTATAGCTTACGATTTTACAAGCATTTGCGATAAGATGTTAGATTTTATATTTGATACTTTTAAAAGCCTAAAACCAAAGATTACACTACTACACGTTGATAAAGGTATAAATATTCAGATATCTCCAGAGGTATCCCAAACATTAGAGCAAAGTATAAACGATGTAAAACTAAAAAAACTAAACGATATAAAAAATAAATTTTCTGAATTTTACAGCTTTTCATACGAGATAATAAACGATAACGATATAGCTAAAACGTTGGAAGAGTTTGCCAACAAAGTAAACCCAGATATTGTATTTGTAGCTTCAAAAAGACCTAAGCTTTTAGAAAGGATATTTGGTGGTGTGGAAACTATAAGAATATTAAGACAAAGCACTTATCCTTTGTACATATTTAAAGCAGAGGGTTAATATGTTTAGAAAAGTTTTGTTATCACTTTTGTTCGCAAGTTCTTTAGGCTTGGCAAATCCGTATTTTGACTATGCAATGTGTCATTATTATATAGATAACCCTCAAAAAGCTTATCCTTATTGTTCAAAAGCCCTTAAGGAACTTCCAACCCCAAGCGTGTTTGAAGATGTTATAAGCATGTATGTAAGAGCCCATTATTTAGAAGGCGCTATTTACGTTGCAAAGCTTTACAAAGATAGGTATCCAAATCTAAAAGAACCTTATATAGATCTATACACCCTTTATACTATGGCTAAAGACCATGGAAATGCAAAAAAGATATTGCAAGAAGCGCTAAGTAAGTTTCCCCAAGACAATTTCTTTGCTCTAAATCTTATAACTACTTATATACACGATGGAGAGATTGAAAAAGCCGAAGATATTCTAAATAGGTTTTTAGCTTTTAAAAACGAAAACGGGAAAGAGATATTTTACTATATTAGAGCGCGCATAGAACTTGCACAGCATAACAAAGAAAAGGCAATAGAAGATCTTAAAAAGGCTATAGAGTTAAAACCAAACTTTGATGAGGCCGTAGATACTTTGGCAAGTATATACGATCAAGAAGGCAAATATCAAGACGAGGAAAAACTTTATGAGGATATACTAAAAAAAGACCCGTCTAACATAAGTGCATTGGAGCGATTAGGTAACCTATTTTTCAAATTAGGTCTTAGCTACAAAGCTTCGGATATATACAAAAAACTTGCGGAACTAAATAAGAATAATCCAAACTATCAGTATCAGTATGCATTATCTTTGCTCCAAAGCATGAGATACGAGAAGGCTCTATCGGTTTTAGCCCCTTTGTATAAGAAGCATCCAAACAATAAACCCATTGCTTACCTTTACGGACTAGCATTGGAAGCTGCTCATAAACCGGTGAAAGCCCTTGAAGTATATAAAAAGCTTCTTCAAATAGACAAGAAAAACCCAAAGCTATACGAAAGAATAGCGAGTATTTTGATAGACGAAGGTAAGTACAACGAGGCTATACCTTATATAGAAAAGGGCTTAAAACTCAATCCCTTGAGCTCAAAACTTTACATATTTAAAGCTATAATAGCGGCTAGCCATCGTCATTACATAAGGGCAAAAGTATACGCCGATCAATCTATAAAGCTAAATCCTCATGATTATAGAAGCTATTTCATAAGAGCTATGATTGAAGATAAGCTCCATCAAATAGACAACGAAATAAATGATTTAAAAAAAGTAGTTGAGTTAAAACCAGATGATGCAGATATGCTAAACTACTTAGGCTATACTATGCTTATCTACAATAAAGATATAAAAGAGGCGATGAAGTATGTGAAAAAAGCCGTAGAACTTTCTCCTAAAAACCCATCTTATCTTGATAGCTTAGCTTATGGATACTTTCTTTTGCATGATTATCAAAAGGCTTTAAAATACGAAGAAGAGTCTTACAAGCTAAATCCAAAAGATTCCGTGATTATACAACATCTTGGTATGATAAAACTTATGCTGGGACAACCAAAAGAAGCCAAAAAGTTGTTGCTAAAAGCCTTACACATAGTAAACAAAAAAGGAGAAGAAGAACCAGGTCAAAAGGAGAAGATTCTAGAATTTTTAAAAGAGACAAGATAAAATAATATTATGAGGATTGATGATTTAATAAACTTTATAAAAAGTGGGGCCAAGGATAAAATCCTTAAAAGGATAAAAGAAGATGTGCCTTCTTTTGAAGATACGTTAAAATCAGAAAACTCTCAAGAAACCAAATCAAAGTTTATTCCCTTTACAAAAGATGGTTTTATGTCAGACAACTCCTCTTTAATAGAAATGTTTAAATTTTTTGATATGGTTAGTGCCAATCAAGACCCTCCTATTGCCGATAAAGATCCTCCCACAGACAATGAAAATTATAACAGCTTAACAAATCTCATCACAGATAACACAAAAGAAGCCATAGGATATAGCTTTGATAGTTTGCCAAAAGACCTTAAAAGTCAAATAGAGCAAGTGGTGGATAGAGCTTCTTCCAAATACCATATCCCCAAAGAACTTATATACGCTATCATAGATCAAGAATCTTCTTTTAATCCTTACTCTGTAAATCACAACAAAGATGGTACTACAGATAGGGGGCTAATGCAGGTGAACTACGATCACAATATAGATATAATGAAAGAGCTAAATATAGAAGATAAAAACCAACTGTTTGATATAGATACCAACATAGAGGCTGGTACTGCTATACTGGCTAGAGATTTTCAGAAGTATGGAAATTGGCCAACTGCTATAAAAGCTTACAACGGTATCAACGCGGATAACTGGAGCTATGTCAAATCTGTGTTGTCAAAAATTAAGAAATACCAAAACATTACATAAAAATTGTTAAAGCCATAGCGGGTAAAACCCGCTTTAAAGTTAAATTTTAATATTGGCTTGGACAGATCTCTCTGGTTTCTGTTTTTACAAGTTGTCCATTTTGATAGTATTTTGTGGTTACAGTTTGACAGCCGTTTGGAGCTTGGCCTTGTGGTATAGCTTGGATTGTTTGATTGCCATTTGAATATTGGACTGGCTTATTTTGTGTAGCTGCTTGTTGGGCAGCTTCGTTTGCTATCTGACCTAAGGTTCCACCAAGTATGGCGCCCATAACACCACCTATAACACCCCCGCGCCATCTGTTGCTATTGTCTAACATCGTACCAGCAGTGGCACCTAAGATACCGCCAACGGCTGCTCCTTGCTGGCCAGCTGGAGATAAACTATATTGGCCGGTTTGTGCACAGGAAAAAAGCACAGCCGATAGACCGACAAGTATGCCAAAATTTACTATACTAGCTATTCTTACAAATCTAACATTTACAACATTCATATTTTGCCTCCTTTATATAATAATAATATGTTTAAAGCATTTTTTTATGATGCCGCGGGTAAACCGCGGCATACTTGTTTAGCGTGGCAGAATTGTAATAATTTACTTTTGTTCCATCTTTTTCATGTGTTTATGCCACATGTGTTTATGCCACATTTTTTTATGAACCGTGGCATACTTGTGTGGTCTGCAGGCTCTTAACTCTTTCCAGTTTTGAGCTTTTTCTACACAAGCTTTGTGTTTTGCTAAAAAGTCCATCCTCTTGTCAATCATGTGAAGAATACGAGCCTTCACATGCTCAAATTTTTCCTGAGATTTGGTCTCCTTGGAAGCTGTTGGTTGTGCCAACACAACTCCAGACAAAAGAGCAACTCCTAATACTGCCTTTGCAAACTTCCTCATATCAATACCTCCTTAAGGTTGATGTTATAAATATAAAACCAAAATGATGAATTTTTGATGAAAATTAGTTTATAATAAAACTATGGAAGATATAAAGGCTATTGTAAAGAATGTCATAAAAGAAGGGTTTGAGTTTGAGATATATGTAAGTCAATCTAACAAAGTAAAGATTGACATTGAGGATAAGGCTATAGACAGAGTTGAAGCCTCAAAAGAACAAGGTTTGGGTATAAGGGTTATAAAAGATGGGAAAGTTGGATTTTCTTATACTACAAAGCTTACAAAAAAAGATATAGAAGATTGTACGAAAATAGCAATGGATATAGCTATATCTCAAGAGAAAGAGGATGTTTTCGAGCTTTTAAAAGAACAAAAAGAAAATAAAAACCAAATAGAGCTCTTTGATAAAGAAGGTCTTTCTAAGGATAGACAAACAAAGATAAATAAACTCTTAGAGACAGAAGATAAGATAAAGGCTTACGATCCTCGTATAGCTTTGGTTAGAGACTTATCTTACACAGAATCCACATATTCTTATCTTATGGAAAACTCCTACGGAGTAAAAATAGAAGAAACGTCGAGCGGTTTCTTTGTGATGGGATGTGCTATAGCAAAAGATGGTGAAGATACATCTTCTGGATGCTCTTATATAGCTAGTAGATTTTATGAGGATTTGGATTTTGATTTACTTTCAAAGGAAATAGCTATAAATACGGTAAGTCTTCTTAATCCTAAAAGCTTTGAAACAAAGTCATTACCGGTGGTTTTCTCACCAGATAGCATGGTGTCTTTGCTAAGGGCATTTTCCAGTGTATTTTTAGGAGACTCTCTTATAAAAAATAAAACTATGCTAAAAGACAAACTACAAGAGCAAATAGCCAGCGAAGAGGTAACTATAATAGATGATGGTACCATAAATAGAGCTTTGGGAAGTTCTCACTTTGATGCCGATGGAAATCCAACCCAAAAAAATATAGTGGTGGAAAACGGTGTTTTTAAGATGTTTTTACACAACATATACACAGCTAAAAAATCCAATCAAGAGTCTACTGCCAACAGCGTAAGAGCAGGTTATAGGTCTGTACCACAAACTGGAATTCACAACTTTTACTTGGTACCTAAAAACAATTCTTTAGAAACGCTTCTTGGTGCTTATGAAGAGTGTGTATATATCACAGAGCTTATGGGTCTTCATATGGCAGACCCTATTTCTGGAAACTTTTCTTTGGGTGCTTCTGGTATTGTTTATAAAAATGCAAAACCTATGTATGCCATAAGAGCGGTAACTGTAGCCTCAAACTTTTTGGAGCTTTTAAAGAAAATAAAACTCATAGGAAATGATTTTAGATTTTTTGGACACGTGGGATCTCCTTCGGTGTTGGTGGAAAATATTACAATAGGTGGAGTATAATATGAACCTCTTTACATCGCTTTTTGCCATGTTTTGCGCAATATTTTTTATAGTGGGTAGTTTTTACATAGCCTCAGATTATTATTATACAAAAGAAGAGCATATATCAAAAGATATGGCAATGGCTTTATACAGCATAAAATCAAATTCAAATCAAATAGTGTTACCCTATGGTGAAGATATGGTGGTGGTTGTGAGGACTCCAAACGGTGTTATAAAATCCACAAACCTTATAAACCATCCCATAGACCAAAATCTATTTCATGGGACTACCCAGAAGATAGGAAACGATACAGTAATAGTAGGTATCAAGATAACCAGTTTTGGCGATATTATGACAGAGCTTTTTAAGACGCCTATAGCCGTTGGTATGTTTTTGATAGGGCTTGCAATAGCAACATGGATAGTATGGAGTCTTAGGAAAACCTTCGTAGATTATCTTGATGAAGAGCTGATAGAAAGGCTGAAAGCTTTAAGGCTTACCATCGCCACATCAAAGATAATACCCCAAGAGAGCTCGGAAGAAGCAAAGCGTATAATAGACATAATACTAAGTTATGCAAAAGAACGCTCTAAGGAGAGCAAATCATGAAGATTTTGGTATCTTCTTTTGATAGGCTTTTAATAGAAAAGTTACAACATCTTCTTTCGGGAGAGAACGTTATTTTTGTGAAAAACGGCGAGGAAGCTATAAGAAATGCACCAAAAGACATAGATATAATAATTTACGATGCGGTATCTGGCCTTGTGTCTGAGAACGATTTGAACTCTTTATTTGAAAAAGCCTATAGAAACTCAAAGTATATTGTCCTGATGGATGATCTTTTTCCCATAGACCCAGACAACCTAAAAATACCTGGTAAGATCATTATATCAAGGGATAGAGAACTACCTGTTTTACCAGAGCTTGTAAAGAAATACAAAGAGCTAATTACATCAAATAAAAATGTTTCAAGAGATAAATCTGTAAACGAATATTCTTTAAAAACTCAAGGAAATTATGAATATGATAAGGAATCTCATACAGGTGTTGAAATATCTGTAATATCAAAAGACAAAGAGCTCCTAGACAACATAAAAAGTGCTTTAGAAAATATAGCTTACTTAAAAATATTTTCACCAGAACAAATAAATAAAGATGAGATACTTAATTCAGATATTATAATATACGATACCACAGAAGGCGTATCGGCGGCAAGAGAGCTTATAAACATGTATCAAAATGCAAATATTCCTGTTATCATCGTGTTAGACGATATGTTTCCTATAGATATAAGCCGTATACCTATTGTAAAGAAGGTGGGTATCGTAAAAACAGAAATAAAAAGTTCTTTAAAAACAATAGTTTTAAAGCTTATATCAGAATATAATATTAGTTCAAGAAAAGCTAAGAAAGGATTAGATAAGATATCGGAGGTTTTAGCTATGGATTCTTCAAAAAGCCATTTAAAAGATATTATAGTAGATGTACTAAAAGAAGAGATAAGAAACTCTGTAAGAGAGTCTTTGTCTGGTATAGATTTTAAAGAGCTTGCAAAGAACGCTATACAATCTCAGATAGCCACTGAGGATATAAAATCACTTATGTTAAACAGCGTCAACGAAATAGTGAACAACATGAGAAATGAAATTATGAATATAGCCACAAAAGAAATAGAAACAGCTATAAAAGAAGAAGATATAAAAGCTATAATAAGAGAGATCACTACTACAATATTAAAAGAGCGAATAGATAGCTTGTTGGCATAAAAAGTTATGAAAAGACTTATATTGGCTGAAAAACCATCTGTGGCAAAAGATATAGCTTCGGCTTTATGTAAAAGCCTAAACAAAGACGCTTCAAAGAAAGGGTATTTTGAATGTAAAGAAAAAAACCTATATATCACTTGGGCTTTAGGTCATTTGGTAGAAATAGACGATGAGATAGCCCCAAGAAAGTGGAGCTTGGAAACGCTTCCGATACTGCCAGAGACTTTCAAGTACAAGGTTATAGATAAAACTTCGAATCAGTTTAAAGTAATATCTAAGCTTTTAAAAGAAGTAGACGAAGTGGTGATCGCCACAGATGCTGGAAGAGAAGGTGAGTTGATAGCAAGGCTTATTTTGATGTTAAACCACTTTAAAGGCTCTGTAAAAAGATTTTGGACATCCGATGCTCTCACAAAAGAAGTGATTATAAGGGAGATGGAAAATTTAAAAGATGCTTCTTTGTTTGATAGTTTATATTATTCCGCTTTGGCTCGTTCACATGCCGATTGGATAGTAGGTATAAATCTTACAAGGCTTATGACGGTAAAAGCAGGAGGTGGTGTATGGTCTGTAGGTAGGGTGCAAACTCCCACTCTTAAGCTTATTGTGGATAGATATAAAGAGTTTAAGGATTTTATACCAAAAGAATACTATGTAATAAAAGCCATATTTAGTGCTTGTGATGATTGTATAGATAAATCTTATGTAGGGCTTTTGGTATTGGACAAAGCTCAAGAAAAAACTTATAAGACGTTAAAAGACGCTTTGGAAGAAGAAGATCCAGAAAAGACTACAGGTGTTCCAAAATCCAGATATTTTACACCGCTTTTAAAAGAATCAAAAGATGAAATAATAAAAAAACTAGAAAAGGTTAAAGAAGGTATTGTAAAAGATGTAAAAATCACTAAAAGAAAGGAAAATCCGCCGCTTTTACACTCTTTAACGTCTTTACAAAGAGAAGCCAATAGAATATATGGATACTCTTCTATGAGGACGTTAAATATAGCTCAAAAGCTTTACGAATCTTACAAGTGTTTATCTTATCCAAGAACGGACTCAAACTACCTCGGAGAGGATCAAGAAACCAAAAATCTTGTTAAAAACATTTTAAAAAAATTAGTTGATAAAGATACCTACGAATTTTTATCAAAGAATATAAACAAAGTTGGTAAGAGGGTATTTGATAGTTCAAAACTTACAGACCACCACGCTTTGATACCCTTTGGACCTATACCAGAAGATGCTTCTGTTGAAGAAAAAAATATATACAACCTTGTTTTTAGACGATTTGTAGGTGCTTTTATGGAACCTTACGAATATGCTATTATTACTATAAAAACGATGTTAGGAGAATTTACTTTTATATCAAATATAAACATAGAAACGTTGACAGAAGAAGAGTATAAAAAGACTTATCTTTCTTTATATAAACCTTACAAGCTTGAAATTAAAGAATTGTCTGAAGATGAGGATATAGAACCTCAAAACCACCAAGAAAAAGAGAAAAATGCTTACAGCACACTAGATTTTGATTATATTAAAAGCCTAAAACCAGATGATAAAGTTTACAAGAGATCTTTAGAAGCTTTGCAAAAGTTTACCAAGCCGCCTGCTCTTTACACAGAAGGTACACTTCTTAGAGTTATGGAAAAACTAGGCCTTGGTACCCCAGCCACGAGGGCTTCTATAATAGAGACGCTTTTAGAAAGAAAATACATATCAAGAGTAGATAAGTCCTTACTGCCTACGCTAAAAGGAGAAGAGCTTATAAAATCTCTAAGAGATAGCGATGTATCCAAGCCAGAAATGACCACCACATGGGAAGAAGAGCTTGAAAGAATATACAAAGAAAGAAAATCAAAAGAGGGTTATATAAGGTTTATGCACAACATAAAAGAATTTGTATCAGACAACATAGATAGGCTTAAGTTTGTAGAAATGAAACGAGTGCCGATGGCTACAAAAAAGATGATAGAGTTTGCAAGGTCTTTGGCAAGGGCAAAAAATATAAAACCACCTCATTCTACGGATTATGAAACTATAAAAGCTTTTATAGAAGAGCATAGTCCTAAAAAAGAGGAGAATACCGAAGAAAACACAAATGGATATACACCCCCCACAGAAAAGCAAATTGCTTTTGCCAAAGAGTTGGCAAAGAAATTAAGCCAAGAAATACCAGAAGACGCTTACATTTCTACGAAAACGATGTCAGAGTGGATAAAAAACGCCATAAAACAAACCGGATATAAAAAATACTACAGAAGGGGCAAAAAATGACAATAAAGGATATACAAGAACTAAAAACTAAGATAGACCAGCTTAAAATACTTTACAAACAAGGTAAAACGGATGTAGAAAAAGAGTTGAGGGCTTTTCAAAGAGAATTAAAACAAATATCAAAAGAGTTTTGTAAAAATTTAAGCCCGTGGGATAGAGTAAGTATAGCGAGACACAACGAAAGGCCTCAGACTTTAGATTATATAAAAGCTATTTTCAAGAACTTTGTAGAGCTTCATGGGGATAGATGCTATGGAGATGATCCAGCTATAATATCTGGGTTTGCGAAGTTTTACAACAAGAGCGTATGTATAATAGGGCATCAAAAAGGAAGAGATACGAAGGATAAGATATATAGAAACTTTGGTATGGCTCATCCAGAGGGTTATAGAAAAGCTCAAAGGATAATGAAGTTGGCTGAGAAATTTCAAATACCCATTATAACTTTTGTAGATACAGCAGGTGCTTATCCTGGTATAGGGGCAGAAGAAAGAGGCCAAGCTCAAGCTATAGCTACAAGCATAGAGCTTATGGGTAGTCTAAAAACCCATATTATAACCATCATAATAGGAGAGGGTGGTTCTGGTGGTGCTTTGGCTTTGGCGGTGGCTGATAAAGTGCTTATGCTTGAAAACGCCTGGTATTCTGTAATATCGCCAGAAGGTTGTGCAGCTATACTCTACAAAGACCAATCAAAGGTCCAAGAGGCTACAAAATCTCTTAAAATAACTGCTCAAGATTTGTATGAACTGGGTGTAATAGATTGTATAATACCAGAGCCCTACTGCGGGGCTCATATGTCTCATAGGCTTACGTTTTACAATGTAAAGTTTTTCCTAAGAAAAGCCTTAAACGAAGTATTGAAATACAGTATAGATGAAGTAGTACAAAAAAGACATGATCGCTATCTCAATATAGGCTTTTACGAAAACGCTTAATTATTAGTCTTATAACTAGTCTCTGAATTAATACCATTTTACATATTTCTATGTATAAGTTCAGATAAACTGTGAACACTTACCTTGTTAAAATATTCCTTAAAATTTTTGAAGGAGGTAAGTGTGGTGGGTACCATGAAGGGAAGTATAGGTACTAGACCGTGGTATACTTGTAGGTCGTGGTATACTTGTCAAACCACATTATTCACCCTATATTCAAAAAGTTTAATAGGAAAGCTTCGATATGTCAAGAGTGCTTTAGCATGTTTCAGATAAGCGTGTTCTTAGAATACACTTATCACACGACAAGTATGCTACGCAATGGTAAGAAATGTCTCTGGCACACTATCAAGGACAACATTCTACAAATGGCTAAAAAGATACCAAAAGGATGGATTGAAAGGACTTTTAGACAGAGCTAAAACTCCTTTGAGAAAAAGAGCTCCAACGGTAAGAAAGAAATATGAACTTGATATAATAAGAATAAGAAACAACAATCCCACTTAGAGCAAAGAGAAAATAGCAATCTATTTAGAAAAAGAAAAGGGGAGACTTGTCAATAGTTTTGTGTCTCATAACAGAATCTTCTGTTGAATATTTGTAAAACTTCATATGAGGACCCTTTTAATGCAGGAACTGGTTTACTTCACTTATTGTTCTTTAAAATATCTCTCTGGACAAGGATATTTATTTCAAGAATCTCAGCAGATTGGAAATAGCCTCCTAAGTTTATCCTTGCTTTTTCAATCATGCTATTTATACTCTCTACGGGATTGGTAGTATAAATATGCTTTCTTAGATTTTCTGGATATTTCAAG
>OFEH01000197.1_pt1 | contig 25108 bp, 27 predicted proteins | sample 1521031 | NCBI WGS metagenome assembly OFEH01 (sample SAMN05518350, study PRJEB24110) | hypersaline lake metagenome | isolation source: Grendel Spring, Yellowstone National Park, Wyoming, USA | place: USA:Grendel Spring, Yellowstone National Park, Wyoming, USA | collected 2011-11-16
GGTGTTTCGCTAAAAGGAGGCAAAACAATCTATAGAGGAATGGTATGGGTAGGAAAGGGTGCAGAAAAGGCCAAGGCAGCAGTTAGGTGTGATTCATTAATGGTTGACGAAAAATCTACCTCTACAACTTACCCCTACGAGTACGTTTATGAAGAGGATTCTTCTATAGTTCACGAGGCTACAGCAGGTAAAATAGGCAAACAACAGTTATTTTACTTGCAGAGCAGAGGTATAAAAGAGCAACAAGCTCAGTCACTCATTGTGACTGGATACCTTGGTGATTTTGCTAAAGAAATACCACCAGATTTTGCTATAGAGCTATATAAGCTGATAGAGCTAGAGTTAACAGGGGCAGTCGGATGAGCACGACATTAAAGGATAAATTAAAAGAAGCTTTTGAAAAATTTCCGTATGAGACGCATCAGCTTTTCCTAAGAAATTACATTCCTTTGACTATAGACCCCTTTTCGCTTAGTTATTCGAACGTGTTAGAAAGCTATAACGTAAGCTTTGTAGAAAGCGAAATTAAACTCAGTGAAGACATGTTCGACAAAAATGCTTTTCTGAACCTTTATTTTTCGCAGAGGGCTAAAAGGTTTGTCTTGTTAAGCGATTCAAGGTTTGAGAGAGTTTTTGGATCAGGTGCTGGTTTTTTAAGCAAAATTGTTGAAGTAGAAAAAGACTCGACCCTTTATGACTCTTTATCTTTAAATTCAACAGATCTAGCTTCTGAAGTAGTTGTTTTTTTTATAAAGAAAGGGGTTAAATTTAACCATCTAAAGAAAGTAGAAGGAATAGGGAATTTTCTTTATAATGCTTATTACTTTTTAGAAGATGAAGCCTCTGTAAGCGTTAATTCATTTATTTCAGGAAAAATGTACGCACGAGAGAGGATTTATTCGTTTAATCAGGGGTTCTTGAGCTCATTTAACGCAAAGTTAGGCTATGATCTCGATGAAGCTTCATCAACAGATTCCACAGTGATAATGAAGCTCATGGCATCGAAATCTTCTGCTAATTCGTACCAAAAAAGCGTTGTAAGGAAATACTCAAAAACAATACATAAAGGGTTAGTAATAAATACAGCTAAAGGGGTAGAAGGAAACTCATATATCGAGCAAAAAGCGCTGCTACTTAGTAAAGACTCAAGCGTACAGAATATACCGGGTATGGAACTTGAGATAAATGATATTTATGCAAAACACTCGGCAGCAGTATTTCCTATAGACGAAGACCAGCTTTTTTACCTTATGTCAAGAGGTCTTTCTAGAGAAAATTCTATAAAGCTTTTAGCTAAAAACATGTTGAGCGACATTAGAGAGGCACTAGGGATTACAAATGAACAGTATTGAAAAACACATAGATGAAATAAGAAACGATTTCCCTATTTTATCCCTTAAAGATTTTGTATACCTTGACAACGCAGCCACTTCACAGAAACCTATACAAGTAATTGAAAAAATTAACTTGATTTACAAAACTCTTAACGCAAACGTTCACAGGGGCATATACAAAATAGCTGAAAATATTACTGAAGAGTACGAACAGTCAAGAAAAGAAATATCAAGCTTTATAAATGCTTCTGAAAACGAAATAATCTTTACGAAGAACACAACAGATTCGATTAATTTAGTAGCTTATTCACTCCTCCAAAAGCTTAAAAAAGGGGACAAAGTTGTTACAACTTTTCTGGAACACCATAGTAATCTTCTGCCATGGAGAAAGATTTCAGAGATAGCAGGATTAAAACTTGAACTTGTTAAAGTTACGCCTGAAGGTTTGATCGATGAAGAAGATTATGAAAAAAAGGTTCAGGATGCCAAGGTAGTTGCCTTTACTCACGTTTCTAATGTAGCTGGTACTATCGTAGAAGCTAAACAACTCGTTAAAAAAGCCAAAGAAAGCGGAGCCTTAGTTTTGATAGATGGTGCTCAAGCGGCGCCGCACTTAAAAGTAGATGTACGGGAGCTTGGAACTGATTTTTACGCTTTTTCAGGGCATAAAATGCTTGGACCTACAGGCATTGGAATATTATATGGGCGAAAGGAGCTTTTAGAAGATCTCGAACCTCCATTTACAGGCGGTGAAATGGTGAAGGAGGTTCACAAAGAAGGTCAGTCTTGGAATGACATTCCGTGGAAATTTGAACCGGGTACACCAAACTATGTTGGTGCGATAGGTTTAGCCGAAGCTGTAAAGTACATTAAAAAAATAGGAATAGATGAAATAGCTCATTATGAAAAAAAACTTGCAGAATATCTTTTAGAAGCGGTTGAGAAGATAAAAGGCCTTAGGTATGTCGGTCCACAAAAGAATAGAGCTGCGCTTGTAGCATTTGAAACAAAAGGAATTCATCCTCATGATGTTGCAGCTTTTCTTGATATGAAAGGCATTGCAGTAAGGTCGGGCTGGCACTGCGCACAGCCGTTGCAAGAAGAACTAGGTTTTTTGAACGGAACAACAAGGGCCAGCCTATATTTTTACAATACTTTTTCAGAAATAGATAAGTTAAAGGTCGCATTAGAAGAACTTGTGAAAATGGTATGAGCTATTTCTTTTATGAAAATATAATGGATCATTATAAGAACCCACGTAACAAAGGGAAGCTTGATTTTTATGATTCAGAATATGGGGATAGTAACCCTACGTGCGGCGACAGCGTAAAAATTTACCTAAAAGTAAATGGAAACAAGATAGAAAAAATAAGCTTTGAGGGAAGTGGTTGTGCTCTTTCGATAGCATCATCGTCTATTCTTACCGAAATGGTAAAAGGAACAAATTTAGACGACGCCTTAAATTTAAGCGAGAAAGACATAATGAACGAGTTAGGGATTAAAGAGCTAGGGCCAAACAGAATAAAATGTGTAGCGCTTCCCGTTAAGGTTTTAAAAATGGCGATATTAAGTTATAAAGCAAAACAGTTATAGCAAAAAGTTATAGTAAAAATCATTAAACCTGTTTTATAAGAAACTTATTGTTGACATCTATAATAGCTGATAACAGGGAAGCAGCTTCAACACTACCTTCTCTTTTAAAAGAGTTGGGACTTGATGTTAAATTCGAACAGCTAGCTGTTGGTGATTATGTGCTTTCTGATGAGGTGGCTATAGAGAGGAAAACTATAAACGATTTTATATCATCTCTTTTTGACGGTAGACTTTTCAGACAAATTAGTGACCTTTCAAACATTTATAAACAACCAATACTTTTGGTAGAAGGCGACATAACAATCATTCCCAACTTGGTAAACAACGTTAAAGTTTATTACGGAGCGATTGCTTCGCTTACTATTAATTTTCCTGTTAAGCTAATTTTTGTACCTTCATTAAAAGAGAGCGCTATTTTGATAGAAAGGCTTGTTTACAACCTCCATAAAGAAGGGAGACCTCATAATATCGTTAAAGAAAAAGGACAGAGCCTAAAAGAACAGCAGATAAACATAATTGCTTCACTTCCTGGGATTGGAGAAAAGCTTGCTGAAAGACTTTTAACGCGTTTTGGAACACCAATAAAAGTGTTGAATGCACCACAAACTTCTTTAGCTGAAGTTATTGGATCAGCAAAAGCTCAAAAAGTTAAATATGTTCTTGAAAGCGAATTTGAAAAATATTCAGAAACCGAAAAAGGGCAATCAACATTAATGTAATTATTTAACCTCCTTTTTATTCGTGTGGAAGATATTCTTTGCATCTTGGATTGATATTTATTTTACATTTTTACTGTTTTATCAAAAAATCATTTCACCACTAGCTCAAGCAAAGATGAGTCGATCAACGCTTCCACCTTTGGTAATCTTGCATAATAAGCCTTTACAGGGCAAATAAGCTTTTCGTTTATGTGCCTACCAGCGTTTGCTTGGGCGTTACGTGCAAATAAAATAAATAAATTTTAAAGTTAAATCAAACTCTTCTTTGTTATAAACAGTTTTTAAAAGAATGATTAGGTTCGTTTAATTTTTATCCGAAAGCGTTTTTTCTTAGATTTTCTAATTCAAAAAGGGATGACGCGGAATCATACCTTGAAAAAAGGATTGGACTGAGGCATAATCTATACAATTTTGATAGGTAGCCATATTGCGCCATAAATTCAAAAAAGGATATTTCCTTAATTCTGCAATAATATACCGCATCAAGGATGTAGCAGAGGAATATGGTATAAAGGTCATGCCTATGGATGAAGAAAATACATCAAAAACGTGTTCTCTGTGTGGAGAAATTCATGAAGACGGAAGGATTAAGAGGGGTTTATTTGAGTGTCCTCACACTGAGAAGGTAATAACGCAGATTTGAATGGAGCCATAAAAATGAAGAAACATATACCCAAATCTGATGAGGATAGGGGTAAGTGGCTGAAGGCACAGCCTGTGGTCTATCGCTGGACGAACGAAGCGGGGTGGGTAACCACTAGCTATGAAGTCATGAAGATGAAGGCGGTAAACCACGAACCTATGATCAGCCTAAAGGAACCAGGTTAAAGTTGTGACGCCTGTGAAGCTTTCACTGTGTTTTCTGAAGTTCTCTCATCAGTTGTTCAATTGAGTTCATTGGCAGGCTGCATCTGCCATTAGAGCAAAGGTAAACGTTCAGCTGTTCACCCCTTTGTTTATAACCTGTCAACCACTTTTTCATCAATCCATATCTATGATAGACCCTCATGTCTGGCATGTAAGAATTCAGATGCTTTATAGCGTTTAGGGCTTCTGGAACACTTTCTGTTGCCAGGATGACTTCCCTCAACCCTGACCTTTGCATGTCAATTGCCATTGATCCTAGGGTGCTTGCGAGAGGGCTTTCAGCAATCGCTGAACACATTGTTTTCAAAAGCCTTTCAACAGCTTCATTGTATTTTTTGAGGCCAGTGACTGTGCTCAACTCAAGCATGTTCTGCAGCATTACGGAGTTGCCGCTGGGGGTAACTGAATCATTGAGCACCGCCATCCTTGCTGGAGATCCAGCTTCTGGGGCGGAATAGTAAAATGGTCCTGGCGAGGAAAACTTCTCCATTGCTTGATCGCATATTTCACGAGCTTTATCAAAGTATCTATCATTGAGAGTTGACCTGTATAGCTCCAGCATTCCCCACGCAATGTTGGCATAATCGTCAAGGAAACCTTCAACAACTGGTTCCGAGTTAACTATTGAATGTGGCACAGCGTCACCTTTAGTTAAATGGTCTGCTGTTTTAACAGCCAGGTCAAGGTATTCATCGTTGCCGGTTGCTCTGTGCGCTCTAGCCAGTGCGACTATCATCAACCCATTCCAATCAACCAGCACCTTCCTATCAACAGCCGGCTTATTCCTTTCTGACCTTATCCTTGCAAGGCTGTCAATGCATTGTTTAGGCCACCTTTCCTGTGTTCCTAAAAGTCCATTTACTATTATGTAGGTGTTTCTGGAAACCTTGTAGGTCATATATTTTATGAAGTCACTTAGCATGTCATTTGGTACAGCCCTCATGAGCTCATCCAGGCTCCAGAGATAATATTTGCCCTCAATTCCGTCACTGTCAGAATCCTGAGATGAGTAAAACCCCCCTGATTCAGATTTCAGCTCTTCGATAGCATATTTGAGTGAGCCCTCTAGGGCCTCTTTAAAAATTTCGATACCAGTAAGCATGTAAGCATCACAATAAGCCATTGCCATCAGCGCCTGGTCATAAAGCATCTTTTCAAAGTGCGGAATCATCCATGCTGAATCTGTGGAATACCTGTGAAATCCATGACCAACCTGGTCATAAATTCCTCCAGCCCTTACCTTGAACAGTGTCTTCCTGCACATATCTATGGGTTCTCCTTTACCCGTCCTCCAGCCATAGTACAGCAGGAAAAGAATCCACAGCGGCATCGGAAATTTTGGTGAACTTCCAAAACCGCCGTTTACGCCGTCATAAATGTTCCTCATAGATTCATATGTTTCCTCAAGCCCAATATCACAGCCCTTGACAGGCGTTTGATTTATTTCAATGGGGCTCTCCATGAGAAGTTTGTTCCTTTCATTTATCCATAGTCTGCTAACTGCGCTTATGAGTTCCATTATTCCTATTTGGTTACCAGTTGAATTTTTTGGCATATAAGTAAATACAAAGAAAGGTTTCAGGTCTGGCGTTGCAATAACGTTAAGTGGCCAGCCCACATTGTCACTCATCTGCTGTGCAATGTTAATAAAGTAAGTGTCAACGTCAGGCCTCTCTTCCCTGTCCACAAGCACATTGATAAATGCCCTGTTCATGGCATCTGCCACTTCCTTGTCCATAAACACGTCTTCATTCATCCTGTGGCACCAGTGACAGGAAAAGTAGCCAATCGATATAAAGAGTGGCCTATCGAGTGCTCTTGCTGCCTCAATTGCCTTAGTTCCCCACGGATACCAATCAACGGGGTTTGAAGCATGCAACCTTAAATATGGGCTACTTTCATTTTCAATCCTGCTCATTTATAATTAATTTTTTAATTTACTATAAATAAAAGCATTGATTTAGTTTTTCTGCTATCACAAGTATGCCCTTATTTTTCATATACACTCTTTATGATAGGGTAATTTATCTGGTGGGAAATCCCTACAGTGCAAACCAAATAGCAACCTGTGCAATCATTTATCTTTTTAATGGGTGCCGGGCTTGCATTTCTGACCAGCTCCATGTAGCTGCTTTCTAGAAGGTTTCCTAACTTAATGTCGTGCCTTGGTGCGCAGGGCATAAGGTTTCCCATGAGGTCAACAGCAAAGTAGAGACCCAGGGCCTTGCAGATCTTACTGAACTTCCCTTCATAATAATCCTTCATTCTCTTGATGTAGGTTTCTGGCAGAAGGAGTTTCCCAGTAGATCTGATCCTTTGCAGGACTCCAAATTTTCTAGGTCAAGAGCACCGTGTGGCCTTATGAAGTTGTACCAATTCATGAATTTATCAACGGAATTGAAGAACTTTACCTTCTTCTCAAATATGTCAAAGAACTTCTCAACCTTTCCGTTGGTTTGAGGATTATCAACCCTACCAACTATCAAAATTACCTTCTCCTTTATCAAGAACTTTTCAAAATCAGTTAATCCCTTCTCCCTTTCATCTGCTTCAACCCCATAGAAAGTTGTTCCGTGGTCAGATAAAATCTCCTCAGGCTTGCCGTACATGCTAATTGCTTTCCTTAACACATCAAATGAGTACTTAGATGTCGGAGTTGGATAAACGCCATATCCAACTATAAACCTAGAAGAATCATCTTTATAAACTATTAACCATAAACCCTTGGATCCTATATTTCGTACTAATCAACGTGCCATAATGAGCATTCTCTTTCGTACCTTATCCATTTCTTTCTGTGCCACTTTTTAGGCTCGCTCATTGCAAAGCCAGCCTCCTTGAGGATTTGATTGATCCTGTTGTTGTCAATGCTGTATCCTTTCGCTCTGAGAATTTTGCCGATATAGCTCGCATTGGCTCTGTACATTTTGTAAAGCTTAATGATTTCATATTTAACTTGCTCAGGCAAAGGCTGTTTATGCCTTCCAGCCTTTTTCTGAACATGAATAACCCCTGTACTTTTGTATTCGCTGTAAAGCTGCTGTACCCTTCTGGTTGATACGCCTTGCACGCTTGCAATTTCCCTGTTAGTAAGTTTTCCTTTAAGCTTAGCATTAACGATCCACTTGACCTGATCTTCGCTAAGCATGCTACGCCCATACTTCTTCATTAGGTTTAGCAAAAATCTGCTTAATTTGCTTTTATCAGCTATACGTTTAAGGTCATGAAATAATTTCCAGATAAGAGAAATAAATTGAAAACCATAAAAAGTTAAATCTATTGCTAGAGATTTAAACATCGTTGAAAGTTACAGTAGCAGTGCCCACAGTTCTCAGGAGGACCCTCGAGGGGACGCTTAAATGCATGAGCCAGCAATCATACACGGACTTCAACGTTGTTCTGATATACAGGGGCGAGATGAGAAAGACGGTTGAAGATTACCGCAGCAAACTTGACATGAAATTTATCGAGCAAAAAAGAGGGCTTCTTGAAGAAGCGTACAACATAGCTTTTCAGATCTCAGATTCAGACATCCTTCTGTTCACAGATGATGACGCATGCCCAGGAAAAACCTGGGTTGAAGATCACGTTAACTTTCACATAAAGAACCCGGAAGCTGGTATAGCTGGAGGCCTAATAACCGGAAAGTACTGGCGCAACTATCCGAACGCTGCTTTTGAGCTGTTTAAGGGGACCCCTTTCATGGAGGAAGCCGATCCCATTTTCAGAGAATACGTTGGTTATCTTACAAAAACCGGGCTGAGCGTAGACAGGCACGAGCACAGGAACAGCGAAAAAACGCTGGCAATAGCGGGGGTAAACATGAGCATTAAGGATTCGGTCTACAGAGGTTTTAAGGCGTTTACGTATAGCGTTTTTGCCAGCTATATAGAAACCCAGATAGCGCTCAGGGCTATCAGAAAGGGGTTTTCATCAATCAGGTTTCCCGCTGCGCTTACCTACCACAAAAAGATCAGCTCCCTGTCTGTTCCATGCAAGAAGAACGAATGGAAGCTCATAGTGGAAAAGTTCGCCTTCCCTTTTGTTGCAGACAGGTTCTACAGGGTTGACAGAGAATTGCTCAAAGAGCTAGCTTCCAGGATGGAGGGGTTTCCCAGAGAGGGGTTGATGACAGCTCTGCATGGCCTAGAAAAAGGCCTTAAACCAGCTGAATTCAGAAAGCTCCTCCTTAATAGGTTCAGCTTCTGAGCTTTATCAGTTCCAGAAACTCACGAACGCCATATATAAGAAAAAACTTTTTGTCATGACCTCATGGCTGAGAGCCTGAACCTTCTGTCTGCTCTGCTTTTTTGAGCTTTTCTACCAGATCCCCTGGTATCTCCGTTGACTTCCAGACCCTGGGATAGACACAGACCATAACCAGCTGACATCCTCTCCGCCTTAAAAGGCGATGGTTCCTTCAAGGCGGATCATGGGTTCGTGATTTACCGCCTTCATCTTCATCGCTTCATAGCTAGTGGTTACCCACCCCGCTCCGCTCGTCCAGCGGTAGACCACGGGCTGTGCCTTCAGCCACTTACCCCTATCCTCATCGGACTCGGGGATATGTAGAATGTTTATTGCTCCGTTCAGATCAGCGTTTATTACTTTCCCTGTGTGAGGACACTTGAACAAGCCTCTCTCTATCCTTCCGTTTTCGTGAATTTCCCCACACAGAGAACACGTCTTAGATGTATTTTCTTCATCCACAAGCTTAACCTTTATTCCGTATTCTTGTGCAACGTTCTTGATTCGCTTTATTATTGCAAGATAGCTCCAGAAGTTTGAATTCCTTTCATTTCCTTTATCCTGAGCTATGCCCTTTGGGTAGCCGATGTATATTTCTCCTACTCCTTTATCATAGAGCGTCTCTACGATTTTCCTCGCTAGTCCTTCTCTAGCGTTCTTAAGCAAAAGAGAACGCTTATTGTATAACACTTCAAGCTTCCTGCTTGTTTTCAAGCCATGTTTTGCAAGCCTCTTTTCTTCTATTGAGATGCTCTTTGTTATCTTCTTGAACTCTGAAAGCACTGAACCTCCTTTAAAGAGCATCCACGAGCCATCTTCAACAGCTACAGTTGCAAGGTTTACAATGCCTAGATCGATGCTCGCCTTCATTTTACCTTTTGGTTTATTATTTATTTTAACGCTCACAGGAATCCTTGCGTACCACTTCTTCCTTGCATTATCATAAAATATCTCAAGAGTTCCTTGCTTGCCAACCCACTTAAGCTTGCCAATGAACTTGAGCCTCATCTTGAAATCTATAAGGAATATTTCGTTTCCTTCAATCCTGTACCTGTCGTGTCTTATCAGCAAAAACAAATCATCTCTCTTTTTATGAGGAGGTTTTGGCTTCATCCACTTAGGCAATTCATTTTCTTTCTTCTTTTTGCTTAACTCGAAGAAAGATTTCCACACAGAAGCGTTCTTTCGCGTTACTTGCTGAACGTTTGCCCAGTGCAATACAGCCTTATATTTTTCATAAACGACTTTTTCTGTTTTATTAAAATCTATAGGCTCGTGCTTTTTATATTACTCAAGCCTTAACTTATTAACCTCGTTCCAGCAGTTAACGAACGCCTTTCCGAGAGCCGTTAGTTTAGCTTTTGTTTCTTTCCCAGCAATGATGCGCACTGTGTTCGATCGACGCAAGCTTTCTGTTACGTTATGCTAATTAAGAATATAAATACTTTAGCCTTTTTCATGAGAAAACACGTTAGCAAGGACGGAATAGTTCAGCATCCCAGCCTCTAGAAGAGGCAAGGCTTTCGTTCTTATTGTAATTTTTTACAAGAGCTGAAAGATTCGCCATTTACAGACAACCAAAACTTTTGCCTGATTTTATGATAAATTTATCATTTTACCAGTTTTATAAACCGTTGATCTTTGTTTTTTTATGACGTGAGCTGGTCAACTTATAGCTAGGGTGCCTGAGCCGGCTCATGAAGGCAACTGGCTTGTTAATTCAAAGTATTGCAGGACCACTTTCAAATCTAGCGTTTCATGGCAGAGTAGCACCCATTAAAAGGGGAGCAACCCTCGAGACCTAGGGAATCATCGCTCCTTCAGGTGGAGATGAAACCAGTATACAGACAATTTTATCAATCTGTTCTTCTAATAAAGAATTTTATGGAGTTTAGCAGCTTAAAAGCAAAGTTCGGGAAAAAGCTAGAAGAAGCTAAAAAGAAAGGCCTCGTCGACGAACCCATTATACCCTTACTAGAACTAATAAATTCTTACAGCGAATTTTTCAGTACTTCTTCATGTGCTGGAAGGATTATCCTGATAGCTATTCATCCATCATGGAAAAAGAACGTTTCAAAAATATTCTTCAAATCTCATTATCAGGTTAATACAGAGGAAGTTTGGACAGCGCTTTTAGACGGCGCTCAAAGGTTTAAATATCCTATATATTTCAAACAAGAACCTTTTATTTTGCATATTTCAGCATCAAACGTACAGAGTGCTCTAAAAATGCTTTCTATAGCTCAGATTTCAGGAATTAAACATTCTGGCATAGTTAATATTTCAAAAAATCGAGTTACTTTAGAATTACAAAGTATAGAAAGAGTAGATGCAATAGTATCAAATGAAGGAAAAATATTGATAGATATAAAATATTTATCAGAGCTTGTAAGGGATGCAAATTTAAAGCTAACAATCACAAGAGAAAAAATGCAGCGCCTGTTTGATAATTTAAAAAAGCTCTAGTATAAAGAAGTTTAAATTTTGCTTCACGCGCTTTATTTTTCGCTATAAATATAAATAAACATAAGATTAAAAATGCTTATGCTTTCAATCACAATAAATACACAAACTCCTCCAATAAAACTAAATCTTACGTACCAGCAACTCATAGAAAAATATGGCAACGTGGAAATTCCGGTTAATTTAGAGCAGTTAGAAGAAAGCGATTATCAGATTTCCGTAGGAGGTGTTTCTAGAATGCTTGTTCAATTTACGAACTATTTTAATCTCTTACCAACTTGGGTTTCTTTGGGACCCGGTTATCCTGAAACAGCAATTTATAAGAACATAAAGATAAGGTATGTGGATCTTGACCCAGAAAATCTGAAGAAATTTACAAGGTTTAAGGAAGGGTTTTACAATCAAATTCATAAAGTTTCAGAATATAATTTTAATGCACAGGATTACCTCTCTTATACTATATATAACTGGAAATCTGCAGAAGCTCTTATTAAAGAATTTGAAAATACTGATGTTTATTTTATAAATGATTTTCAGCAATTACAGGTTGGAGGAATAATAGGTCCTTCGGCTCCTGCTATTTTCTGGTATCATATACCTTTGGTACCTGAAAACATTAATCAGCAGCTAAGAACTTTCTTAAGAAAATCATTTGATGGGTTTGATGAAGTTATTCTAAGCACCAAAAGAGATTTGGAGGGGTATATAAGACTTGGAGCAGGCGTGACGGCAAAGCAGGTTTATCCTTTTATAGATCATAATTCTCTTAAGGAACCTCGAGAGTCTGATATAGGAAGGGTTCTGGACAAACTAAACCTAAAACAGGATGAAAAGAAAATTTTAGTTGTTGGTAGGATGGATCCCATAAAAAGTCAAGATTTGGCAATAAGTGCTATTAAGAACGTTGAAGCAAAACTAATTTTGGTAGGCGATGGTAGCTTTACAGGTTCAACTTTAGCCCGTGGTAAATCATCAGGCTGGCGCGAATATCTTAATAGGAAAGCAAAAGAAGAAGGTGTTGAAAATAAAGTTATATTTGCAGGTTATTTGAATGAAAAAGAACTGTTCGCTATCTATAAAGCTAGCGATGTAGTAGTTTTACCTTCGAAGTTAGAAGGATTTGGGCTAACCGTATGTGAGGGATGGAGATACAGGAAACCCGTAGTTGTAAGTACTGGTGCTGGAGTTTCAGAGTTAATCTTAGACGGGGTAAACGGTTATAAATTTGACGCAGGAGATGTATTGAGCCTTTCTGATGCTATTAAAAAGGCTCTTTCTGCAAAAAAAGAAATTGGCGAACTTGGATTTGAGACAATGCTACAATGGTGCAGTTTAAAGGCTAGTAGTGAAAGATTAATGGAAATAATCGAGGATGCTTACAAAATATATCAAAAAGCTCCTAAACCATAAAAATTAAAATTTTACAAAAACCCAATAGAGGTTGATAGGGGCGAAAGTCCCCTTCTGCAAGCTGTAAACAGCCTCCTTATAGAAATTTTTAAGCCTTCTGCACATTATCTTTGCAGACATATGATGCCAATAAAGTCTCGCAGACCTCTATCTGGGGAATCCGCAATGTCTAGAAAAAGGCCAGCACTTCAATCGAGCCAAATCAGCAATAACGGAGCTCTGCATGTGAAACGCAGGCTAGACTCCCGGGGATGATCGTGCCAATATGGTGAAATACTTTGCAAGCATTTCTCATGTGAAAGCGTAGCTGTAAACATGAAAGCCATGACCTTGCGGCCAGGGTTGTTCACTCAAAGTCATGCAAGAATCTATATAAACTACGATTACAGTATTGGTTTTTATAATGATCGATCATGCATTTTTGAGCAATGGTTATGGTTCTGCGCTTATTTCAAAAGATCTAAATGTTGATTGGCTTGCTGTACCGCGGTTCGACTCTTCACCTCTTTTTTGCAATCTGCTCGATGAAAGCAAAGGCTGCACATCAACTATAAAATTTGACACTGAGGTAGCTTTTGAAAGAAGCTACATAAACCATTCTATTTTGCTAAGAACCAATGTAATAAAAAACAAAGAAAAAATAGCTTCTGTAATCGACTTTATGCCTTTGGCTGAAAGCGCTCTAATGAGGATTATAAGTTCAAATGATTCATTTGAAGTTTATGTTAAACCATCTTTTAACTATTGTATGATTGTGCCAGCTGTTTACAAAGAAGCTCAAGGAGCTATTTTTAAAGATCCTAACGGAAAACAGGCATTAGAGTTTAAGTACGTTTGGAATTCTAAAGTTGAAGAAAAAACAAGCTATTCATGGAAGTTTTACCCAGGAAAAGGTTATCTGTTATTTCTTTACTCAGCCGATGTGGGTTATGGGCTTTTTAGCAAGAAGAGCAAAGTCTATTCGATTCCATCAGAGGCAATGCCGGCTGCTGTAAGCTATTGGAAATCTTTACTTGGAAATACAAACATCAATCCCCCAGCTTGGGCAACCCGTGTTTTTTATTCATCTATTTTAGTTATTTTGGGTTTAATGTACAAACCATCAGGAGCGCTGATATCTTCTCCCACAACTTCTCTTCCTGAAATAATAGGGAGTGTCCGCAATTGGGATTACAGATATGCTTGGGTAAGGGATTCGAGCTTGGCCGCAGAAACATTAATCAAGATAGGATATGTGATAAAGGGAAGGGAGATACTTAACTTTCTGATAAACGTTTTAGATCCTTCTATGAAGCCTTTTAATCATACGCTTTTTACTGTAGATGGTGGGCCGCCGCCATCTGAATACACAGCAGACTGGCTTAGCGGATATAATAATTCAAGACCGGTAAGAATAGGAAACGCTGCCCATCTTCAGATACAGCTAGATATTGAAGGTGAATTTATGAACGCTTTATCAACCTATTATAAATTTACTAAAGATAAAATCTATTTAAAAAACGTATGGTGGGCAGTAAAATCTATATCAAAATACATAATAAAAAACTATAATAAAAGGGATTCAGGTATATGGGAAGAAAGAGACCTTCCAAAACACTACACACACAGTAAAGTTAATATGTGGAACGCTTTGGTTAAAGCGGCAGAGCTTGCAAAAGAACTTAACAGAAACACCGAGGCCGATGAGTGGAAGCTTAAAGCAGATCAAATAAAAGATTATATATTGAAAAATGCTTGGAATGAAGATGTTGGCTCATTTGTAAGATTTTTTGGATCTAAGGATATAGATGCCAGCCTTCTGGTTATGCCTATTTACGGTTTAATTGGAATTGATGATGACAGGTTTTTACAAACGTTCAAGAAGATCGAAAAAGAGCTGGTTAAGGATCATTTAGTTTTTAGATACAAGAAAGACTTTCTTGGAAGCGTCGAATATCCTTTTGGATTGGCTAGCTACTGGATCGCTAAAATCAAGCTCATGCAAGGCGATTATAAAGAGGCAGAGAAATATATTAGGAAATTAGTTTCCTGCGCTAACGATCTAGGTCTCTTGGGTGAGCATATAGATCCAGTGAAATGTGAACCAAGAGGCAATTATCCGCATGTCTTTTCGCATATAGCTGTTTTGATGGGAATATACGAGCTTTCATCAGAAAGAAAATAAATCAAAACATTTATTAAAAATTGAATAGTTTGTTTGTTTATGAAGTTTTTAGGAATTTCTGGTACTTCTAAGCTTGATTCTCTGAACAGCATGCTACTCTATAATGCTTTTGAACTTCTTAATAGGGAGCATCAATGGGAAGTAGTTTCTGTAGCTAACATTCCAATTTTTGAACAAACAGAAGAAGCAGATTCAGTGCAAAAACTAAGAAAAAAAGTTAAAGAATCGGACATTGTTGTTATATCCACACCGGAACACAACCACAGTTATTCTGCTTCTTTAAAAAACGCTATAGATTGGTTATCTGTACCGTTGGATGAAAATCCTTTTCGTTGGAAGGTTGTAGCTACGATGTCAGCTACCACAGGATCATTAGGTGGACCTAGAGCACAGGAACATCTCTGGGTTGTCCTTAAATCGTTGGGGGCAATTTTAGTGCCCGGCCCTGAAGTATTTTTAGTTAATGCAGACAAAAAGTTTATTGAAGGAAAGTTAACAGATGAAATTGCAAAAAAATTCATTACAGAACTTTTGAATAACTCTATAATTCTTGCTAATGCCATCAAATGTGGCTTAAATCAAAAATCTTGAACTACTTTTATTTTAAAGTATTTTACGCAAAAATAAAATTAATCTTTTAAATTGTAAAGATTTTTATAATTCCTGTAAATATCGTTTGTTCTTTAAACCTAAACAGTTCAAAATTTTTATATTATGGTTTTTTAATTTTTTATCGTGGAGGAAAGGTCACCGTTAAAGATAGCAGCAACAAGAGGTTATGTCACGCTTATTAAAGGGCATCCTGGTACAGGTAAAACTCTTTTTTCTTTATCTGCCGGTGCCTATTTTGGAAAGATAAAATACATATCTTATTCAGAACCAGAAAGTTATATAAAAGAAAAGCTAAAAAATACGACTAATAAAAATGTTGAGCTTAAATTCTTAAACGTGATGGGTAATACTGAAGTAGTTATTTCTGAAATCTTGGACGGTCTTAAATCGGGGTACTTAGTCATAATAGATTCTATCAATGGAATGCTAGAAAACTTTAGAGAAAAAAGGCCCATAGAACAGATCCTTTATGGTTCTTCTAAAACCAAAAATGGCGCCATTATGATGATATATGAAGGTGAATCTGAAAGCGAAGCCGATTACATTTCAGATGCAATTTTAAACTTTGGATATACAGAAATAAAAGGAAGAAAAATAAGGAGCATTAAAGTAATAAAAGATAGAAACTTTCCTGTCAGAGAAGCGCCTTTTCTTTTTACAATAGTAAACAATAAAATCAAAATTTTAAATAGATCATTGAAATTTAAATTGGACAGCCTTAACGCTATTAAAAGGGTGGATATGCCCGAATCTCCCTATAAGATGCTTGAAGAATCAGATATTCTTGTAAAAGTTTCTAAAGAAGTCCATAACGACCTGATAAGGCTCATGAAAGTATTTTTTGCGACGTTTTACAAGAAAAAAGGTATGAAAGTGTTATTAGAGCTTTCTGATGAAGAAAAAGAAGATTATGTTAAATACACTATTGTAACCCTGGCTGGAGAAAATTTTATTCCTATTTTGTTAAAAAAACCTTATTTAAAAAGCTATGAAGAAGCTAAAAACTACCTAACACAGCTCGAAAAATATCTGGCCAATCAAGATTTAGGGGTGTTAATATCCGATACTTTATCGGAAGAGGGTTTAGCAAGTTCAGAAGCCTCATTGTATAGCAAATTTTTACAAGAAAAGAACTGGATTCTTAAGAAACATTTAATAAAAAAACTGACATTCTCTTATGAAAATCACGTTTCAACGGCATTTCAGGAAAAGTACTCTGACGCTATAAAGAGTTTGACGGATTTTTATGGAACTCTGGTATGGATTTCTGAAAAGCCATTGGGCAACGCTTACGCTATAGAAGTAAACAACACACGAGGAATTGTTTTAAAAAATCATAAACTTGTATGATGCTTTGAACAGAAGGATAAAAGTTCTTTCTTTGCTTTTTTTTCTCTCGTTTCTATCCCAGATGCCCCTTTCATTAATAAGGTTCTACGCTCCGATTTTTGCTTTAAAAATTGGGGCTACAGGTCTTATACTCGGCCTGATGGGATTTTCTTATGGGGCAGTGTATATATTTTCAGCATATATAATCGGCAAAAGATCTGAAAGTATAGGTTATACAAGTTCTTTAGAACTCGGTCTAATTTTTTATGCGTTAATAATTTTACTGTATATATTTATTAAGATTCCTTATTTGCTGATACTGATAAGAGCATTAGAGGCGCTGTCTATGGGTTTTGTTTGGCCTTCTTTAGAAGCATTGTCAAAATTTTTTGATAATAAAAAAGCATCTACAGCAGTGTATACAATAGGCTGGTCTTTTGCTTCTACAATAGCGCCATATTTAGCTTCATCATTTACTTCAATTTTTGTTTTACCTTTTATAATAGCATCGACTTTTTCCCTAGCTGGAGGAATTTTAGCTTCATATTTCCAACCTCTAAAGTATGAAGAAACAAAAGTTTTATCAAAAATAGATTTAAGTAAAGAAATTATATTTCCAATTTTCTTTTATGGTTTTTCGGTTTCAATCATTTATACGTTTTATTCAGCATTTGCCGAAACTGCGTTTGGTATAAAGGGTTCAGGAATAATAATGTCAATTTCAAGCATTTTTATAGTAATAGCTTTCCTCTCAGCCCCTTTGTTTAAGGATGACCCAAAATTTGGAATAACATTAGGACTGGGGCTTCAGGTCTTTTATGTGGTTCTTTTTGTTTATAAAGAGTTTTTTCTGCAGCTTGTTTCACTTTCTTTAATTTTTTACGGTGCCGGGATTCTATATTTTTATGTTCTTTATAAAATTATGCTTACAGAAACCAAAGGTCTTGGCATAAGAACAGGAACGTTTGAATCAAGCATAGGTGCTGGATATACTTTGGGGCCTTTAATATGCGGCCTTGCTTCTTTGCATGGATTAGATTATGTATGGCTAGTAGCCTTTATTTCAGCTATAGTTTTTTTCATTTTTTGGATTATAATGGAATTATTACCGTCAAAACGCACTTATAAGCAATAAAAAATAATTGAATGTTAAAAAAATAAAAAATGTTAGGAATGGCTATATTCAGGACAATTATGTAAAAAATTTATAATCTGGTCAAGTTAAATTTTTCCGTTGGTAAATGTTACTCAGTGATACTTTAAGCAGAAATTATATAAAATTAGATCCAGAAAGGGATAAAGAAGTTAAAATTTACGTATGTGGGGTTACTGTTTACGACTACAGTCACGTAGGTCACGCTCGAGTTTTTATAGTCTTTGATGTATTAAGGAGATTACTGCAAAAGAAAGGATTTAAGGTAACTTATGTTCAGAATTTTACAGATATAGATGATAAAATCATAAATAGAGCCAAAGAATTGGGCACAAGTTATAAAGATGTTTCTGAAAGGTTTATCAAATCATACCTAGAAGATTCTGATGCCTTAAACCTTCTGAGAGCAGACCTTTACCCAAGAGCAACTGAATACATCCGAGATATGGAAGAGTTTATAAAAGGACTGATCAATAAGGGTCACGCATATGTTTCTAGTGATGGAGTTTATTATGACGTTAATTCATTTAAAGACTACGGTAAACTTTCAAAGATAAAAAAAGAAGAACTTATAGCGGGAGCAAGGATAGAAGCCAACGAGAATAAAAAAAACCCTTTAGATTTTGCTTTGTGGAAAAAATATGATGAAGAACCATATTTTGAAACAGTATTTGGAAAAGGAAGACCGGGTTGGCATATAGAATGTTCCACCATGATTCGTAAAAACTTGGGCGAGACGATCGATATTCATGGTGGTGGAGAAGATCTAATTTTTCCACATCATGAGAACGAAATAGCTCAAAGTGAAGGATTAAGCGGTAAACCATTGGCTAAGATATGGATGCACGTTGGCTTAGTTAAGTTTGGAAAAGAAAAGATGAGTAAAAGTCTTCACAACGTTATATATATAAGAGATTTTTTGAAAAAATATGGGCCAAATACTTTGAAAGTTTTTTCGCTCAGTTCCCATTATAGGGCTCAGTTGGAATTCAATGAAGAAAAAATAAAAGAAGCTGTTGAAAGCTGGAAATCGATAGAAGACGCTGAATATAGCTTAATACAGACTTTCGACATAAGCTCTGAGGTGGATATCACCGATATAAAAAGAGAAGTAGACCTTGCATTTAAAGATCTAGAAAATGACTTGGACACGCCATCAGCTTTAAACCATATGTTAAGGGCGTCAAAGATCATAAACAAACTTTGGGCATCTTTAAAGATTTCAGCAGAAGTTTCATATAAGCTAAAGGCTTTTCAAGATCTTTTCGAGGTATTCGGGTTTAAACTCGCGGAAACTTCATCTAAAGATAGAGAAATGATACAAGAATTGATTATAAAAAGAAATAAATTAAGGCAAGAGAAAGATTTTAAAAATGCTGATGCTATAAGAAAAACTTTGTTAGATTATAAAGTGAAGCTTATCGATACGCCTTTAGGAACGTTTTGGAGAAAAGTTGAAGTTTTATGAAAAATTTTTAACGATAGTACTTAAAAAGTAAGAATTTTAAAACAAAAAGTACAAAGTTTTTGACGCAATTTATTAAATATTTTATAGCCAAAAAATATTGCAATGGACTTAAGGGGAAAAGGATGGGAACTATTAATTCAATCTTTACAAAAATACGGTGGAGATACAGTTAAACAGGTTATACTTTGGCATCTTGAACACGTTTTTTATATTAACCAATCAAACTATTTAGATAATCCTGAAAAGCTGGTCAGCGCTCTTTATTCAATATACGGAAACGCCTTCATGATAATTGAGAAAGACTTTTGCTATTCACTGAAAGAAATGGGAATTATGTGCGATACAGGAATTTTAAGCGCGTTAATGTCTTTAAAGCATAAACTGTGATTAAACTTTTGTACAACAGTATATTTTATATGTAATAAAAGATACGCTTATATTTCCTCTATTGTATGGATTGTCGTGATATATAATGAAAGTACTAGTTTGTGATCCGATAGATGAAGAAGGTATAAACATGCTTAAAGAAAAAGGGTTTGTTGTAGATTATAAACCAAGTATAACGGCTCAAGAACTTAAAAGTGTAGTTCCAGATTACGATGCTTTGTTGGTAAGGAGCAGGACTAAAGTTACAAAAGAAATAATCGAAGCTGGTAAAAATCTTAAGGCTATAGGCAGAGCTGGCGTAGGCCTTGACAATATAGATTTAGAAACCGCTAAGGCAAAAGGTATAAAGGTAGTAAATGCGCCTGAGTCTTTAACTCAGTCAGTAGTAGAGTTAGTGATCGGATTTATGATAGCATTAAGCAGGTACATGTGCAGAGCAGATAAAACTATGAAAGAAGGTAAATGGTTAAAAACTGAATTTCTTGGGCATGAGCTAAAAGGTAAAACTCTTGGCGTTGTTGGATTTGGGAGAATCGGTAAAGGTGTAGCTAAGGTCGCTCAAACTCTGGGCATGAAGATATTGGTTTACGATGTAATTTCTATAGACCAAAAAACTCTCATGGAATATGATGCAAAACAAGTAAGTTTAGAAGAAGTTTTAAAGGGTTCTGACTTTATTACGATTCACGTACCAGGTGGTCCACAAACTCATCACCTTATAGATTTGCCAAAGCTTAAATTGATGAAGCCCAACGCTTTCATTATAAACACTTCTAGAGGTAATGTTATAAAAGAGGAAGATTTAGTATACGCGTTAAAGAATAAATTGATAGCAGGAGCAGCTTTAGATGTATTTGAAGTTGAACCACCTACCAATAAAGAACTTTTATGCTTAGATAATGTCATATTAACCCCCCACATAGGCGGGGAAACAGTCGAAGCACAACGCTTGGCCGCAACTCTTACCGTATCTAGGTTAATAGAGGCGTTAGGGCAATGAAAAACATGTATGATTATATAAATGAAACATGGAACAAATATTATAAAGAAAAGCCAGAAGAATACAAACAATACCTGATAAAGTGGAGAAGCGAACCAAGAATTTTCAGAATAGAAAAACCAACTAGATTAGATAGAGCAAGATCTTTGGGTTATAAGGAAAAACAAGGCTACATAGTTGTAAGAGTTAGGGTCAGCAAGGGCGGAATGAAGATTCAAAGACCATCTTCCGGAAGAAGACAGAAGCATGCAGGATCAAAGCTTATCTCAGGACAAAAACCTAAAGAAGAAATTGCTTTGGAAAGGGCTCAAAAGGAATATGTAAATTTGAGGCCGCTCGGTTTGTATTACTTGGGGGAAGATGGTAAATACGTATGGTATGAAATAATTTTTTATGATCCGGCTATAGTTAAAAATTGACAGACGAAGAAAGGATCAAAAGGCTAATAAAAGATATTTATATGTCGAAAATTACTGGTGCTGAATTTTCGTTAAAAAATGAAGATAAAGATCTTCTATTAAAAAATAAATTAATAGATAATTATGGTAATTTAACAAATGAAGGACGTGAAAAAATAAAAGTTGTCTTGGCTGGAGGAGTTTTTGACATAATCCATCCGGGGCACGTTTATTTTTTAAAAAAAGCTAAAGAACTGGGAGACATTCTTGTAGTTGTTGTAGCAAGAGATGTTAATGTTGTAAGGTTTAAGGGAGTTAAGCCTATGCATTCTGAAAACCTTCGTGCAGAACTTGTAGGGGCTATAAGATATGTAGATGTGTCAATACTAGGCGATGAAAACGACCTTATGAAAACGGTAGAAAGGGTTAAACCAGACATAGTTGCGCTCGGCTATGATCAGGTTCATGATGAAAAATGGATAAATTCAGAAGCTAAAAAAAGAGGTATAATGCTACAGATTGTGCGTTTAGATTCTCCTTATCCTAACATAAAAAGCAGAAATATAAAGAATGATCCCAGGTTCGGATGGTTTTAATATTAACAGGTTAAGGGGGCGAAAGCCCCTTGCACTAGCTTTGGATAGCCCCCTTATAGAAACGTTTTTTAAGCCTTCAACGCACGATCTTTACAGGCATAAACTGTCCTGAAAGTCATGCAGACCTTGGTCGGGAAATATGCAATGCCTAGAACAAGGCCAGCACTCAGATCGAGTAAAAAAGCAATAAGGGGCTTTGTCTGCGTGACGCAGGCGAGATGCCAGATTGTTGTGCTTCTACAAGCAGCATGATGAAGTATTCCTCATGTAAAAGCAAGCGCGGCGATGAACAGAAAAGCCCTGACCTTTCGGTCAGGGTTAGTTCACTTCTTAAATACAAATACATTATCATAATTTTTAAGAAAAAACTAAAACTGAAAGTAGAACTCAAGCAATCTTACAAAGAATTTATAAACGTTCAGGTTTAAATTTAATTCATGAAACAAGTAAAGATAAGGTGGTTAGGCCATGCAGCATTTGAAGTACAAAGTCAGGATATTGATATATTAATAGATCCCTGGCTTACAAACCCTCTTTCTCCAGTCAGGCCAGAAGAAGTTAAGCCTGATTATATCGTTGTAACGCATGACCATAATGATCATCTTGGTGAAGCCATAGAAATATCAAAAAGGACAGGCGCTCCCATAATAAGCGTTTATGAACTCGCTAATTATATAAACGAAAAAGGTGGAAAATCCATAGGGATGAACATAGGCGGCCCTGCAGTTTTAAAAAACGATCTATATGTATACCTTACGCAAGCTTTTCATAGCTCTACACATGGCTCTCCTACGGGAGCAATAATTTACATAAACGGCTTAAGTATCTATCATGCAGGTGATACAGGGTTGTTTGGAGATATGAAACTAATTGGGGAAGTTTACAGTCCAGATGTAGCCCTTCTTCCTATTGGAGGTTTCTTTACAATGAACCCTGAACAAGCGGCAGTAGCTGTCCAGTTAATTTCACCCAGATATGCTATACCAATGCATTACAACACTTTTGACGTAATAAAGCAGGATCCTTATATTTTTTCCGAAAAAGTAAAGAAACTTCGGCCTTCTACTGAAGTTTTAATATTAAAACCCGGTGAGTCAAGGGATTTAAGTTGACTGAACTTTTATATCTTCAAGATAGCTACATAAAAGATTTTACAGCAAAAGTTCTAGAAGATTTTGGGGATTCTGTAGTTCTTGACAGAACTGCCTTTTACCCAGGTGGGGGTGGACAGCCTAATGATGAGGGCTGGTTTCTTCTAGATAACTTGACAAAATATGAAGTAAAAAAAGTAGAAAAAAGAGAAGACGTTGTGTTACATTATATAATTAAAGAAAAATCTTTGAACATTGCAGGAAAAAGTATCAAAGGTCTACTGGACTGGGATAAGAGATACACGTACATGAGATATCATACAGCTATACACCTGCTGGATGCTTTGATGAGAAAAAATTTTGGTAAAGCATTCCTGACGGGCGGGCAGATATACGCTGATAAAGCGAGAGTTGACGTTGATTATCCGGATTTGAACAAAAACATGATGCCGCAAATTGAATACATGGTAAACAGCGAAATAAAAAACGGTCGAGACGTGATTATAAAATTTTTATCCAAAAAAGAGGCAGAAAGCATTCCTGATATAGCAAGAACCAAGCCAGGACAGGAGCTTCTTAAAAAGCTTGAAACTGTCAGAGTTGTAGAAATTGCTGGTTTAGACGTTCAGATGGATGGGGGAACCCATGTTAGAAACATAAAAGAAATAGGAGGCATAAAGATAACTAATTTTGAAAACAAAGGTTCACATAACAAGAGGATAGAATTTGTTCTTACGTAATACTACCATTATTTTTTCACATTATGTCATATGAATTTAACCTAACATTTTTTAAGACGTTATGAGCAATAAATCGCATTGAAAATAAGAGATCTTTCAATCGGAAGCGCAAGAGTTAAGGTAGAGGGAAAAGTAGTAAATAAATCTGAACCTAAAACAGTAAAATTGTGGGATGGTAGAAATGCAAACGTAGCAGACGCCCTTTTAGAAGATGGAAGCGGAAGCATAATACTAAGTTTATGGAATGAGCAGATAGAGATGGTAGACATAGGGGATAAAGTACAGATCGTCAACGGCTACGTAAGCAACTTTAAAAAAGAAAAAAGACTTAATCTTGGGCGGTACGGTAAGATAATAAAAGTTTAAAACTTTAGAAGAATCTTACCTATGTGATTTCTTTTTTCCATTCTTATCTGAGCTTTATCGACGTCATCAATCGGAAAAACGCTATCTATGAGAGGTTTAATCCTTCCTTGTGAAACTAAATTTAAAAGATCCAGAAGGTCCTTCCGTGTTCCAAGATAAACGCCAATCATATCTATATTGTTTGCATAAAGTAGTCGCAGATTCATCTGCATTTCTGACCCGGTAGTCATAGCCATGTTAATTATTTTACCTCCTTTTCTTACCAGTTTTAAAGCCGTAGATGTATAAATTCCGCCCAGGGCGTCAAAAACGGCGTCTACGCCATAATTATCAGTTAGCTTTAAGACGTTTTCTGATAGCTTGTCATCCGGTTTTATTACTTCATCAGCTCCTAGTTTTTTAAGTATTTCAGCTTTCCATTCATAAGATGTAGTAGTTATTACTTTCATGCCAGTAGCTTTAGCTGTTTGAAGTGCTGCTACACCTGCTCCTCCGCTACCGCCTAAGATTAAGACAACTGAGCCGGGTTCTAATTTTGCTCTTTTTATTAATCCGTGATATGCTGTTGTATAAGCAACTGGCAAAGCAGCAGCATATTCTAGTGACACGTTTTCGGGTAATTTAAGAACGTTTTTTGCTGGAACGTTTACGAAATCAGCGAAAAATCCATCTTCATGCACTCCATAAATACCTCTATAAAAGCAGCTGTTCTCATAGCCATTCAAACAGTTTTTACAAAAACCGCAGAATTTCATCGGATATAAAATTACTTTATCGCCCTTTTTGAAAATGCTATCTGAGGGGTCTTCTACATAACCTGAAAGATCAGAACCAAAGACTCTTGGAAAAGGTTGTCCGGGCAGATCCATTCTCCCCCATATATCTACATGGTTTACAGAACCGAAAGCAGCTTTTACTAATACCCTACCTGGTTCGCTTTTTGGAACCTCTTTTTCTATTTTTTTTATGACTTCAGTTCCTCCTGGTTTTTCATATACGAATTCTTTCATATTTATCACTTAAAAACTTATGGAATTATTATAATTTAAATATACCTAATATAAAAAGTTAAGCGATGAAATATTCGGTTCCGGCTAGGTTATTAGAGCTTGAAGAATCTGCTACTTTAAAGGCTTCTGAAAAAGCTAACGAAATGATTTCAAAAGGAAT
>OFEH01000198.1_pt1 | contig 25065 bp, 22 predicted proteins | sample 1521031 | NCBI WGS metagenome assembly OFEH01 (sample SAMN05518350, study PRJEB24110) | hypersaline lake metagenome | isolation source: Grendel Spring, Yellowstone National Park, Wyoming, USA | place: USA:Grendel Spring, Yellowstone National Park, Wyoming, USA | collected 2011-11-16
CGGTGGGGGTCGAACCCACGACCTCGTGATTACAAATCACGTGCTCTGCCGACTGAGCTACGCTAGCTAAGTTAAAGTTAAAGCTAAATTATATCAAATAAAAACAATCTTGTCAATATCTTATTCAAAAACTTTTTAGTATATCTTTTGGATTTAATGCTCTAAATTTTTTACTATAAGCTTAGCGTACTCTTTGGCTCCATAGGGTCTTAGATGCGTTTTGTCATTCCAGAAAAATTCAGGATGATCTTTGCTAAAACTATACCAATCTATTACTTTTACGTTTGGATACTTTTTGCTAGCTTCAAAATATAGATTGTTGACTTCGTTTTGCCATGGATCAGGCATTTTCGTCGTTATGAGATAAACCTTCTTGTTAGAAAGCAATTTTATAAGTCTTTTCAAATCACTAGGTCTAACATAACCGTTTGTTCCAAGTTCAATGACAAACACATTGTAATCATTTAAGTTTATACGTTTTAATACATCAAAAACCCTATAGAATTGTCTGCTGACTTTGCCATTTACATATACATGAGGTAAATAACGTTCTAAATAAGGTTTCACATCGAGGATTACGGAATCTCCTATGACTGCAACCTCAGGTTAGATAAATTAGATTTGTTTTCATGCTTTTTGTAACTGCTATTTTCATCATTAACACTAGGATGCAATGCGTAAGTATAACGATTTTGTGGCATTTGATTTAATTTTTGATTGGTATGTGAAAAACCCACATAAGAACAAGTAACTATGATTAAAAAGGAGTTTAATACTAAGCTAAACTTTGTTTTAAAATCTTTATAAGCATCAAAATTCCATCTTCTAAAAGGTTCTTCGATAAAAGTATAAGATATATCCGCTGCTAAAATAGTTAAAATAAACCCCATCATAATAGGTGTTAGTATATCATTTTTATAGATTAGAGTCAATATTGTAAAAATAGGATAATGCCATATATACAGTGAATAACTCCTAATCCCTAAATAATAAAGTGGTTTAATAGACATAAGTTTATCAAATATAGGAGATTTTAAAACAGATACTATAAATATTAAAGTGAGAACGTCTACTAAAATAAAAACAAAAGGATAGGTTATTGAAGAGTATTCGTTAAATTTAAAATAGCTAAATATCAAAAGCGCTAAAGAAGTTAAGCCTGTTATGAAAAACATATAATTGTGTTTTGGGATTTTCTGTTCAAAAAAAGCAAGCAAAGCTCCAAGCATAAAAGGGAAAAACCTTGAATCGGTTCCATAATAAACCCTGTTTATATCTTCATTTAACCTTGCCATGTAATACATGTCTACCATTGATAAAGCAGCTATAACTACAGCCAATATTATGATATATTTCTTGTTTATCCTAAAAAGCGGTGCAAACAAGATGCCCCAAACTATGTAAAATTGCCATTCTAACGACAGCGACCAAAAATGGTTGTAAAATAGTGTCTGTGTAAATTTTTGAAAGTAAGGAATATGTCTTATTAAAAGCCAGATATTGTATAGATTTAAACTACTGTAAAAGAGCTCTTGTGTAAATAAGTAAACTTTTTTGGGAAATAAGATAAGTATAGTTAGAAGCTGTATTAAAGAAAGAAAAACAAAAGCAGGTGTTAGTCTTAATATCCTTGCTTTTATGAATTTTCTGAATGCTTCTATGGATGTTTTGCTGGATTTGTGCTTAGATATCAAAGATTTTGTAATAAAAAAACCCGATAAAACAAAAAAAGATTCCACTGCAAAAAATCCACCTTGAAAAAGTTCAATATGAGTTGGAGCAGATATCAGTATCGAGTGAAAAATCATCACAGAAAACACCAAAATTGCACGAAAACCATCTAAACCGTTAATTTCTGAGTTCATAGAGTCTACCTCCCATCTATGCAAATATTACAGCTGATATTAGCAAATACTGCGCCAACCACATCATATAAATTCTCCTCCTGTTAAACTAATTTTCTAATTCTTTCTTTTTAATCATACCTTTAAACCCAGCGTAACCCATATATTAAATTTATTTTACCTAACTTATTTCAATTAAACTATTTATCTTATTGATTTCTGACTTTAACAAAATTATACTCTTGAAATGCCTGGTTTGAGGATCCATGCGTGATAGTTGTTAGCAAAAATGCATTTACGATGTAGTGAACTTATACATACAACTTATTTTAAAGCGTATTATAATATTATCTATGATAATGCCGCCTAGTGGTTCTACTGGTAAAATGTCTAAGTTTGCCAGTTTTATAATGGGGCTTGCTTATGGATACAAAGGCAAACCTGGTATGGTAAAAACATATCCTATGAAAGAGTTTAAAGGTGTTGTCCCAGAAGGTGCTACTGTTTATTATGCCAACAAAAAACTTGATGTAATACAAAAAGAACCTCTTATTTACAATACTCATATAATTGTGGTACAAGAGTTGAAAGACCAGCTTTTGGTAGAAATTTATAAAGACGAGGAGTGATATTATGGGATTTTCTAAGCTTTTAAGAGAAGGAATTTGGGATATACATAGCATGGCGGATAGCTCTACCGTAGCCCAAGATATGCAAGAAGCCAAAACCACGTTTGAGGATATGAAAAAGATAACCGCAGGTCTTTACTATATATACAACACGCTAGAAGATGCCATAGAACAAAACAAAGATAACCCTTACGTGTCAAAAATATATTATCCGGAGCTTTTCAGAAGAGAGCATATAGTAGAAGATTTGAAGTTTTACTTTGGAGAGAACTACCTTGAGCAGATATATCCAACGGTAGCCATCTTGCTTTATATATCTAGGATTAGCTATGTAGCAAAACATGAACCTATGCTTCTTATAGCCCATGCTTATGTTAGGTATATGGGGGATTTGTCTGGTGGGCAGATGATAAAAGATATGATAAGAAACGCTTTAAACTTGCAAAACAGTGATGGCACAAAGTTTTATGAGTTTGATAAAATAAAAGATATCATAGAGTTTAAAAGAAATTACAGAGCTTCTTTGGACACGTTAGACTTAACAGACGAGCAGATAAAAGCTATCATAGGAGAGGCTAACATAGCATTCTTGTACAACGTAAACTTCTTTAGAGAGGTGAATAGACCAGTTCCTTACCCGGATGAAATAGAGAAGCCTTATCTTGTAAGGGCTTACGAAAGGATAAAATTCGTATAAAATACTTGACTTTTTTTATAAGATTATTTAATATTTTATGACAACTTTTTAAGGAGCGTTTGATGGAAAACGTATGCTGGTACGATTCTAAGATTAGTATACCCAAAGAGGGTTCTTTTATCAAATTAAAAGCCGATAAAACGTTGGAAGTACCAAATAACCCCATCATACCTTTTATTCAAGGGGATGGTATAGGCTCTGAAATAACACCTCAGATGATAAAGGTAATCAACAAGGCTATGTCAAAAGCCTACAACGGCTCTAAAGTGATATACTGGGTAGAGGTTTTGGCTGGAGACATGGCAGAGCAAAAAGGCCTTGAGAGGATGCCAAAGGAGACTCTGGAGCTTTTAAAACAAAGTATCGTTAGTATAAAAGGTCCTCTTGGTACACCAGTTGGCAAAGGTGGAAAATCTTTGAATGCCATTTTGCGTCAATCTATGGATTTTTATTCTGCCATAAGACCCGTTTATTGGATGGGTCAGCCATCCCCCATACCAAACCCTCAAAGGGTAAATGTGGCGGTGTTTAGAGAAAACTCCGACGATGTATACATGGCTATAGAGTATATGCCAAAAACAGATGGCTTTAAAAAAGTAAGGGAGTTTTTTGTAAAAGAAATGAGCGTATCAGAAGATGCTATACCAGAAGATGCAGGTATTACGGTAAAGCCAATGTCTGAGTTTAAAACCAAAAGACACGTAAGAAAAGCTTTTAGATACGCTCTTCAAAACGGTAAAAAGCATATAGCGGTAGCGGGTAAAGGTAACATAATGAAAGCCACCGAAGGTATGTTTATGAATTGGGCTTTTGAAGTGGCAAAAGAACCAGAGTTCGAAGGTAAAATAATCACAGAAGGAGAGCCAAAAGAAGGTCAAGCCAAACTCTACAAAGTTATCACAGACCAAATGCTTATGCAACTTGTATTAAACCCAGATTATTACGATGTGATTATCACGCAAAATTTAAACGGCGATTATATCTCTGATTTGGCCTCTGCTTTGGTGGGTGGTCCCGGTTATGTACCCAGTGGTAACATAGGCGATGGCTATGCACTTTTTGAAAGCACCCATGGTACCGCTTACGATATAGCTGGTAAAGGCATGGCAAACCCACTTTCTATAACGCTTTCTGGCGCTATGATGCTTGAGTATTTAGGCTTTTATGAAGCTGCTGATCTTGTTTATAAAGCTATTAAAAGCGTAATAAACCAAAGAAAAGGTACACCAGATATAGCTAATGGTTTTAAAAAGATGGGCGTAGAAGCTATATCCTTAACTACGTCCCAGTTTGGTGATGCTATCGTTGATGAGATTGATAAACTTTGATTTGAGAGGTGATAGATGAAGCTTACCGTAAGGCAAAAGGAAGATTTTCATTTTGTGGGTAAAGGGGAATCTGGCATAGAAGTCTCCATAGATGCAGCTGGTTATGTAGGTGGTAAAGGAAGAGGCGTAAGGCCTCCAGAACTTTTGTTTCTTTCTATAGCTGGGTGTATGGGTATTCATGTATACGAAGCTCTTCATAAAGCCGGTAAACACGTGGAAGACATTGTTGTAAACACAGACAGTGAGAGAAAAGACACGTATCCAAAAGTCTTTACAAAAATTTATTTGGATTTTACGATAAAAGGTAAAGACCTCTCAGAGCAAGATGTAAAAGAGGCTATAGAGACAGCTCTTAACAAAACCTGCAGTATAGCTTATATGATAAACCAAGTAGCACCTATATCTTATAATTTCAAAATAGAAAAGGGGTAAGTCTATGTTTAAAAAGATATTGGTGGCCAACAGAGGTGAAATAGCTTGTAGAATTATAAGAGCTGCAAAAGAACTTGATATACCCACAGTAGCAATATACTCTGAAGTAGAGCCTACCGCCAGACACGTGAAGATGGCAGATGAAGCTTATATGATAGGTGCAAATCCTCTTGACACATATCTAAACGCTCAACTCATAGTGGATTTGGCAAAGTCTGTGGGTGCTGATGCCATACATCCAGGATATGGATTTTTGGCAGAAAACGAAGGATTTGCAGAGCTTTGTGAAAAGAATGGTATAACCTTTATAGGTCCTTCTGCCGAAGTAATAGCTCTTATGGGTGATAAGGCAAGATCCAAAGAAGTGATGAAAAAAGCGGGTGTTCCTACGGTGCCCGGAAGCGATGGCATATTAAAATCTGTAGAAGAGGCTATTGAAATAGCAAAAGAAATAGGGTATCCGGTGCTTTTAAAAGCCTCAGCTGGAGGTGGTGGTAGAGGTATTAGAATATGTAAAGACGAAGAAGAGCTTAAAAGAAACTATGAAGCCGCTTACTCTGAGGCTCAAAAAGCCTTTGGAAGAGGCGATTTGCTTTTAGAAAAATACATTCAAAATCCAAAACACATAGAGTTTCAAGTATTAGGTGATAAATATGGAAACGTTATACATTTAGGGGAAAGAGATTGTTCTGTACAAAGAAGAAATCAAAAACTTATAGAAATAGCTCCTTCTTTGGTACTAAACGAAGCAAAGAGAAAGCACTACGGTGAAATAGTGGCAAAAGCTGCGAAAGAGATAGGTTATTACAGCGCCGGGACCATGGAATTTGTATCTGACTTAGAAGGTAATATATACTTTATAGAAATGAATACCCGTATTCAAGTGGAACACCCTGTAACAGAAAGAGTGACCGGTGTTGATATAGTAAAAGAACAAATAAAGATAGCCGCAGGTCATAAGCTTGAGATAAAACAAGAGGATGTAACCTTCAACGGATACGCTATAGAATGTCGTATAAACGCAGAAGATCCAAAGAAAAACTTTGCTCCAAGCATAGGTACTATAGAGCGTTATTATGTACCTGGTGGTTTTGGTATTAGGATAGAAAGTGCGGCTTCCGTTGGTTACGAAGTTACGCCATATTATGACTCTTTGATAGCAAAGCTTATATGCTGGGGTAGAACTTGGGAAGAGGCACTCTCAAGGACAAAGGCAGCTTTAGACACTTATGAGATAAAGGGTGTTAAAACCACGATACCTCTTCTTAAGAAGATTGTAGAAGAAAAAGATTTTAGAAATGGATACTTTACCACCAAGTATTTGGAAGAGCACCAAGAGGTGTTTAATTACGAAGAGCCAAAAGATAAAGAAGATTTTGTGGCTTTTATAAGTGCAGCTATAGCTTCATATCACGGGTTATAAGGAGGTTAAATTATGAAACTTATAGAACAAATGTTGCAGGAACAAAACCTTGAAGTGGCACCACCAAAGAAAATTCTCATTACAGACCTTACACCGAGAGATGGTCAACAGTGTAAGCTTGCCACAAGGGTAAGAACCGATGATTTGCTTCCTCTTTGTGAAAAGATGGATAAAGCTGGTTTTTACGCTGTAGAAGTATGGGGAGGCGCCACTTACGACGTTTGTCTTAGATATCTAAAAGAAGATCCGTGGGAAAGATTAAGACGTATAAAAGAAGTTATGCCCAATACAAAACTTCAAATGCTTTTTAGAGGCCAAAATATAGTAGGCTATAAACCAAAATCTGATAAAGTCGTCAAAAAGTTTGTAGAAAAAGCCATAAAAAACGGTATAACAGTGTTTAGGGTATTTGACTCTTTAAACGATAACAGAAACATCGAAGTGGCTTGCAAGGCTATAAAAGAGTTTGGCGGTGAAGTACACGCCGAGATTAGCTATACCAAAAGCCCAGTTCATACGCTTGAAAAATGGATGGCTTACGCTGATGAGCTTATAGATTTAGAACCAGATTGGATATCTTTCAAAGATGCTACAGGTATACTAATGCCACTTGATACCTACAACATTATAAGAGGTATAAAGAAAAAAGTCGGCGATAAGATAAAAGTGCTTCTTCACAACCACGATATGAGTGGTACCGCCATTATGAACCATATGATGGCAGTGTTGGCTGGTGTTGATATGCTTGATACTGTTTTATCACCACTGGCTTTTGGTTCATCGCACCCAGCCACAGAGAGTGTAGTAGCAGCCCTACAAGGTACGCCGTACGACACTGGTATAGATCTTAAAATCTTGGACGAGCTTGCTGAAATCACAAGACAAATAAAGAGAAAATATAGAAAATATGAAACTGAGTACGCTGGGGTCAATGCAAAAGTGCTTATACACAAAATACCTGGTGGTATGATATCAAATATGGTGGCCCAGCTAATAGAAGCAAACGCTGCCGATAAGATGGAAGAAGCCTTAGAGGAAGTGCCTCACGTAGAAGCAGATCTTGGCTATCCGCCACTTCTTACACCATCTTCTCAGATAGTAGGTGTACAAGCGGTTCTAAACGTCATCACCGGAGAAAGATATAAAACCATCACAAAAGAAGTAAGAGATTATGTAGAAGGCAAATACGGAAGACCACCAGGTCCAATAGCCAAAGAGCTTGTGGAAAAGATATTAGGACCTGGAAAAGAGCCTAAGTTTGATATAAGGGCTGGTGATTTAGCAGATCCAAACGATTGGGATAAGGCTGTGCAAGAGCTTGGTCCTTTGGCAAAGTCTGAAGAAGATATACTTCTTTACGTGCTTTTCCCAATGCAGGCTATGGAGTTTTTAAAAGCCAGAGAAAACGGCGAGCTAACCCCCGATATAGCCATAGACACCACTGATATAGTGGAAACGAAACCAGGCACCGTTGAAAACGCAGCACCAGTGGAGTTTGATATTACTTATCACGGTGATAAATTCAAAGTCAAAGTAGAAGGTGTAGCTCCAAGTCAAGAGCCTGGAAAACCTAAAAAATATTACATAAGAGTGAACGGAAAGCTTGAAGAGGTGCAGCTTTATCCTATAGCAGAAGCTCTTGTTTCTGGTCAGGCTAAACAAAGTGGAGCTGCTCAAAGCTCTGGTGCTACAAGACCAAGACCAGAAAAAGAAGGCGATGCAGTACCACCTATGCCGGGCAAAGTTTCAAAGATTTTAGTAAAAGAAGGGGATAAGGTAGAAAAAGGTCAAACGGTGGCTATAGTAGAAGCTATGAAGATGGAAAACGAAATACATGCACCTATAAGCGGTATTGTAAAGGGAATATACGCTCAACCCGGTGAGAATATTACACCTGACGAAGTTATCGTAAGGATAGAACCAGCTTAATATTGCTTGGCGCGCCATATATTATGGCGCGCTTTATGATTGAAGATCTTTTTAAGATGAATTGTAAGTATATATTTATTTTGTGAAGTATATATTTATTGTTTTTAAGTGCTAACTAATTTAGGAGGTGTTTATGGCTTTTAGTCTTGTTATCAAGATTGGTGGAGAAGGCGGAGAAGGTGTAATCTCTGCTGGGGATTTTTTGACAGAAGCCGCTGTTAGGTCTGGTTATCACGTGGTGAACTTTAAGAGCTTTCCTGCTGAGATTAAAGGCGGTTATGCAAATTCCACTGTGAGAATATCAGATGAGAAACTCTATAGCACGGGCGATGGATTTGATATTCTATGCTGTTTTAACGCTGAAGCTTACGCTTACAACAAAAAGCATCTGAAACTTGGTACCGTGCTTGTTTACGATTCTTCAGATTTTGAACCAGAAGAGCACGAAGGTGTAATCATGTACCCGGTGCCTCTTTCTGATATAGCAAAAAATCAGATCAAGGCATATATTACAAAAAACATAGTAGCTCTTGGGGCTCTCACTGGCTTGTTTAATTTACCTGTTGAGTCTTTAAAAGACTCTATAAAAGCAAAATTTTCAAGAAAGGGTGAGAAGATAGTTTCTATGAACTATCAAGCTCTAGAAGCCGGTATAAACTATGTAAAAGAAAACCTTGTTAAAAAAGATGGCTTTGAGTTCCCACCGCCTATAGGCTTAAAAGATGTAGTAATTATGGAAGGTAATCAAGCTATAGCAAAGGGTTGTGTGGCTGCTGGATGTCAGTTTTACGCAGCTTACCCTATAACACCTGCTACGTCCGTTGGAAACTATATAGTGGAGGATCTAATAAGAAAAGATGGCTGGCTCTATCAAGCAGAGGATGAAATAGCATCTTTAGCTATGGCCATAGGTGCTTCTTTTGCTGGTGCAAAAGCTATGACAGCCACTTCTGGTCCTGGTCTTTCACTCATGTCAGAACTTATAGGTTATGCTGGTATGACAGAGACTCCTGTGGTAATAGTAGATGTACAAAGGGTAGGCCCAGCTACAGGTATGCCCACAAAGCATGAACAAGGAGATCTATACCACGCTGTTTATGGTTCTCACGGTGAGATACCAAGGGCTGTTTTAGCTCCAATATCTGTGGAAGATAGCTTTTATATGTCTGTTGAGGCTTTTAACTTGGCAGAAAAATATCAAATGCCAGTTATCATGCTTACAGATGCGGCTATGAGCTTAAGGGCTGAGGCTTTCCCAACTCCAGACTTATCCAAATTGAACATTGTAAATAGACTTATCTATAACTCAGAAGAAGATAAAGAGCAAAAGTTTATAAGACATGGAAGATTTTTAAGGTATGCTCTTTTTACCGAAGATGGTATCACACCTATGGGTATACCAGGGGACCCAAACGCCATACACGCTATAACAGGTCTTGAAAGACAAGAAAATTCAGATCCAAGAAACAGACCAGATATAAGAACCTATCAAATGAACAAACGTTTTAAAAAGCTCGAGAAACTCTTGGAAGAAGATTACGATAGGTTTATAGAAATAGATGCTCCTTACAAAGATGCTGATATAGGTATCATCACTTGGGGTCTTACAGCATCCATAACAAAAGAAGCAGTACAAAGATTGAGAAGTAGAGGTCTAAAGATAAATGCCATGTATCCAAGGCTTTTATGGCCAGTAAAAGAAGACGTTTTTGAATTTTTTGCTAAAAGCTCAAAACGTATATTGATACCGGAAACCAACTACTATGGACAATTGGCTACTATCGTAAAAGATAGAACCCATATAAGACCTATATCTTACAACATTTATAGAGGAGAGCCTTTTATACCAAAAGAGATAGAAGATATAGTGGACTTTTTGATGGAAAATCAGGAGATAACAGAAGGAAGATTTACTCCTGAGCATATTTACGGCGAAAAAGCTTACGGATTAATTTAAAGGAGGTTTTATGGAACAACAGTTGGAGCTTCAACCAGCGGATTATAGAAGCGATATAGAACCCACATGGTGTCCAGGATGTGGGGATTTTGGTGTTATAAGCGCCATTACAAAAGCTCTTTCAGAGCTTAAAATAAGACCAGAAAACGTAGTATCTGTATCTGGTATAGGATGCTCCTCTAGAGCACCTTTGTTTTTGAAAAACTACAGTATGCATGTACTTCATGGTAGAGCTATACCTACAGCTATAGGTGTAAAAATTGCAAATCCAGATCTCACCGTCTTAGTAGAAGCTGGGGACGGGGATTTATTCTCTATAGGTTCTGGCCATAACCCACATGCTGCTAGAAGAAACATAGATATCACGGTACTTTGTATGGACAACCAAGTGTATGGCCTTACAAAAAATCAAATATCACCCACTTCAAGAGAAGGGCTTTATGGCTCTTTGACTCCATATGGTTCTATAGATAAGCCAGTAAATCCTATATCCTACATGCTTACTTTTGGTGCTACCTTTGTGGCACAAACTTATGCTGGCAATCTCAAACATATGAGCGATATTATCAAAAAGGCTATATCTCATAGAGGTTTTAGTTTTGTAAACATCATATCTCCATGTCCTACATACAACAAAGTAGATACTTTCAAATACTATAAAGATAAGACTATAGATATAAATGAACAAGGCCACAATGAGTTAGATAACTTACAAAAAGCTTTAGAGTTAGCTATGAAAGACCTAGAGCATTATTACAACGAATCTGCCAAAGTGCCTATAGGTATTTTCTATCAAAAAGAAGAGCCCACCTATCAAGATAGGGTAAAAGAAGTAAAAACCAAATACAAAGCTTCAAAGGATATAAACCCTCAAGTTTTTATAGATGAGTGTAAAGTATTGCCTGTATGAATTTTTTAGAAAAGGTAAAAACGAAGGACCTAACAGAATGTGACTTTTCAAATGAGGTATTGGAGGGCTTAAGCCTTGAGGGCTTAAGCCTTTGTTTTTCTACCTTTACCTGCGCTAGCTTTAAGAATATTACCTTTAAAGATATAGATTTTACAGAGTGTTTTGTACCAGAAGCTGATTTTGTAAACTGTAAATTTGTAAACTGCAACTTTGAGAGGGTAAATTTTCAAAGGACCACTTTTGAAAAGTGCTATTTTGAAAACTGCTCTTTTAAATATGCTTTCATGGGTCTAACAAAGTTTATAAGTTGTGATATAATAAACTCCAATATGGAAAAGGCCCAGATGCTTGATGGTGCTTTTGTAGGTACTCATTTAAAAAATGTGAATTTTAAAGATGCTATATTAAAGGGTTCTCACTTTCAAGAAAGCTCATTAGAAGATATAGATTTTATAAACACAGATTTAAGAAGTGTTAATTTTAAAAGCTCAACACTAAAGAATATAAAAGACGTAGAGGCAAAGTTTTACGGCAAAAAACCTTGGGGTGGTGTATCATCAGAAAATCATCCATTAGACGAATACAACTCAGAAGGAGTGGATTGATGGAAGAAAGTCCTATTGAAGAGCATGCCAAAGAACTGATAGAAGAGACTATAAAAGAGGAGAAAGCCAAAGAGAAATGGCTCTTGTGGGTATCTTTAGCCACTACAATAATGGCCGTGTTAAGCGGTCTTGTGAGTATGCAATCTGAAATATATGTTACAAAGACTATAGTGGCAAAAAACGATGCAGTACTTTTGCAGAACAAAGCCACGGACCTTTGGAACTACTATCAAGCTAAAGATATGAGATATCATATGTATAGCATAGCAAACTATATAAAGGAAAATCCAAAGTTTGAGGAGTATATAAAAAAATACAAAAATCAAAAAATAGAGATAATGAAAAAAGCCAAAGATTTAGAAAAACAAGTTGAGCAAAAGACCATTCAAAGTGAACATTATTATGAAAAGCATCATATATTTATGATAGCACAACTTCTTTTACAAATAGGTATTGCGGTGGCTTCAGTGTCAGCCCTTACCAGAAGAAAAGAGTTTTTTTACGTTTCTTTGATATCCGCTCTTATAGGTCTTGTGCTTTTTGTATACAACATAGCTTTTTAGTAAAAACGTTGTATAATACATCTTATGGCATCCACTAAGGATATAGCAAAACTCTTTAAAGAGATGGCTCTGGCGGCGGAGTTTTTGGGGGAGAACAAGTTTAGAGTTTTGGCTTATCAAAAGGTAGCAGATATTCTTTTTGAAATAGACAAAGATATAAAAAGCGTAGATGAGCTAAAAGAATACCTTAACTCAAACCAAATACACGGTATAGGGGAATCTTCTTTAGAAAAGATAGAAGAGTATTTAAAAACTGGTCGTATAAAAAAGCACGATGAGTTTTTGCAAAAAGTCCCAAAGGAACTTCTTGATATAATGGATGCTCCTGGTATTGGGCCCAAGACTCTTAAGACTCTTTACGATGTTTTTGGCATAAAAAACAAGGAAGAACTTTTAAAAGCTTTAGACGATCCGCGTATAAAAACCATAAAAGGATTTGGTCCCAAAAAGATAGAAAATATAAAAAGAGGTATAGCTCTTTTTGAACAATCAAAAGAGAGGATGTTTATAACAGAAGCTTATTCTTTGGCTCAAGATATACTTAACTACATGAAAGGCTGTAAAGAGATAATAAATATATCTGTGGCTGGTTCTTTAAGACGCATGAAAGAAACTATAGGTGATATAGATATACTGGTGTCTGCCAAAAAAGAGGATTTTCCAAAAATTCATGAGTATTTTAAAGCTTATAAAGATATAGAGCAAGTTATTGGAAGCGGTGAAACAAAGACATCTATTCTTCTTAAAAACTCAAAACAAGTGGATTTAAGGGTTTTAAAAGAAGAAGAATGGGGTTCTGGTCTTCAATATTTTACAGGTTCTAAAGAGCACAACGTAAGGATAAGGGATATCGCAAAAGAAAAAGGTTATAAGATAAGCGAATACGGTATTTTTGAAATATCTTCTGGCAAAAGGCTTGGGGGTGAAAAAGAAGAAGATATTTACAACATCTTGGGTATGGTGATGCCTCCACCTGAGATAAGAGAAGATAAGGGTGAGATTGAACTTGCCATGCAAGGCATAGTACCAGAGCTAGTGGATTATGATGATATAAAAGGCGATTTTCATATGCATACCACATACTCAGATGGTAAAGCTTCTTTAAGACAGATGGTGCAAACATGCTACGAACTTGGATACAAGTATATCGTCATATCAGATCATACCAAATCCCTAAGAGTGGCAGGCGGTTTAGATGAAGAGGGCTTTAGGAATCAGTGGAAAGAGATAGAGCAGATCCAAAAAGAGTACAAAGATATGACTATACTAAGAGGTTGTGAGGTGGATATATTAGAAGATGGATCTTTAGATTTGCCAGATAGCTTTTTAGAGGAGTTTGACTATGTAGTAGCTTCTATTCACTCTCACATGTCGCCTAGCACTGATAATACAAAACGCATAATAAAAGCTTGTCACAACAAATATGTAAATCAAATAGGGCATCCCACTGGTAAAAATTACGGTTATAGAGATGGATACATACTAAATATGGAAGAGGTGATAAAAGCAGCCCTTGATACCAACACGGCGTTAGAATTAAACATTCCAAGGGCAGATTTATCCCCAGACAACATAAGGCTTGCAGTGGAAAGAGGGGTAACGATAAGCATAGTAACAGATTCTCATTCTTCTTCTCATCTTCAGTTTATGAAAGTAGGGGTTGGGCTTGCAAGAAGAGGTTGGGCTTTGAAAGAACGGGTTTTAAACACAAAGCCACTACAAGAGGTAAGAGCGTTTGTCCGAAAAAAGCGCTAAGGTGCTTTTGCTTCCACCAAACGCAGATTTAGACGCTTTAAGCTCTATATACGGTATATCGCTTTTAGAAAAAGACGCAAAACTTTTTTATACATCTTTTAGTCCAAAAGCCAAAAAACTCTTTGAAGATATAAAAGATAGATTTAATATTTTAAAATCTTTAGAGGGGCTAGAAAATATACATATTTTTACAGTGGATTATTCATCTATAGATTTTGTTTTTGGGCTTTTAAAAAAAGAAAAGATTAAAAAAATAACGCTGTTTGATCATCACATAAGACACATAGAAAAAGAACCACTTGTGGAAGTTTACACAGATGAAACTCTTGGGGCTTGTACTACGCTTATAGTAGAGCATCTTATAAAAAAAGATGTATCTATATCAAAAGAAGATGCATCTATCTTGCTTTGCGGTATATACGACGATACAAACTATTTTTCCATAAAAGATATAAGCCCAAGGGATTTTGAAGCGGCTTCTTATCTTATAAAGATGGGCGGGGATATAGAATTTGTAAACAAATATGTAAAATCTTATATAAGCCTAAAAGATTTGATTCATGTAGAAGAATATCTAAAGAGTTTGGAGATTTTAAATATAAATGGCAAAAAGATAGGTTTTATAGTGCTTGACACTACTCAAGAAAGTGTAATTGAGAATTTAAGAGATGTAAAGGAGCTTGAAAACCTTGATGCTTATTTTGTCATCATGTCTTCTTCTATAAATACCTATGTGGTAGCAAGATCAAAAACTATAGATGTAGAACGCATTTTATCAAGATTAGGAGGGGGTGGTCATACGCTTGCCTCTGGTTTAAAACTAAACTTTGTATCTTCTAAAAAATTAAAAAGTATCATTTTAGAGCTTTTAAAAGAAGAAAATCCAAAGATAACCCTAAAAGATATTATGACAAAGCACCCGCTTACCCTAAAAAAAGATATGAGCGTAGAAGAGGCTTTTTATACACTTTCAAACTTCAAGATCTCAAAAGCCCCAGTTTTAGATGAGAATGAACATGTGATAGGTGCCATCACCAAAAAGATATTGGCAAAAGCTTTGGATATCTCAAAAGATAGCAAAGTACAAGAGCTTTTGGTAAGCATACCGCTTTTAAAAGAGGATGATTTTATTTGGGAAGCTGAAAAAGTGTTTTTAGAAAACCCTTTGGCACCTATGATAGGGGTATTGGACAAAGAGGGAAAGTTAGGGGGTATAATAACAAAATCAGATCTTATAAGACATATCACCGAAGATGAAGAACGCAATATTTCCACAAAGCATATAAATATACCATCTTATATGATAGATATTATTATTGATATTAAAAACTTTATACCAAAAGGTGAAAAGCTTTATTTAGTAGGTGGGGTGGTAAGAGATATCATTTTAAATAGACCTTCTTACGATATTGATTTTGTTTTTGAAGGGGATATAGACCTATTAGAGCAAAGCTTAAAATCTCATGGTATAAAAACCCATAGATTTCTTGGTTTTAACAGCGTTCATTTTAAGTACAAGGGTTTTAAAATAGAAATCTCAAGCACTAGAAGAGAGTATTATGAGATGGCAGGTGCTTACCCGGTGGTGTCAAAAGCCTCTTTAAAAGAGGATTTGTTTAGAAGGGATTTTACTATAAATACGCTTCTTCTTTCTCTTGATGAAAAAGATTTTGGTACTGTGATAGATTATTTTGGAGCTTTAAACGATATAAAAAATAAGATTATAAGGGTTTTACACCCACTTAGTTTTATAGAAGACCCAGTTAGGATATTAAGAGCTATAAGGTTTGAAGCCAAGCTAAACTTCAAACTTTCAAAAGACACCAAAAGGCTTTTAGAGGAGGCTTTACAAAAGAATATGCTAAAATACGCTCCAAAAGGAAGAATATTCAACGAACTAAAAATAGCCCTTCAAGAAAAAGAGTTTGAAAACATTTTTGAAACTTACAAAAAATACCGCATCATAGAATCTTTGTTTGAATACAAACCAGATTATATTTATATAGAAGAAAAATCTAAAAACCTAAAGATGTTTTCTGATTGGTATTTGTTGGAGTATAAAACCCCTTTTAAAGAGGCCTCTTGGATATTTTTTTGGTTTTTGATAAAAAATGCCCCTTCTTTAGAAGAGATTTTAAAAGCTATAAGCGCTCCGGCATTTATTTACAGATTTCTTAAGATCAATATAAAACACATTATATCAGAGATTTTAAAAGCCAAAAAACCATCGGAACTATATAAGATATTAAAGCCCTTTAGCTTGGAGGAATTAGCCCTTTTTGCCACCGAGGGAAACGTAGATGTTATGAACCGTATAGTAAAATATCTTTCTCATCTTAAAAACCTAAAACCAAATATAGATATAAGCTCTATACCACCAGCGGATCGTTCTAAAGTTATTGAAGAATCAAAATTAATTGAGATGGACAAAATTTATAGTCTATGATATAATATTTAGATGGCTGGAGCAGTAGTTCAGCCGGCCCAGAACGCCGGCCTGTCACGTCGGAGGTCGCGGGTTCGAATCCCGTCTGCTCCGCCATCTTAATTAACGTAGGGCCTGTAGCTCAAAGGCAGAGCAGACGGCTCATAACCGTCCGGTTGGAGGTTCGAGTCCTTCCAGGCCCATGCTTCTTCTCATATTATCTAACTGACAATTTCATCTTATTTTTGTAGTTTTTATCCTTTTTATTTGGCTTTTAACATGATAAACTTAAAAATATGAAAGAAAATCTATTTACTCCATTAGAGCTTAGGTCTTTGGTTTTAAGAAATCGTATTGTTATGTCTCCTATGTGCATGTACTCTTCAGAAGATGGCTTTGTAAAGGATTTTCATATAGCTCATTATGGTTCAAGAGCAGCTGGGGGCACTGGTCTTATTTTTACAGAAGCTTGTGCCGTATCTCCTAAAGGTGTTATATCAAAACAAGACCTTGGTATATACAAAGATGAGCATATAGAAGGTTTAAAGCGTATAGTGGATATATGTCATAGTTTTGGAGCAAAAGTAGGTATACAGCTAGCTCACGCTGGTAGAAAAGCTTTTGGAGGAAGACCCTGGGATAATCTTCAGAGGTTTGGTTATGATGAGCTTGATTTAATAGCACCAAGCCCAATAGCCTTTGGTCCTAATTGGAAAACTCCCAAAGAGATGACCAAAGAAGATATAAAAAATATTGTAGAAAAGTTTGTAAAAGCTACCCAAAGAGCTTTAAAAGCTGGTTTTGATGTGATAGAAATTCATGCAGCCCACGGATATCTTTTAAACGAGTTTTTATCACCTATTACAAACAAACGAACAGATGAATACGGTGGTACTTTTGAAAACCGTATTAGGCTTTTAATAGAGATAACAGGGGCTATAAGGAGCATTGTACCCGGTGAGATGCCACTTTTTGTCAGGATATCGGCAGTGGATCACGTGGATGGTGGATGGGATTTGGAAGATTCTATAGCACTTTCTAAAATCCTAAAAACCAAAGGCGTTGATGTGATAGACTGCTCTTCTGGTGGGATAGCCTTTGGAGCACCACCAAACGATTATTACAGAGCCCATCAGATAGTATTTGTTGAAACCATCAAAAAAGAAGTGGGCATAAAGACTATGGCGGTGGGTGGTATCACATCCTTTGATATGGCAAACGAGATCGTCAAAAATAAAAGAGCAGACCTTGTGGCTATAGCTCGTCTTTTCTTGCAAGAGCCATACCTTCCTATAAAATGGGCTATGTCAAGAAACATCAAGATAGATATTCCAAATCAGTATCAAAGAGGATATTATCTGGATGTTTGATATAATTTTCTAAAATATAAATCTTAAACACATAAACTATGGCAGACTTACTTGTCTGAAAAGTGTTTTTACTGCTCTGTATTCCTATCCTATCTATATTTATATCGTTATGTTAAAATATTAACCATGTCATTAAAAAAAGAGGGGTTAGAACGTTTTTATATAATTTTTATAATTTTGGTTTTTCTTTTTATATCTTATGAACTTCATAGAATTGAAGTTAAACTTTCTAAGTCTATAATAAATATTGTTTATAACCAAACCCAAGCCACAGTTTCCAATATAGCTTTAAAAGTAAACAACAAATCTTACAAGGAGCTTGATAACTATCTTCCGCTATTGCTTTTAAAAGATATACAGAGAGTTTTTGTGCTTGTCTATAAAAACGGTATTTTATACAGCGTAGAGGACTTACCAAAGCATGGTATTAACTATCCGCGGATCTTTATGCCCACTACAGATGAAAAACATGTTATATTAAAAGCTATAAAAACTGGTACATCTTATGTAAAATACCATGATACTATAGAAAACGTGGGTTTTTCTCTTTACTACCCACTAAACGTCTTGATGCACGATAAACCCTATAAAGCATTGATAATAATAGATTAGTTAAAAAGTTTAAAAGATACCTTAGCGAGGATAAAAATAGGCATAATAATTATCGATATAATGTAGTTGTTGTTTTTGCTGACTATAGTATTTTTGCTTTTCAAAACAAGAGCTTACAAGATAGAATCTTATATAGATGAACTTACAGGCTTACCAAATAGAAAACTGCTTAAAAGTATAAAAAACAATCAAGAAGATTACGTAGTGGCTATGTTAGATATTGATTTTTTTAAGAGAGTAAACGATATGTATGGACACGATGCTGGTGACACAGTTCTAAAAGAGGTAGCTCAAGCTATAAAAAGTTCCGTAAGAAAAGATGATATTGTTTTAAGATGGGGCGGTGAAGAGTTTTTGATACTTTTAAAATGCAAACACCACGAGGCTTGTTTAAAGACTTTAGAGCGATTGAGGATGAAAATAAAATCTATTGATGTTAATATCAACAATCACAATATAAAAATTAGCGTATCTATAGGGCTATGTTTAAAAGCTAAAAACTTGGATGAAGCTATTAAAAAAGCCGATGAGGCTCTTTATAAGGCAAAAAGAAGCGGTAGGGATAGAATAGAGGTTTATGACGATGAAAAAGCTGTTACTTCTTAGTTTGTTTTGTGTTGAATTTATCACCTCTTTAGCTTTTAGTCAAAACATAAGTAAGCTTTTGTCTATGTACAACAGCAAATCTGATTTATCTTATCAGACAAGAAAAGAGAGTTTAGGACATTGGATTATTATAACAAGGCAAGATTTAAGGCGCATGCAAGCATATACCCTTGAAGATGTGCTGAAATCAATTCCAATATTTAACTATGGGCCAAATGAAAGCGGGAACTACTCTCTAACGCTAGGTGGGTTTGCTTATGATTATTACAACCAATTTGCTATTTATATAAATGATCATCTTGTAAACTCTGGTTTTAACGGAGATTTCGATCTGTATGCAGATTACCCTTTAAACGACGTTGATCATATAGAAATATACATTGGCCCAGGTTCTGTCATTCTTGGCAACGTGCCAAAACTTGTTATTATTAAGATATACACCAAAAAACCATCGAGGGAAAATATATCATCTTTAAGAATCACTCTTAACTCAAGAGGTGGCTACAATGTTGGGTTTTCTAGTGCAAAACCCATAAATAAAAACTTTTCTTATTCTTTTATGTACGATCAAGCCTACGAGGCCTTCCCAAAGTTTAACGTACTAAATATAGAACATTCAAGAAACGCCTTTAAACAATACGCTTTTTTAAACCTAAATCACAAAGGATACACACATTTTTCTAACTGGCATATTGATATAAGCGCTATTAGGTCAAAACAAAACGTATTTGTAGGGGCTGAATTTGTAAATCCAGTGGGTGGTATAGACAAAGACCAAGATGCCTATATATCCTTTACAGATTATTTCGATAAAAGCCTAAAAATTCACTTTGCTTTAGACATGGAACATAAAGATAATTATAAAAATTCATTTGATTTCCCTCTTTACATACCATCCGCTTTAAATCAAGGAGAAATACCCATTTTTTACAATTTAAATGCAAACATATATAAATACTCTGGGAATATACTAAAGACCTTTACCACCGATAAGAATAAACTTATAATAGGCTCTGGTTTTCAGCTTTTAAACTTTGATATAGATAACCTAAGTTACAACAATATACCTATAAATTCTTTAAATAAAGCTACTCATAGAAACTATTACACTGCTTACATAGAAGATCAGTTTAATATAAACGATAGAAACCTTTTGCTTGGAGATTTAAAGTTTGACAAATACTCTTACAACGGGCATTTTGGAAACTCTGATTATTCTGCAAGAATTGGTTATGTATCAAAACCCAAAAATAATATAACGTTTAAAGGTTTCATTTACAAGACTTATACCCCTCCTCCTTTTCGAAATATTTTATACAGCGGACCTTATCATCTTAACAATGTAAAATATAAAGGTTTGAGCTTTGAAACAGATTATAATTTTTCAAGAGATAATATTAGATTCTTATACGCCTACATAGATATGAGAAATGCTATAGAGCCAAGCTTTAACTATCCTTATGGTTATTACAACATGTCATCTCCTATATATATGAACATATTTTGGCTTGCAAACACTTATTTTATAAACTCTTTTAACAAGATAGAATTTGATTATTTTGTTAATAAACTTGACAAATTATATCATTCACCAAATGAAGGGTTTTCTATAAAACTTTTTGATAGGTATAAAAATATATATTTTTACAATGAACTTGTATACAGAAGTCCTTTTGATGGGTATTTTGGCATAAATGAGCCCTCCACATACATGTGGGATAGTGCCATCACTTACCATATAAACCCTTATTACAGCATAACGCTAAAAGCCCAAAACATACTAAACAGCTCTTACAAGGTGCCAATTATCGTATATGATCAAAACGGCAATCCAAGCGGTTTATACAACGTAAACGCCTATCCTACGACATTTTATATAAGCTTGGAGAGGCTTTTCTAATGAGGTTTTTGCTAATTCTTGTTATCATACCGTATATAAGCTTAGCTTTTCAGATGGAAAAAATGTCATACTCTCAAGGTTAATAGAGAAAATAGCTATAGTGCTAACCCGTAAAAACTATCCGATAATATGCCAAGATGGTGTAAATATTAGTCCTGTAGCTCATTATTTTAGGTATGCTAGTTTTACTTTAAATTGTAACAATGCAGATATTGTGGTATCTAACTCTTATATACCAGCTTTTCACAAGCCCTTTTTAGCGATGAGCTATAATGCTTTGTTAAAAAATCCCGACGCTGTAGCTGGGCTTTATTGGCTTGATGGAAGATATCAGCTTGTGTTTGTAAAAGAAAGACTAAGAAGGTTTGGTATAACCCTACCAAAAGATTATAAATCTTTTGAAGTAAGCATAAAAGATTTAATTTTCTAAATTAAACAAAGCTCTTAAATGCTAAAATATTTTGTATGATAGAAAGATATACAAGAAAAGAAATGGCTGAAATATTCTCAAATTTAAACAAGTATAAGAAGTGGCTTGAGGTAGAGTTAGCTGTTTTATATGCTATGGCAGAGCTTGGTATAATACCAAAAGAAGCTTACAAAGTTATAGATAGTAAAGCATATGTGGATGAAAGCGTAGAAAAGAAAATAGATGAGTATGAGAGGATGTATAAGCACGATGTGCTTGCGTTTGTAAGTGCTATAGGAGAGCAGCTTGGTGAATATTCAAAGTATTTTCACATGGGACTAACATCTTCTGATATCTTAGATACAGCTCTTAGTTTGGTACTAAAAGATGCTATAGATATTATCCTCATTGATATTGATATAGTTTTGGAGCTTTTAAAAGAAAAAGCTTTTAAATATAAAGATAACGTTATGATGGGAAGAACCCACGGGGTGCATGCAGAACCCATAAGCGTAGGGCTTAAATTTGCCTCTTGGTACGATGAGTTAAAAAGGCAAAAAGAGCGCCTTCAAGTGGCAAAAAAAGATGTATTAAAAGGGAAAATCTCCGGAGCCGTAGGTACATTTTCAAACATAGACCCAGAGGTAGAAAAAATAGCCCTTCAAAAGCTTGGACTTGAACCAGAACCAGCTCCCAGTCAAATAGTGCATAGGGATAGACATGCTTATCTTATGAGCGTGCTTTCTTTGATAGCCTCTTCTTTGGAAAAGTTTGCCACAGAGATAAGGCATTACCAGAAAACGGAAGTTCTTGAAATGGAAGAGCCTTTTTCAGAATCTCAAAGAGGATCTTCTGCCATGCCCCATAAGAAAAACCCAATACACGCTGAAAGAATATGCGGACTTGCAAGAGTTATGAGAGCAAACATGATAGCCGCTTTTGAAAATATAGCCCTTTGGCACGAAAGAGATATATCTCATTCATCCGCTGAGCGCATCATAATACCAGATACTTTTATAGGCCTTGATTATATGTTTGGGCTTTTTGAATACATATTAAAAGGCTTAAAGGTAAATACCGATAGAATGCTAAAAAATATGGATATTTCAAAAGGTCTTTACTTTTCTTCAAAAGTCCTTGTTTATCTTATGCAAAAAGGTGTAGATAGAGACAGCGCTTACGATATAGTCAAAAGATGTGCTATGAGAAGCTGGGATGAAGGTATTATGTTTAAAGACGCCCTTTTAGAAGACAAAGAAGCCTCCAAATACCTTACAAAAGAAGATCTTGATAAGATAATGGACCCTTATGAATTTATAAAACATAGGGATTATATATTTAAACGAGTTTTTGGATGAGTCATTTTGCTAAAAGCCTAAAACCTGTTTTTGAAAAAACTGTATACCCAATTCTTGATTTTTTAAAAGAAAAAAATATAAATCCAAACACAATTTCCTTGTCAGGATTAGTTGTAATATCTATAGGCTCTTTTTTTGTTTATAAAGGGTATAATCATATTGGAAGCTTGATTCTTCTAATAGGTGGGTTGTTTGATGCTTTGGACGGAGCCCTTGCAAGGCTTGCAAACAAAAGCTCTTCCTTTGGTGCTTTTTTAGATTCCACTATAGATAGATTATCAGATGCTTTACCGATAGGTGCTATGATACTTTTTTTCTCAAAAGCTCAAGATATAGAAGGTGTATTTTTTGGACTTTTAGCATTGGTGTTTGGTTTTACAGTAAGCTATACAAAAGCCCGTTCTCATAGTCTTGGTGTTGATATTCCGGTGGGTTTTTTTGAAAGAACAGAGCGTTTTGGTACAATAGTAATATTTACATTTCTTGGGTTTTATAAACTTGGGCTTTTGATAGTAGGTATAGGGGCTTTTTATACAACTTTAGAAAGGATATTTTACGCAAAAAAACATCTTTCTTAACCCATATAACCCATATACTTTACATACTCTGGTTTTGTTCGCCAGTTTGTAGCTTCTACTGTTAGCTCTAAGAACACTCTTTTTCCAAGCAAAAATTCAAGTTCTTTTCTGGCCTCCGTACCTATTTTTTTAAGATTTTGACCGTTTTTACCTATAATGATAGGTTTTAGATTTTCTCTATCTACTAAAATCCTAGCTTTTATTACGATCATGTCTTTGTTGTTTTTGGCAGGTTCTATAGAATCTGTTATTACCATTACAGAATGAGGTACTTCTTGATATGTCCTTTGGAGGACTTTTTCCCTTATAATCTCTGACACATGAAGTCTTAAAGGCAAAGAAGCGTCTTCTTCATGTTCAAACATCTTAATCTCTTGTTCTGGTAAATATTTTACGATTGTTTTTAAAAGCTCATCTATATTTGTATTTTTGGTAGCGCTCACTGGGACTATTTCTTCTAGTGCAAAGGTTTTTGATACCTCTTCTATAAGCTCTAAAACCTGTTCTTTTGATATGCCGTCTATTTTGTTTAAAACACCTACTATTTTTTTGTCGGAGTAATCCCTTTTTAGGATTTTAAAAAGATTTAAATCCTCTTCGGTAATCCCTGTTTTAGCGTCAAGTACAAACAAAAGCACATCTACATCTTCCAAAGATTCTTTGGCAGCTTTTACCATGTATTCTTCCATGAGGTCTTTGGGTCTTTTCATGAATCCAGGAGTGTCCACAAAGACAATCTGAGCATCTTCTAAATTTTTTACACCCATAACCCTTATGCGTGTAGTGCCAGCTACGTTAGATACTATGGATACTTTTTTACCTAGTATAGCATTTAACAAAGAGGATTTCCCTGCGTTTGGCTTTCCTACTATACTTACAAATCCAACCTTCATCTTTTGATTATATCACAAAGGAAGCGGATATCGCTATCCGCTTTTATATTTTAGTTTAGGCTTTTAAGCTTTGATGCTACCGATGTAATATACCCTAAGAAAGCTTCTTCAGGCTGAGCACCTACAAACTCCGCAAGACCATTGTTTAATACAATCTTTGGCACTCCTACCACTTGAAATCTTTCCGATAGATCCATGTTTTCTGAAGCATCTATGGCTTTTGATGTGATATAGTCGTTTGCTATTGCAAATTTAAAAGCTGTTATGGCAGCAGCAGGACAGTATCCACAAGAGGTGGTTACAAACACCATTATATCTATAGGTACATCCACCTCTTTTAATATTTCAAGGGTTCTTTCTTTAAGCCCAGGGTCTCTTTGAGATACCTGAATAATACCATGTATAAGAGTGTTAAATTCAAGACCTGCCGGAAGGCCTATATATCTTATACCATAATCTTTTTCACCTTCTATTACGAGCGTTGGCACTCTTTCTATGCCATAGGAAGAAGCTAACTCTTGGTTGATAAGCGGTGAAACAATCTCTAAAGAGAGTTTATCTCCAGCCACCTCTTTGACTTCTTGCATCAACTGTTCTGTTGTGCCACAACTCTCACATCCTATAGCCTGTGAGAATAGCTTTAGTTTTACTGGTTCTTTGAGGTTCTTTTCAAATATGTCCCTCAACTGTACCCTTGTTTCTAAATCTAAAAGCATAAACACCTCCTTAAAGGATAAAAAATTATATATATTAATATAAACTTTTTTGTATAAGTTCACTACATCGTGAACACATACCCACAAAAAAATTATAACACATTATCATAGGAGCACCTCGGAATT
>OFEH01000200.1_pt1 | contig 25033 bp, 27 predicted proteins | sample 1521031 | NCBI WGS metagenome assembly OFEH01 (sample SAMN05518350, study PRJEB24110) | hypersaline lake metagenome | isolation source: Grendel Spring, Yellowstone National Park, Wyoming, USA | place: USA:Grendel Spring, Yellowstone National Park, Wyoming, USA | collected 2011-11-16
GCCGTTGGCGGGGCCAAGGAAGACCTCAACGTACCTGAGCTCCGCCTGAGTTAAGGTGACGTAGCCGCTGTTCCTGATGAAGATGTAGTAGGAGGAGTCGGAGGCATTGTAGTAGGCGTACACAGGGGTCAGCTGCGTCTCCAGCGACTGGGCCTCGGCGCTGGACCTCTGGGAGTAAGCGCTCATTATCTGGTACGTCTTAAATATAACCGCGGCGCTCACCGCCGAGGCCAGTATCACGGTAACTATTATGAAGATCGTGTGGCTCACAGCAACATCGCTCAAGCTCTCACCTCGACTCCTCCTGCCTTCTGAGCTTCGAGAGTATCATCTTGGCCAGGCCGCCCCTTATGACATCATCGTTGCTTACCCCAGCCTCACTGAAGAGTATGGCTAGGAGCGAGATAACTTCCTGGGGCGACAGGCCCTTGTCAATCCCAAGCTTCATAGTGTTAAGTAGGTAAACCAGGGCGTCCCTCTCGCCCTCGCTTAACACCCCAAGGGATCCCATAGCCTTTACCACGTTCTCAAAGAAGTCACTTGACAACATGCTCATGTCAGCGAAGAGGCTCAGAAGCTTCATGACCTTCTCCACACTGACGCCCTGGGAGGCCGCCTGCCTTGGCTCTCCAGCTTGGAAAGGGGCTACTGTCAATGGGGCTGCAGCCTTTACCTCGCTTGGCTGCTCCTCTGTCAAGGGCCGTTGGGCCTCGGCGCGCCCTGCGACCCCTGCCTGTGCCCTGCTGGGCGACTCCTGCCTGGCCTGAGGCTGTGGCTGCATCGCACTGACAGCTATTGCGGCCAAGGGGTTGTTGAGGCTATCAATTATCGACCTGAGCTGCGCGGCGGCGTCCCTCAGCATCCTGGCCACCTCCGTGAGCTCCTCAGGGCCCTGGGCGGCCTGCTGTTGCTGCTCCTGGGGCTTCTGCTGCTCGCTCACGGCCGCACACCCCCTTGCAAGTGTGACCTTCCTGAGAAAGAGGGACTCCAGGACCCCCACTGGCGTGAACCTTGCTGGGCCGAGCTCCTCGCTGAGGGGCCTGGCGCCGAGAGGAAAAAAGCTGGGGGGCTGCAGCCGCCCTTAAGGCTAAACATAACTGAGAGGGGCACAGGAACGTCGAGGGCTGCAACCAGTAGGGCCGTTATTCCAAGCGTGAACGCCAGGAGGCCACGGCCCTCGACGATAATAAGTGCCCCCACAACACCAACTGCAAGGAAGAGGCCCGCCAGGGCGGCTGAGACCTCGCTCACTGCCCTGGCGGAGCCCACAACAACAAAAAAAGGTTGTCTGTTAGGTCCCTTGGTGCGCAAAGCTGCGCACCTCATCCGAGGTCTATTACAGTGTTAGTCACGTTGTCAGGCGGTATGACCCTGCTTACAGTGATGGCCCCTCCTACGCTGGGGGATATTGTGGCCGTGAAGCTTTCATATGCAGGCAGCCCGTGCGGCAGGTGTATAACCAGCAGGGCCTGGCCGTAGGGACCCAGCACGAAGGGCGTTATGTTGCCTTGTATGAAGTAGACCACGGCGAGGACTTTACCCGAATCCGTAGTGTCGTAATAATTTGCAATAGCATTCAGGTTTGATGTACTGTTATTGAGGGTCGTCTCGTTGACGCCGTTGTATATGTTAGCGTAGCTCATGCTGCCGGCTATCAGTGATACCGACAATAGGTTCTTAGCAAAGCTCACGTAGCCGGTGCCAGGGGTCACGCCCAGCGGTATGAATATGTCCTGCACATAGCCGCTTGAGTCAATGTAAGCCATAACCTCGCCGTTGACCTGCAGCGCCGTCGAGGACTCCTGGAGGCCGTTCTCCATACTCTGCTTGGCCTTCTGGGCCGAGGTCATTCCCATATCGAGTACCACGAACGCCACTGCGGCTGCCACGAGGACGAACGATATGAGGATTATGGCCGTGTCGATGCCCACCATTCCCTTCCTATTTCTCCTGGGCATGTTCTCAGGCCAGGGATATTATATTGCGCCCATATACATAAGGGTACGCTCAGGTATATGGGAACTTGATTAAGGCCTAGGCCTGGCCCCTGTAATACTTCCCAGCCCGCAGGGTATTACCGGTCCCCAGCTTGAGGAGGCCGAGGCTCCCAGGGCTTCCACTGAGGGAGAACTTAACAGCGATAGCTATATTTATGGCGGCCATACTCGTGGCCGCCATGCTTGCCAGGCTGGCCCCTATAATATCATCACGGGTGGGGTCGCCAGGTATATCAATAGAACAGCAGAGGGTCTCGCTGCTGTCCTGCGGCGCTGTTAGCACTCCCCAGGGACTGCTTGAGGTCTACGCGTTGGCCTACAACAACGGCACCTCGGGAGTCGAGATCTCAGGCGCATACCTGTACGACAGCTCCGGCTTTGAGGACGCCTCCAACACGACCCAATTATACGTGCCGCCCAGGCACTACGCGCCCATAGTCATGTACGTTATGGCCCTTAACCCATATGAGCCCTACAGGGTCGCCGTGTTCACGGCCTCGGGCTACCAGGCGAGCTGCCAGTTCACCTACAGCGGCTAGATGGCAATTACTGGGGCCTCGCCGAAGCGGTCAAGGTCTACCTTGTCCCCAGGCTCCGCGCCTTCCACAGGTATGACCCTCACCCCCAGCGTCCTCCCCTTGGCCCTTGAGTAGGAGGCCACGTCAAGTATGAGCCCTGCCACCCCCTGTGTGTCGGCAGGCACGGCAACCATGTCTAGGCCGGCCACGCAGGCCCCAGTGAGCATGGCAAGGTACCTGGCGTTGACGTCGCCCTCGCTTACCCTAGCCTTGAGCTTTGAGTCCTCGCCCACGGGGAGCATTACCTCGTTGAAGCCGACAGCCCTAAGGCCTGACGAGGCGGCCTCTACGGCCTCGTTGACCAGCCTGACGCCCACCACGAAGCCAGGCCTCGGCATCCTGACGCCTGAGACCTCCTCGACGAGCCCCAGCGATGAGTCCTCCATCCAGGGTGAGACGCTGAGGTCGACCCCAGCATACTCAGCATTGACCCCTGAGGCCACGGCCTTTGCAAGGGCCTCCGCGACCCCGTGGGCCTCAGCTATTGCCTTCGTGAGGCCGCTGAGCCCCCCTGACCTGTAGGCCGCTGCAAGGAACGAGGGGTAGGTCAGGGCGGCCGTGACCAGGCGCCTCCCAGGGATCGCTGAGGCCAGAGGGTAGTATGGTGTTATGAAGTGGTCCTCCCCAGAGACGTTGACAGCAACCCTGGTAGCAAGGGAGGGGTCCTCTGATGCCACAGACGCTATGAGGGAGGCCGCCGCCCTCGCCTGCTGCCAGCTCGGCTCCCTCAGCATGAGGGAGGCGTAGAGGCCGGCGGAGGCCAGCGCCTTAAGGTCCTCTGGGCTGACGCTCAGCTCCAGCTGCCCGACGCTTATAGCCGCCTGGGAGGCCAGCCCCTCGAGGGCCTTCGCGAGGCCCCTGAGCTCAGCGCCCCCTGGGCTGGGAAGGGCTACCCTGACGTACGTCGGCCTCCTGCCGACCTCTGATGCAGCTGAGTCGACGGCCTCCAGTAGGGAGCTCACCGCGCCCTCGAGGGCCTCTGAAAGCTCGTCGGCCTCCGAGGCCGTGACTCCAAGGTGAAGTGTTACTGCCCTGACCTCAAAGCTCACGGCTGGCACCGCCCCTTTTAGCAGCTCACAGTATATTAGCCTCAACGCTAGAGGTGTGCTGGGAAAGGTTTTGGTGCTGGAGGGCCTTAAGGAGGCAGTGAGGAAGTTCCTGGGCGGCGGGCCGAGCTACAAGGACTCAGTCGAGGAGTTCATAAGGGACCTGCAGAGGGAGCTGATAAGGGCTGACGTCAACGTTGCCCTGGTCAAGAAGCTTAGTGACTCCATAAGGCAGGCGGCCCTCCAGCAGGAGCCTCCAGCTGGGGTCAGCAGGAGGGACTGGTTCCTCAAGGTAGTCTATGACCAGCTTGTGAGCCTCTTCGGGGGCGAGGAGCAGCCAGGCGCTGAGCCGAGGAAGCTGCCGTGGGTCATCCTGCTGGTGGGCGTCCAGGGCTCCGGCAAGACAACGACGGCCGGGAAGCTAGCCAGGTTCTACAGCGCCAGGGGCTACAGGGTGGGCCTAGTCAGCACTGACACCTACAGGCCAGGGGCCCTTGAGCAGCTCAGGACCCTGGCCCAGCTCTCCGGGGCCCTCTTCTACGGCGAGCAGTCAGGCAGGGCCGAGGAGATAGCCTCCAGGGGCCTCAAGGAGCTGGCCTCGAGGGGGGCCCAGGTCATAATCGTCGACACCGCCGGGAGGCACGGCTACGGCGACGAGCAGGCGCTCCTTGATGAGATGAGGAGGATAGCTGACGCCGTGAGGCCTGACGAGGTGGCCCTCGTAATAGACGCCGCCATAGGCCAGAAGGCCTACGATTTGGCGAGGAGGTTCCACGAGGCAACGCCCATAGGGAGCATCATAGTCACAAAGCTTGACGGCACCGCGAGGGGAGGCGGCGTCCTCTCAGCGGTTGCCGCCACGGGCGCCAGGGTCAAGTTCATAGGCACAGGGGAGAAGGTGGAGGAGCTCGAGCCCTTCGACCCCCGCAGGTTTGTGGCGAGGGTCCTCGGCCTCGGCGACGTAGAGTCCCTGCTGGAGAGGGTGAGGGAGGCTGAGGCCGAGGAGAGGGCGGTTAAGGTCGTTGAGGAGGACATAGAGAAGGGCAGGGTCAACATGAGGACCATATACGCCCAGCTCAAGTCTATAAGGAGGCTTGGCCCCCTCAGCAGGGTCCTTGAGATGCTGCCCACCTCCACGCTCCCCGTCAAGATAGGGGACGAGCAGGCTAAGCTGGGAGAGGAGAAGATTAAGAGGTGGCTCCATATAATAGAGAGCATGACCTACGAGGAGCTTGATAACCCTGACATGATAGACAGAGGCAGGATGAGGAGGATAGCCATAGGGAGCGGGGCCACAGTTAACGACGTGAAGGAACTGCTGGCCTACTACAGGTCGGTGAAGACGGTAGTGAAGAGGCTTAAGAGGGACAGGTCGCTCCTCAGGAGGTTTGGCCTGAAGGCTGAGGAGTGAGCGCCACAGCTATTTCAACCGCTGGGAGCTTCACCTTGCTGCCGTCCTGCATCGTAACCTCCTCGTAGTCCGCGCTGAACGACTTAACGTAGAGGTTCTTGAAGTACCTGCCCCTGACCGCCCCTATTACGTCAACTGCCTTGCATATTGCCTTCCCCCTCGCCTTTACCTTGACTAGGGCGTTGGGCGAGGAGTTGAAGGCCTCAATTATAGCAAGCACGTAGTTTACTGCCGGCTTCTTACCTATGAGCACCTCGACCTCCTGCTGCCCCTGCGACATCTACATCGCCTTAGCGGTCAGTAGCCTTAAGGAAATATAAGTGCTTAGGCCCTCCCGCTCAGCCAGTCATAGGCCACGGAGATTACTGCCAGGACTGCCGCGGCCGCGAGGGCCCCAAGTGTTGAGAGCCTCCCGTAGCCCGTGACCCTGTAGCTCACGCCAACGTTAACGACGGAGCTGTTGTCGCTCGGAATTGCAACCACGACTAGGCTGCTGTTGCTGTTCACAGGGCCGCTTACAGTGTAAAGCCCGTTGACCGGCTTGGAGTACTTTACGACGCCCTGGAAGGCCTGCTCAACGAATACAGGGTTGCCAGCCATGCCTGCCACCTCTATCAGCACGCCCGCCCTGAAGTCCTCGTGGGTCGAGAGGCTGACTATGGAGATGCCGACGCCGTGGAGCTCCTCAAGGAGGCTAAGCGGGTTGACGCCAAGGCTCAGGTAGAGCACCTGGGAGGCCCCAGTAACGTTGACCTTGGCTATTCCCTGCGAGCTGGGCAGCACCACTATAGCCACTGCGCCGACCTTTGACGATGGCACTGAAGTGCTGTATGAGGTGCTCAGCTGAGCGCCATAGTAGGTGGCCACGACGCTCGATATTATGAGCGCCACAGCTATGAAGAGCAGGGCCCTCGCCACGGCTGACCTCAGCCACCTCAAGTCGGCTCGAACCTCCTCTCGAAGTAGTAGAAGTAGAGGACTAATAAGACAACGTAGAGCAGCGGAACTACAAGGTACTCCCAGGCCGGGAAGCTCTGGCCAGTGAGGCCGTAGTAGGCCACGTAGTAGAAGCCCATGGCGTTTGACGCGTCTATGAGCGACTGTATGTTGTCAAGGAACCCTATGAGGTAGAGCACGCCCGAGATGGCGACGTAGCCGAAGTAGAAAGAGATGCTGGCCACTATTGCTGTCCCTGTGGACCTGAACCTGCTAGCCAGCACCAGGAATATGATCCCGTAGAACTGGCTCTGAAGCAGGTAGGAAAGCCACATGGCTAGGTACTCGGCCGGGCCCTTCAGGACAACCGGGTAAAGAACTATTGCAGTTACGGCCGCCGGGACGCCGAGGAGTATCACGGCGGGCAGCAGGGACCTGGTCACGTAAAGCACTGAGGCCACGGAGCCCCTTGAGAGCGGGTAGCTCATGTATACCTGCATTATGCCGCCCTGGATTATGTTAACGAAGTCTGATGAGACCCTGATGGCTATGTAAATTGCCGTGACGAAGAGCGCCAGCTGGGCCGAGCTGAAGGTGAACTCTGGGCTGAGGGCCTCGACGGGGCTCGTGATGGGCTGAAGCACAGAGAGGGCTCCCCCGAGGGCCGCGACCACCAGGAGCATTATGTCAAAGGCCGGCGGCCTGAGGGCGTCCCAGAGGTCAAGGTAGAGCAGCTCAAGGCTCCTCCTGATGGACAAGGCTCACACCTCCTTCAGCAGCTCCTCCAGGCCGGGCTCCACCAGGTCTATGCCGTAATACCTGAGGCCTGAGGCCACGGCGTCAGCGAGGACAAGCAGCATGAGCCTCTCGTCCTCCTGGCCCCTCAGCTTAACTGTCACGTCATGAAGCCCAGGCTCCGCGCTTAGCCCCCTCCCAGCGAGCGCCTTAGCTAGGGAGGCTGGGTCAGGGGCCCTTATCCTGGCTATCTTGAGCGAGCCCACGACCTCGTCAGGCGCTCCCTCAGCTACCACCTTGCCTGACTTGATTACGGCTATCCTGTCAACGACCTTGAGGACCTCTGAGAGCACGTGGCTCGAGAGCAGTATGGTAACCCCCCTCTCCTTCTTGAGGCGCGAGAGCAGCTGGAGCACGGCAACCCTCTCAACTGGGTCAAGGTTGCTCGTGGGCTCGTCTGCAACTATGAACTTGGGGTCTGAGAGGAGCGCGTGGGCTATAGCAGCCCTCTGCTTCAGCCCCGCCGAGAGCTGCCCGAAGGGCCTTGCCTCGTACCCCTTAAGGCCCGCCAGCTCCACGGCCTCCTTTACGTCGTCCCTTGAGGCCCCGTATATCCTTGCGACCCTCTCAAGGAGCTCAGCCACGGGCATAGTGGGCGGCAGGGAAGGCCTCTCAAATATCACGCCCACGCCCTCCCTCGCAGTGGGGTCAATGAAGGGGTCCCCGCCGAGGAGCCTGACCTCGCCGGAGTCCCTCCTCAGGAGGCCGAGGGAGACCCTGATCAGCGTTGTCTTGCCTGCGCCGTTGGGGCCCACGAGGCCCATGAACTCGCCGCCGCCAAGCCTCAGGCTGACCCCCCTCAACGCCTCCCTGCTGCCGAACCTCTTCACCACGTCCCTAAGCTCTAATACTGTCTCGGCCAAGCGCCCGGCCCCGCGGCCAAGGTGCCCAGAAGCTTTAATAGCTAAGGTATTGCTGGGCGGCTTAAGCTCAAATCCTCAGCCCCTCCTGGAGTCGATGTGAGCGCCCTTGATATGCTCAGCCGTCGTGACGGGCGCCAGCAGCGGCGTAGGCCTTGAGGCAGCCCACGCGCTGGCGTCAAGGGGCTGCGACCTGCTGCTCATCGCCAGGGGGAGGGAGAGGCTCGAGGGGGTGGCAAGGGACGTCTCAGCTAGGTACGGGGTCAGGGCCCTCGCTTACCATGCAGACATCTCCCAGAGGGGCTCGGAGTCAATAGTGGACGAAGCCAGGGGGAAGCTGGGTGACATAGACGTCGCAGTCCTGAGCTACGGCAACCCTCCCTGTGAGCCCTGCGAGCCCGCCGACGCCTCCTGGGACGACTGGGAGCAGGCCCAGAGGATGTACATAACCTTCCCCGCCAGGTTCATGGGCAGGCTCGCCAGGGTCAACGGCAAAAAGGCTACAGTTATACTCATATCTAGCTTCTCATCCCGCTCCCCCATGTGGCCAACAGGGCTGAGCGACGTTGTAAGGGCAGACCTCCCGGCCATGGCGAAGCTCTTCTCGAGGAAGTACCCCGACAGGCTCAGGGTGCTGGTCCTTGAGCTCGGCAGCTTCAGGACGCCGGGGGCGGAGAGGCTCATAGGTGCCCTGGCGGCCAGGGAGGGGCTCAGCGCCAACGACTACTGGACTAAGGTGGTGGCCTCCATGTCACCCCTCAGGAGGCTCGGCAGGCCGGAGGAGCTGAGGGAGGTCATAGCATGGCTTGCCTTCTCCCCAGAGTACCTCACGGGCGCGACGGTGCTCTTTGACGGGGCGACCCTGCAGGCGGTATGATATGGATTCCTGTTACATGGAGAATCCATATCGTAGCCCAAGGCTATCCCCTTTTAACTTTGCCCCCCTCGCAGACCCAAGGGGCCCCTTTGAAGTTCAGGAGCCTTGAGGAGGCCGTCTCAGGGAGGAAGGTGCTGGTCCTCGGCATAGGTGGCGGCGGCGACGTCGCTGGGGCGATGTACCTGTACGAGAAGGTGAGGAGGCTGGGCGGGAGGCCCCTCCTGGGCTCGGTGGTCTGGGAGAGGTACAGCATAGACCCTTACCCAGGCCCCATACCGCTTGAGGCCATGGTTGACATTGACGTTATCGGCGACTCCGCCGCCCTCGTGGACAAGGGCTCCTACGCGCTCAGGTTCGGCAGGGAGGTGAAGCCTCAGGTCGTCAGGGCTGCAGAGCTCCTCAACGAGAAGGTCCTCTTCGTTGACCTGAGCAAGGGCAGCGAGGGCGTGAGGAGGGCCCTGGAGGCCTCAAGGGACCAGCTGGGGGTCGAGCTCGTCCTCGGCGTTGACGTCGGCGGCGACGTTCTTGCCTTGGGCTGCGAGGACAGCCTCTGGAGCCCCCTGGCTGACTCCGTGTCTCTAACGGGGCTGCGCTCGGCTAAGGTGGACAGCCTCCTGGCGGTTCATGGCCCCGGCGCCGACGGGGAGCTGCCGACAGAGCTCGTGCTGTCATATATCTCTGACGTCGCCAGCAGAGGAGGGCTGGTTGGGGTCTACGGCATAAACGAGGCTGAGGCTGAGGTCCTTGAGAGGGCGACCAAGGCCATTGAGACCGAGGCCTCACTGATGCCGCTGCTTGCCTTCAGGGGGAGGCAGGGGCCCGTGAAGATGAGGGAGGGCAGCAGGTCTGTCAGGCTCTCCATAGCTCTGGCCTCGACCTATGTGCTTGACACAGAGGTTGTCTACTTAAGGAGCCCCCTGGCCCAGGCAGTTGACGGCACTATGGGCATATCGCAGGCCAGGCAGTCACTCAACTCTAGGTGCATTTACACCGAGCTCGACCTTGAGTATGACCTGTTTGAAATGAGGGGCGCCACAAGCCCGAGGCCCATGACACTTGAGGACATCAGGAGGGAGGGTATAGGAAGGCTGATAAGGCAGGGCTGCAAGCCACTCAAGTGCTGACGCTCTCCTGCTCCACGTCGAGAGCCTTCTTAGCCTTGACCTCGCCCACAAGGTCCTCGAGGGTGTCGAGCCTCTGGAGTATGTAGTCCAGGGCCTCCTCCAGCTGCCTGTACCTGCCCTCCATCATTGTGACCTTGAGCTTCAGGTCCCTCTCGACCTTGTCAAGCCTGTTTGAGAGGTTAGCCATTAGGACGTCGGCGCTCCCCTCCTGCCTTGAGGCTAGGCCGCCCTGGAGGCCCATCTTTATGTATAGCTTTATCAGGTCAGTTATCTGGATCCCTATCTCGTCGCTCTTCTCCTTCAGCTGCTTGTACATGGCGTCGCTCAGCGAGAGGTGTACAGTTGGCACTCCCCTCCCCCTCTGTCTCTCCGTTGTAAGAGTAGTACTGCAGGAGGCCTAATATACTCTTATGCTCTATAGATTCCTATTGCAAGTGGACTCTTGTAGTCTGGCTCCGCTTTCAATAAAGCCTCTAGTAGTACCGAAGTAGTACCGGAGCCCTGCCAAAGGGTGCCAGGTGAGGTGTCCAGGATGAGGGTGTTAAGCTTCAAGCTCGAGGATGACCTGCTTGAGCTCCTTGAGGAGTACAGCAGGAAGAGAGGCATACCTAAGTCCGAGGTCATAAGGAGAGCCCTCAAGCAGTACATAAACGCCGAGAGGGACAGGCCCTACGTGGGCAAGTACGTGAAGATCTACACTTAAAGTCCTTACTGCGCTCCTGCCCTGCAGGCACTGTCCCATGAACGGCATGGCCAACGCTTTAGCGCGCAAAACACTTTTCTGAGCAAGACCCTCCTCTTGAAATAGAAGGTAGCTGGGGAGCTGTTTGACCACGTCATGAGCGGGCAAGTGGACATTGTCGCTGTAACTTACAGGGACAGGCTGGCAAGGTTCGACCTCGAGCACCTCTTTGACAAGCATGACGTCAGGGTAGAGGTCGTATTAGGCGATGGGTCAGAGGACCGCCAGGAGCTGGTGGAGAACCTGCTAGAGGTCGTTAGCTCCTTTGCTGGCAAGCTCTACGGAACGGGGAGGCGCAGGAGGAGCTCATTGACGGCTTCAGGAGGCTACTGGAGGATCGAGAAGGGTGGGTTAAGTTGCCAGGACAGCTGCCATTAGGTCCGAGCCGTTTGCCCCCACGCCCTTACCTCAGTCATTTTATGTGTGTTCATGATCGAGCGTAGGGACCTCCACCTCTTACCGCAGGGGTTCCCAGGCCCTGTGGGCAAGGTGGAGGTCCTTAAGCGCAACGATTAAATATGAGGATTGATGAAGATTATTGCCTAGGGACAACGGTAGCGTGAGCTATTACGGTGGCTTCGAAGTAGTTGGCGCTGAGGAGATACATAAAGAGATAGAGGGCAGAGCCCGCTCGCTTCAGAGGCCCAGCGTCGAGCAGGCGGAGAGGGAGAAGGCCGAGGTAGTGAAGGCCATAGAGGGCTGGTCGCCGAGGGAGGTTAAACTGGGCTCTGAGATGCCTAAGGTGGAGGCCAGGCTGAGGAGGGCCACGGCCCTGATAGTAGTGCTGCCGCCCAGGCACGCCCTCCTGGCCGCCGAGGCCAGCTATGAAATAGGCCACCTGCTTGAGTGGGCCGAGGGAGCTAAGGGGAACGTCGTCCTCGTCTACTACTCGAGGAAGGGCACCATGACCACGGCGGCCTACCTCTACCTAGGCAACATTATGGAGGATAGCAACGTAGGCATACTCTTCGTGAATGGCCCTCCGTCCGAGATAGCTGAAGTCTTCAGCACCCTTGACTCCAAGGGCGAGTACACGCCTAACGAGGAGAGCTACGTCAGAGTTGACTTCTGAGGAGGGGCCTGGCGCCGAGGGCCCAGACGCCGCCCTGGTAGGCCCACTCAAGCTCCACGTCGTCGCCTATGGCCTCTGATGCCCTGAGGGCCTCCCTAGCCACCTCAGCGGCCTCGTCGTCGCTGATGGACTGGGCCCACGGGTCCGAGGCTGGGGCTGAGTCTATGCGGCCAGAGGAGTAGACCCTGACGAGGTCCTTCTTCATGACTCTTCTCTCAAGCAGCTGAAGCAAGGGGCTGAAGACAAAGGAGTCGTTGGGGGAGCCGACGCTCATGAAGACGTCGGCAAGACCTGGGACCGCCTCGACTATGACCTTCTTAGCCCACGTTATTGGGCTCGCCGTGTAGGCGGCGCCGGCTGCCTTTGGGATGACCAGGGCCTGCAGTATCAGGCCTGCGGGGCCCGCCCCGCCGAGAAGCCTTGAGGCCTCGGCCAGGAGCCTGAGGCCCTCCGCCCTGGCCTCACTTGGCGAGCCGGCCACCCTGAGGCCTAGGGCTGAGAGGGCGTACTCAACCCTGAGGCCCGCGCTGAGGGGCGGGCTGAGCCTCACGGCCACAGGGAAGCTGCAGCCGGCGAGCTCGCAGGCCCTGGCTATCTCCCTCTCACCTGCAGCGACGAGGTCCAGGGATGACATTACTACGCCCCTCGGCACCCTGAGGCCCGCCGACGCGAGAAGGCGGAGCCTGTAGGCCTTGGACCCGTGCTGGGGGCCGGCCTCTTCAAGAGGTGTCAGGCTCATTACAGCAGCCTCTCCACGGCCTCCCTTGCCTCCTCCAGCTTCACCGTGACCCTCTCGCCCCTAGAGGGCGAGAACAGGGTCACTGTTCCTGAGGCCTCCTCCTGCGGGCCTATGAAGGCGAGGAGCGGTACCTCAAGCCTTGAGGCCTTCCTCCTCTGCTCGTCCTGGCCTGACCTGTTCAGGTCAACCCTCACGCTGAAGCCCCATGACCTGAGGCTGTCTGCCACCTTCCATGCGTACCTGTAGCTCTCAGGCCTTACGTTAACCACCGCGACCTGCGTGTAGGTCCTCCTCGAGGTGCTGAAGAGGCCTACCTCAATGCCTGCGTCTATGAGCCTGTCAATGCCTATGCTCACCCCAGTTGCGGGCACTGGCCTCTTGGCAAACAGGGCTATCAGGTTGTCGTATCTTCCGCCCCCAGCGACGCTCCCGATCTTAGGCCTGTCAAGCACAACCTCCAGTATGGGGCCTGTGTAGTAGTCGAGGCCCCTCACCAGGGACATGTCGAAGGCCAGGACTGAGGGCCTCTTCACGAGGCCCGCGACCTCCTTCAGGTGCCCTGCGCCCTCAGCGACGGCCTTGTTTGAGCCGTGCTCCCTCAGCAGCCTGTCAGCTATATCGGCCACGTCACCCCTCAGCGATATGAGCTCCATAACCTTTGAGGCCGCCGAGGGGCCCAGGAGGCCCTCGAGCTCAGCCCTGACCCCCTGCTCGCCGACCTTGTCAAGCCTGTCTATTGCCCTGTAGACCGCCAGGGGGTTGCTCAGCGAGAGCTCGACCTCAAATATGCCCGCCAGTATCCTCCTGTCATTTATTAGGACCCTGTAGCCTGAGCTTATGCCTAGGGCCTCAAGGGCATCCATGAGGAGGTTTATGACCTCAGCGTCGGCCTCAGGGTACGGGCTACCCACTATGTCGGCGTCGGCTTGGTAGAACTCCCTGTACCTGCCCTTCTGGGGCTCGTCGTGGCGCCACACGGGGGCTATCTGGTACCTCTTGAAGGGCATCGGCATCTCAGGGTGGGAGGCCACAAACCTTGCAAGGGGAACCGTCAGGTCGTACCTTAGGGCGTACTCCCTGTCGCTCCAAGGGTCCTTGAACCTCCATATCAGCCTCCCCTCGGCCTCCTCGCCGTATTTCCCTGCCAGGACCTCCCAGTGCTCAACGGCGGGCGTCTCAAGGGGGTCAAAGCCATACCTCCTGTAGACTGCCTCAAGCCTTGATATGAGGTCCTTCCTGAGAATTGCAAGCTCCGGTGGCACGTCCCTGAAGCCCCTCGGCGGCCTCAGCTCAACCAAAGCTGACCCTAGGAAGGCTAGGGGGAGCGTAACTTAAGGCTTAGCTCAGCGGTGCAGGCAGACAGCCCCTCTACGGCTGCCTGGGAACCATGTATCTGACCCCCTCCCCGCCCTGAGGGGTGAGGCCTGTCGCTCATTTTGTCACGGCAACGAGGCTCAAAGCCTTGAGGCCAGCCATCTGGTCAAAGTTATATCGTCAACTGCGCCGCAGGCGCGCCTGCCGCAGAACACCACCGCCATGTCTGAGCCCACTGACTCCATGGCCTCAGCTACCTCCCCAACGCTGGCCCCCTCGTCTGCGTGAGCGAGCGGGGGCATGGGGAAGTCGGCGACCCTTGAGGAGAGGGCCTGGCTCCCTCCTGAGGCGTAGGCCTGAAGAACCTCCCTGACCGTCAGGGCCCCTATGAAGTCGTCGCCATCCATTATCAGGACCCCGCTCACTCCCCTTGAGCTTATGACGGATGCTGCCTCAAGAAGCGTTGCCTCAGGGTCAAGCGTCGGGTAGCCCTGGACTAGGGCGCCGTGGAGGTCCTCGCGGCCGAACCTAAGCGAGGGGAGGGAGAAGACCACGTCATGCGTTGTAAGTATCCCGAGCGGGTTGTCCTCGCTGCCCACTAAAACAGAGGTCACGTCCCTGGAGGCCATGATCCTCGCGGCCTCTATCACTGGCGTCGTGGGCTCGACGTAGACCGGGACCTCAAGGCCTGCCTCTGAGACGCTCTTTGCTGAGGGGTCGGTCCCGGTCGCGAGGGCCCTTATGAGGTGGAAGGCGCTAAAGACGCCTACAGCCCTGCCGCCCTCTGTTACGAGTAGCCTCCTCACGTTCCTCGAGGCCATGAACTCAGCGGCCTCCTTAACGCTGCTGTCAGCCCCTATTGAGAGCACAGGCCTCGAGGCAACAGCTATGACGTTCTCGCTCAACTTCCTGCCACCAGCATCACTCTGCCGTCCCTTTCCCTTGAGAACAGAAGCTTTAACGCCTCCCTGGCCTCCGTGAGCCGATGCCTCCTCCAGACCTTCACCTTGAGCAGGCCTCGGGAGGCCATGTCTATGAGCCTCATAAACTCGCCCCTGGTGCCGCCCGTGGTGCCCACTATCCTGAGCTCCCTGCTGTAGAGGTCCGTGGCCGAGAGCGAGAGGGAGCTGCCCCTCAGGGCCCCAAATATTATGAGCCTCCCCCTGCTGTCGAGTAGCTTCAAGCTTGTCGGCAGCGTGGGGGTCCCCACGGCGTCTACCACGACATCAGCCAGCCTGCCGCCCGTCATCTTCCTCAGGACCTCGTAGCTCTGCTCTACTGGCGCCACCTCGTCGGCCCCCAGCTCAAGTGGCCACTTCTTGCTGCTCACCGCTAACACCCTGGCTCCCATCATCTTTGCGAGCTGGAGCGCAAACTGGCCCGTGTTGCCCGAGGCCCCAACTATTACAACCACGTCACCCGGCGAGACGCCCGCCTCCCTGAGGGCGTGGTATGGGGTGAGCGCCGCCACCGGGAGGGAGGCAGCGATGTCCCACGACACGCTGTCAGGTATCTTAAAAACGTTGGACTCGCTTACTAGCGCCTTCTCAGCGAAGCCGCCGTTAGTCACAGCCCCAACGATGCCGCCGACCCTACAGAGGTGCTCGCTGCCGCTGACGCACATGTCACACCTGCCACAGAAGACCCTCGGGTAGACCACGACCCTGTCGCCCGGTCTGACGCTCTTTACGTCAGGGCCTACCTCCTCCACGACACCTGCAAACTCAGCCCCAGGTATGTGAGGCATAGGCTCAACGGTCCTCATGCCGCTGACGACAAAGTAGTCAACAGGGTTAACGCCGGCCTCAACGACCCTAACCACTACCTGGCCCCTGCCAGGACTTGGGTCCTCGACCTCCTCAACCGTCAGGGAGTCCACGCCGAAGGCCCTCATGAGGTTTGCCTTCAAAAGGATCACCGTGGTAGCAGTCTATCAATAAATATAAAAGCTTAAGCTTGGGCCTTAAGCGTCGAGGCTCCTTCCTAAGGGAGCATTAACGTTGCCTAGGGCTCTGGGACCTGCGCGCACGACCTAACTATTTAACTCCCTGGATACCGTGACCAGCCATGGGGCCGACGCTTGAGGTTCGGCATAGTCACCAGCAGGCCCGCCGAGCAGGCTGTGAGAGAGGTGCTGAGGGAGGGCGGGGTGAGTGACTTCGTGGTCGTGGCCCTGCCCGTGCCAGCCATATCACTGCTGAGCGCAAGTGCAATAGCGTCCATACTGGCCAGCAGAAAGGACCTGCTCTCTCAGCTCGCTAGCTCCGACGTGGTTATACTGCCCGGGACCGTCAGGGGCGACGCCCTGGAGGTCTCAAAGGTTATCGGGAGGCCCGCCTTCAAGGGCCCAAGGGACCTCGGGGAGCTGCCCATAGCGCTTAGGTACGTTAGCGAGGGGGCCAGGCTTGACACTGTTAAGGCCGCAGACGAGGTCCTCGGCTCCGTGGAGCCCAGGATAAGCTACTCCGAGGCCTTCAGGCTGGGCGACGTCCCGGTGCCCCAGCGGGGGCCGCCTGTGCTTCTCGTCTCAGAGGTCGGCCCCGAGGTCAGCGAAGCCGACGCCCCCCTGATTGCAAAGAGGTACGTGAAGGAGGGGGCTGACATAATTCTTGTTGGAGCTGAAGGTGACACCGGGCCAGAGGAGCTCGCCAGGAGGGTTAAGGTCGTCAGGGCCCTAGGGAGGCCAGTCATAGCCGAGGCGCCCAGCAAGAGGCACGCCGAGGAGGCCCTGACAGCTGGGGCCGACGGCATAAGCGTGGCCGACTACCAGGTCAATGACGTCATTGACCTGCTTGACCCTGGCGTCGCGCTAGTGGTTGGGGGCGACAGCGTTGAGGGACTTAAGGCAATAGAGGAGGCCCTCTCGGCAAGGGCGAAGCTGATCATTGACCCCTCACTGGCTGTCCCCCCTCTGGGCCTCGCCCCCAGCGTCTCCAGGTACCTTAGGGCCTCCGCCGAGCTCAGGTCACCGATGCTATTCTCCGCCGCTAACGTCACCGAGGAGGTGGAGGCCGACAGCGCCGGCGTGCACGCCCTGCTCTCCCTCATAGCCGTTGAGGTCAGGGCCTCCGCCTACCTCGTCGTTGAGGAAACATACAAGTCAATCCACGGGACCTCCGAGGCCAGGGAGGCCCTCAGGCTGGCCTCAACGGCCTATGCAAGGAGGTCCAGCGAGAGGGGCATGTTTAGCAGGCTGCTGGTGCTGAAGCAGCAGCTCCCGCCTCCCCCGGCGCAGGCCGAGGAGGGCCCGAGGCCTGAGCTCGTGGACTATGTTGAGCCCGACGTGAGCACCAGCGAGTACGTCAGGATAGCACTTGACCACGCCAGGGGCCTAATGAGGGTCACCCTCTACAGGGGAGGGGCCGCCGTTGGAAGCCTTGAGGGGAGACACGCGCTGAGCCTCTCCAGGGCCCTCGTGAGGAGGTTCAACGTCAGCGCTGAGCACGCGGCCTACATAGGCTACGAGCTGGCCAAGGCGGAGCTCTCTCTCAAGCTGGGCAAGACTTACGTTCAGGACGAGCAGATAATAGTTCCCCCATGGGAGAGGAACGGGAACTCCAACAGCTGCTAGGAGGGAGGAAAAGGAGAAGCAATGGCTTAATCCCCAGCCCCCTCCTACTTCTTCTCCCTCTTGGAGGGCCTCAGCTCCGGCGTCGTGCACCTTTTCCAGAATATCTTGTATGGCCTCAGGTATTTGGACAGGTTCCTGAGACCTCGGGGATCCCTCGCCTTCAGGGCCAGGGAGGATGTCTAAGATTATAGGCTGTAATGACAATACACATAGAAGGGCTTTAGTAAGCTGAGCATAATTTAACCTTTGCTAAAAGCTGAGCCAGCAGCTATTTAAAGGCTCCATGCAACACCCTACGAGATGAGCGAGCCGACATAGGCTGACGGCCTAGAGCCGATGAGGAGGGGTTGATTGAGCGACGCTGCGTTTGGAAAGTTTCCCTGAAGACCCAGCCGCCGCGCCTAGGGCCGTCCAGGTAGGCTGCGCTGTCCTGAGCCTCCTCGGCAGCCCCAGGGCCAGGCCTGCGGCAGAGTGCTATGCCCACCGAGAACTAGGCCAGCGCCGGTCGTCAAGGCTCACTTTATAATACGCGCCGGAGCAGCTGCTCAAGATGACGTCAAGGCAGCTCACTGCCACGCCCGAGCCCCCGACAGGGAAAGTGCCAGGGATGCCAACTTGCGCTGACAGTAGCAGCGGTAGACCTCCGCAGCCGCAAACAGATCTACTAACGTAGAGCGCTAGCATCACAGCGGTAGGATCCTTGACATCATTGTGAGATGTCGGCCACCAAAGGCTTGAGGGCCCTTAAAAGGTCCTTTACTGACACGTTGGCCAGGGCGTTTATTGAGCCCCCGCCGGTCCAGACCCTCTCCTTTGACTGTACGCTGGCGTCTACTATCACCTTTAGCCCCCTTATGCACTCGGAGAGTGGGGTGAGGCCGCCTGGCATCAGGCCCGTCAACTCCTCTATCTCGTCCGGGGACGCCATCCTTATCTTTGAGGCCTTCGTCAGCTCCGAGAGCTTCCTGTAGTCAAGCTTCCTGTCCCCCGGCAGGAGGACGGCCATAGGCCTGCCGTCAACTATGAGGAGCAGCGTCTTCACTATGTCGTTTGGGCTTGCCCCGGACGCCCTGGCGGCGTCCTCCACGGTCTCGACGCTCTCCTCAAACTCGACTATCCTGGCGTCTATGTTGTACCTCCTGATGAAGTCGCTGGGCGAGTCGACGCAGGCCAGAGCTCTCCACCAGGCTTAAAGGGGGGAGCTCAGGCTTTTAGGTTAAACAGCACCAGGAGATTCGGAAGAGGCCTTGAGCCTAATTGAGTGGGGATCACTGGCGCTGGCCGTGGCGGCCATGGCGGTGGTAGCGTACAGGGCGGTGAGGTCACGTTGGAGTGGTCGCTCTGCGCGAGCTTAAGGGTAAGCGTGGCGATGAGGCTCGAGTCCATGGGCTACGGCCTCCACGGACATGACGTTGAGGTCACGGCCTGTTACTGCTACAGGGAGGGCGAGGCGAGGGAGGACCTTGAGGCCATAGGCGAGGCCCTCGACGAGGCCTTGAAGCCCCTGAGGAGGGCCGCCCTCTGGGAGGTGACGGGCAGGGAGGGGACGCTTGAGGACCTGCTCCTCTACGTGGCTAGGTCGCTCAGCGCGAGGGGCCTGAGAGGGAGGCTGTGCTACCTGCAGGCCCGCGTCCCTGACAGGGAGGTCAGGCTCAGCCTTTAGCCGCCGCCCGTCTCAGGGAGGAGAACCACGATGCTGCCGGGCTTAACTGGGGTGTCGGGCTGTGCCCCCCTGCCGTCCACAAGGAGGACGTAGTCGTCCCTCCTCAGCTTCTTAATGACCGGTGCCACTTCTGAGACCTTGGCTTCCCCGTTGACCTCGACCTCGGCCTCCGAGGTCCCAGCCAGGTCAGCCAGATAGCCGAGGTACTTGACCTTAACCTTGCCCATGTCAGGCCCCAGCTATTCTTTGCCTGCAGAGGGCTCTAAACGTTTAGCACTTACGTCGCCAATGACAAAACGAAAGGAAGCCCCGCCCCTTCCAGGGGCGTGGTAAGGCATAAAACACCTGAGCACTTGAAAGCATCGCAGAACAGATGGTGTCCCCGCAAGGGGGTGCCCCAACAGGGGCCCCGCATATCCCCGAGTCCCTGGGAGCTGGGGGAGGGGATGGGGGCAACCCCCGGCGAGGGGTAGGGGCAAAGGGCCGAAGGCCCGGCCCGCGGCCTGCCGCTGGACGAGCGGAGCGGGGTGGCGCATATGCGCCCGCCAGCCGTGAGGTGATGAAGGTGAAGGCGGTAAGCCGCAAATCTGTGAGCCGCCCTAAGGGAGCCCTCGCCCTTCTAGGGCGGGGAGGAGGTCAGAGCAGTGGCCCAACCTCCGATCCCTGGGGCCCCGACATACGTGGCGGCCTTTGTTAACTCCCCAGTTTACAGCGATGCCACCCGCGTAGTCAAGGCGCGAGGCGCCTTCTGCAGCTGCTTCGCGCTTCACATAGGTTTCAAGGTTAATTATACCACGCATGCTCATCGGCGAGGTCCCCTGTGAGGGGGTGAAGGGCCCTCAGGCTCTCCCCGAGGGTTACTCAGGGCGTGGGGTCCCCAGGTAACCCTGAGCGCCCCAGGCCCTACCCCGAGCGGGGCGCGGGAAATAAGGGTGAGGCGATGAAAACCGTATCACGTGAGCCTATGTGAGAGCTGAACCCCTTATACCTCAAGGCACACCGGATCCTCGGTGTCGGGCTTGAGGTACGAGGAGCTGAGCGCCGAGCAGGCCCTCTCGGCGGCCAAGGACCCAGGCTCAATCTTTATCATACCGGTGGGCAGCGTTGAGCAGCACTGCGGCGGCCCGCTCGGCACGGACCTCATGATAGCTGAGGGCGTCGCCGAGGCAGCCTGCGAGCACCTCACGTCATCCGAGTTCAAGTGCTACATGATGCCAGCCATAGGCTACGGCCTCTCAGCAGAGTGGTCCCTGGCCCCCGGCACGGTTTCGCTCTCGCTCTCAACCTTTGAGGGCCTGATAGAGGACGTGGTCAGGGGACTCCTGAGGCTTGGGGCCAAGAGCGTCGTCATAGTTAACGGCCACTACGGCAACTCGCCAGCCATAGAGGCGGCCCTGAGGGAGCTCATGAGGGAGCTGCCCCACGACGCAGTGATATTGCAGGTGAACTACTGGGAGGCACTAGGCATAGACGTCGGCCACGCGAGTGAGGCGGAGGCCGAGGTTATGAGGGCCCTCGGCTATAACGTGAACTTCGGCAGGTGCGGCTGCGAGGCCTCACCCTCGCCCCGCGGGGCTAAGGTCTACGTGAGGCCCCCCGAGGCCCCGTCACAGCTGAGGTCAGCCTCGAGGGGGGAGCTGAGCAAGGACTACATAGGGGCGGCCGTGAGCTCTGCGATATTGGAGGGGCTCAAGGCCAGCAGGTCCTCCAGGAGGCCATTGCCATAATAAAATTATAAGCGCCTCCATGTTTTCAGGGGGAGGTGAGGCCTTTGTTAAGCAGGGACCAGAAGCTGGTGCTCACATCGACAACGCTTGACATGTTCCTGGAGGGAGTCTTCGTGACACTCCCAAGCGCCTCAGCCCTCCTCAGCTCCGTGCCCCAGTGGGCCTTCCCGCTGGTCTTCTCAACGATACCCGTGGGCACCCTGATAGGAAACCTGGCCCTCGGGAGGCTCACCGACCTCAGGGGAAGGAAGTCAACCTACATGGCGATGCTGGGCGTCTACGCCATAGGGGCCGCGCTGATACTCCTCTCAAGTAACCTGTATGAGCTGCTGGCGGGGCTTCTCATAGCTCAGAGCGCCATAGGTGGAGAGGTGCCCATAGTTCTCAGCTACATAGTTGAGAGCGCTCCCCAGGACATAAAGGAGAGGCTGGTGGTCCTGATAACCAACGTGGGTAACATAGGGGCAGTGGCGGCCTCGGCCATAGCTTTAGCCGAGGGAGGGCTCTCTACGTCAGCCGGGAAGCTCGCCATAGGGGCGCTCATAGGGCTTTCCCTGGCCGTCATGGTGCTCACGAGGTCCCTCGTGCCCGAGTCAAGGCCGTGGCTCTCCCTGAGGCCCGAGGAGAGGGGTAGGGTGAGGCTTGACGCGCCTGGCGTCAAGCTCTGGGCAACACTCCTGACGCTCATGGCTATATCGTCGGTGCTCACCTTCGGCCTCCTGGCACTCCAGGTGGGGCCTGAGGAGTTCCCCCAGGAGGCCCTTGAGATGCTGCTCATCTACTTCGCGGGCGAGGTGATAGGCGGCGTTATAGCCGCCGCCTTCGTTGGCAGCCTCGGCTCTAAGGCCTTTGCGCTGGCAAGCTACGCCGGCGGCTTCATAACGTCTGCCGTGGCGATCCCGGCCCTGAGGCTTGGGCTCATCCCGTTTCTGGCGCTGCTCTTTGTAAACGGGGCCTTCACGGAGACCGTCTGGGCCTCAAGGAACGTGCTGGAGTCCATGACGTTCCCGACGAGCTTCAGGGCGACTGGGATAGCCATGATCAGGGTTATCCCGTACGTCCTCATGCTGGTAACCTTCTTCGTGACGAGCGGCATGCCCGTCGCCGAGTTCCTCTGGTACGCCACCGCCATGTGGGCCGTCGGCCTTGCGGCCTCGGCGGCCTGGATGGTCAAGGGCCTGGAGGTAGTTGGCAAACCCATAGCAATGAGGCCTGATGACCTGGCGCCTAAGCTTAAGTCCGCGCAGGACAGCGGCCAAAGCTAAGTGCAGCTGCCCTCAGCCATCCTGAGGGCCACCCTCCTCCAGGCCCCCTCGCTACCATTAGTGGCGAGGTCGCCGCCAGCATGCTCATAAATAGAGAACAGAGACTTAGAGGTTCAGCAGCGGCATGCCATAGACCTGGCCTCCTCCCCGCCCTGAGGGGCGAGGCCTGCCTTTCATTTTGTCATAAAACCAGCGTCACCACGACCTTGGCCGTGCCCGCCTCATGTTAACTCTGACGCCTCCCGAGGCTATCCTGTCGTAGCTGGCCTCGGCGAGCCTCGGGTCAAGGCGCCTGAGCTCCTCCCAGGCGTCCCTGGCTGAGGGGTAGGCCCTGCCGTAGCCTAGGGCTGCAAGGAGCCTTGAGAGGGCCTCCCATGACCTCAGCGCGCCCTTCGCAACCCTAGTCCCCCTGGCAAGGGTAAGCCTGCCGTCGGCTGAGATGTAGACCCCCTCCTCCTCAACGAAGGAGGCAACCGGCATGTGGACGTGGGAGGCGTACTCTATGCCAACCCCGGCGGTGGGCGACAGGGCGACGACGAAGGGCACCCTGTAGAGGGCCTCGAGTACGGCCTCACGCATGGGCGAGGGCGACGCTATGTCACTGCCAACTATTACAAGGGCCCTAACCTTACCGTCCCTGGCGGCCTCCACCATCTCGGCAGTCCCCATGCCCTCCTCAGCTGGCACCTTGACGCCAAGGAGGCCCTCGACCTCCTTGGCCTCGCTCAGCCCCCTGCCGCCGGGCAGCCTGCTGGGGCTCACCCCGAGCTCAACGGCCTCGTAGTTGTCGAAGTACGAGAGCAGAGGCACGAACCCTGAGCCCTCCCTTGAAAGTGCCCCTGAGAGCGCTGCCAGGTTCATGGACTCCGCCGCCACGCCCGGCGTCGTGTCAAGCTCAGCTACGACTGCCACCCTCCTGCCTGAGGCCATGGCCTCTGCCGCCTCCCTCGCGGCGCTCTCCTCAACGCCTGCCTCCTTCGCAGCCCTAGAGGTCCCCAGGGACCTCAGGGACAGGGCGAGGGACCTGGCCTCCTTAAGGGCCGTTGACGCCCCCTCGACGTCTGCCTTACCCGACTCCACGAGGGCGGCCTCGACGGCCCTTACTGCTGGCGCCAGGGACCTGGCCTCCACAACTACGTCGGCCGAGCGCGACAGCTTGTCGTCAGGCGACGATATGACTACGAGCCTTGAGTGGCCCTGGAGCGACGCCCTCCTTATGGCTGAGGCCAGGGCCGGGTGGTACTCCTCCACCTGACCAACAGTAACTATGACGTCAGCGCCGCTGACGGACTCCACGGAGGTCGTCGGGAGGGGCCCTCCTATGGGCTCAAGCTCCTTAGCCGCTGGGAGCGCGGAGGCCGCCGCATCCACGTTGTTAGTCCCAAGGGCCGCCCTGGCGAGCAGCTGCGAGAGGTAGTAGGCCTCGGCCGGCAGCCTTGAAGACACTATCACGCCGACGGAGCCTGGCCCTCCCTCAGCAATAGCCTTCCTGAGGCCGTCCGCGGCGACCTTTACTGCGTCGTCCCAGGAGGCCCTGGACCAGGAGGCGCCGCTCCTCAGCCTCGGCGCCTCAGGCCTCTCGGGCACGTAGACCAGGTCCTCCCAGTGGTACTTGCCCTTGAGGCACTCCGCCGAGAAGGGCAGCTTGTCCCTCTCACCCTCAACGTAGACGGGCCCTGAGCCGTCAAAGCCCACCTTAAGCGGACATGAGAGTGAGCAGTAGGAGCACGCCGTCTCACCCCATGACGAGGGCTTGGCGAAGCCCATGACCTTGTCAAGTATGGCCCCGCTCGGGCAGACGTCGACGCAGGCCCTGCAGCTTATGCACGAGCTGGTGCCAATCCTCCCGGTCTCAGGCATGACTATGGTCTGCTCGCCCCTGTACATGGTCCTCCATATGAGCCTGCCCACGTACTCTTCGCACACCCTGACGCAGTTAAAGCAGCCAACGCACTTGTTTAGGTCAACGTAGAGCAGCGGGTGGCTATCATCAATCAGCCTCGGACTCTCCTTGCCTGATGGCTCAACGCCGTACCTCTTGAAGAGGTCGGCGACCCTGCCGCTGGCGTCAGCTGGGTGCCTCTCCGCAAGCATCCTAAGTATGTTCCTCCTGTGCTCCGCTATCTCTGGGGTCTCGGTGACGACCTCCATGCCGTCCTGCACCGTTGTAAGGCAGGCCAGCCGCAGCCCCTTCCCCTTGACATCGACCATGCATAGCCTGCAGCTTCCATAGGGCTGAAGCCTCTCGTCGTAGCAGAGCGAAGGTATGTCAATGCCTGCCCCCCTGGCGGCGTTAAGTATTGTGGTGGGCTTCTCAAGCACGACCTCCTTACCATCTATTATGACCCTGACCGGCATGGCCTCTCACCTCACCACCTCGTTCCAGAACTTCTTAAGCGTGACAGCGACGGCCTGCCCAGTGGACTGGCCGTGGGCGCACAGGGAGGCGACGCTCATGGTGTTAGCTATACTCATGGCCTCCTTTGCCTCCTCCTGGGTCAGGTAGCCCTTCCTAAACATGGCCTCGAGCTTTGCTGTTCCGAGCCTGCAGGGGAAGCACTTGCCGCACGACTCGAAGGAGGCGAACAGCAGGACCTCATGAAGTATGTCGGCCGCGCTGCTGTCGTCGCTGAACGCTATCACGTTCCCATGGCCAAGGCTGGCCCCTATTTCCCTGAGCTCCTCGACGCCTAGCCTCACGTCAAGCTCCTCAGGCGTTATGAGGGAGGCAAGGGGGCCGCCTATCATGACCGCCTTGAGCCTCCTGCCGCCCTTAAGGCCGCCTCCCATGTCGTAGACTACCTCCTTAAGTGGGACGCCGAACTCTACCTCATAGAGGCCCGGCCTCTCGAAGAGGCTGTTGAGGCTGAGGACCTTGGTGCCCCTGCTCTTATTGTAGCCCATCTCAGCGTACTCGTCACCGCCGTGCTCAACTATCCAGGGGACGCTGGAGAGGGTCTCGACGTTGTTGACAACCGTGGGCATCCCGAAGAGGCCCCTCTCTGTGGGGTAAGGGGGCCTCGGCGTGGGCTCCGGCCTCCTGCCCATTATGGCGTTTATCATTGCCGTCTCCTCGCCCACGACGTAGGAGCCCCTGCCGACGTGGACCTCCACCTCAACGGGCAGCCCCCTTGAAGCTCCTGGGCCAGCGTAGCCGGCCTCGTAGAGCTCCTTTACTGCCCTCCTCACGGACGATATGGCCTCCGGGTACTCCCTCCTTATGTAGAAGTAAACCTTTGAGGAGCCTACCGCATACGCCGCTATCAGGGCGCCCTCAAGCACAAGGTATGGGTCCCACCACATCAGGAACTTGTCA
>OFEH01000201.1_pt1 | contig 25011 bp, 31 predicted proteins | sample 1521031 | NCBI WGS metagenome assembly OFEH01 (sample SAMN05518350, study PRJEB24110) | hypersaline lake metagenome | isolation source: Grendel Spring, Yellowstone National Park, Wyoming, USA | place: USA:Grendel Spring, Yellowstone National Park, Wyoming, USA | collected 2011-11-16
GTAAAAGAGTTTGCCAGATACGTTTTATTTATTTTTATTTTATCTTTTCTGGTGCTTTATTCCGAATTACTATATAAGTAGCTTTATCTTTTCTGGATCTTTCATAAGAGGTGTACCTATCAGAAACGCATCAGCTCCGCTTACAAGGAGCCTTATTATTTGAAATCTTTCTTGGCTTCTGTTTTTTTCTTTTTTTATAGGGTATCACCAATAAAGGATGCTGTGGATACAGCTAAATTAACAAATGAGGTCACTGTAATTGAAACTCCAGGGCATACGCCTGGCAGCGTGAGCTATATGATTGAACTTAACGGTGAAAAGTTCATATTCGTAGGAGATGCGGCATTCGAAATGGAAGGTAGATTGTACGTTAACAAAAGATTCAGTTTAGATTATCTTTTGGCCGAAGAATCACTTAAAAAGATAGAATCGTTAAAGCCAATAAAAGTCCTTCCCGGGCACGATAACCAGTTAAGCTTGTATGATAAAGTTAACGACAAGCCTCGCCTCTTCTAGGGTGCTGTGTTGAATAATTATTTATAGCGCAGGTGCCAATTCCTTTCTTATGAACCCAAAAGGCAGCCGCAATAATAATAGCAAAAGATGGGGAAAGTTTATCGACAAAAGGAACTGGAAAAGTTACAATGAAGAGCTTGTAAGAGTGAGTTTTTGCTGCCGATAGATATGTTTGACAGCTGGGATTAAGAATTGAATAAGATGAATGAGGGCAAGAAATGTGGCAATATGAATTTCCTGAATCGTTCATTAAAATCCAGGCTGTATGGCATCAGTGGGTTGATTACATCATTGAGGGGATAGCAATGCAGGAAGCTCACGCGCTTCAGCGTGAGAGGATGTCACATTCCAATATATTCACAGCCATAAAGGGACTGCCAGGATACTGGTTCATGGAATCTTCCTTAATTAGTGGGACTTGAATAGCTGAACATCATCTTCACTAGCTCATGGCCATCAAGTCAGCGTAGATCGCCTTTTTCAGGCTTCCTAAAGATCCTTTCGTATATAATTTTTTTCTTGCATTCGTTGCAGTACTTCAGCATGGGATCCTCTCTACCCAGCCTCTTTACCAAGTTATCATAGAACTTTTTTGTGTAGAGGGGCTTGCCGCACCCTGCACACCTTATCAATTCATCGGCAAAAACATTTACAGCCTTAAGGTTCACCCTCTTTGCGCTTTCCAGCTTTATTGCCCCTTCAGGGCAAACATTAACGCAGTAACCACATCCAGTACAAAGTGACTGATTGAATGATAGTTTCGCATTTCCTCCCTCAAGCACTATTGCGAATGCCGTATGGGGACATTTTGAGACACAGGCACCGCAGAGCGTGCATGAGTCTGAAACACTGACATCGTAGATCTGCAGCCCATTCGCGCCGGCTTCTGGCTTAAGTATAGCCTTCAGTGAGGCCGTGTAGTTGAACCAGCTGTCATTGTGGCTGAATGAGGATATATGGTCGATTGAGCCCTTTACAATCTCCATACCCGTGATCTCCCTCTGCTCTGAATAAATCGCTCTTCCAACACCATCCATAACCGCGCTGGATACGGATTCTATCGCCGCTCTGGCCATGGAAACCCACCTGCTCCCTATCATTCCTACGTCATCAACTTTTTCGACGTGTACCCAGGGTATCCTTTGCAAACTTCTGTCATCGGTTGTCAGCACAAGTGCCCTGTACGGTGCATTGACCGCGTTCATCCCTTCCAGCAAACAGGAGCCTTGCCTTCTTCCTGTTCTTTGACCACCTTTTCTTCCTGCTCAAAGCTTTCTGAGCTTTCTTTATCCTCCTTTCATGCTTTTTTATAAACTTTGGATTTTCAACGTGCAAGCCATTAGAAAGGTATATGAAATCAGTAAGCCCACTGTCAGCTCCTACTGGGTTCTTTATTTCCTTTGGTGCTATTATTTTTGGTTCTTTCATTTCCTTTGCCCTGAGCTATGCCCTTTGGGTAGCCGATGAATATGCCGCTTTTAAACCTTATAATCTGTGCTATTTTTTTCTACTGGTTCGCCGTTTTTCCTCCTTTCATATATTCTTCTCCATTCACTTTTCGGTACAACCACACGGAGGTCTGCCGTTCCGCCAGCCCATTTACTTACAGCTTGCTGCGAAACATTAAGTGTTTTGGCTACCTCTTGTTGCGGCTGGATGCCTAAACAAGTGTGGTTATATGCGCTTCTTAATTCCTGCTTTTACAGCCGTTTTCTTAAGCATATTCCAAGCATACATATAACCCATAGCTATTGTGCCCTTGTTTGAGCGCGCAAGCGAAGCAAACAGCGGGGCATTGGGGTCGTTTCTGAATGGGTGCTCTTCAAGCCAGCGCGCCAGCAGTGGCACAGAAGTAATTAATCTCACGGTATTGCTGTCTGTTTTTCCATGCGCTTTTATCTTTGCGCCGTTTTCATCAAATTCCACATCTCCAACTCGCGCCGTGAGAGCTTCGCCAATTCTAAAGCCGCCCTCATAAAGCACGGCAATGAAGGCTTTGTCTCTCGGATTGTCTGCGCTTCGCACCATTGTCATTGCTTCATCCTCGGTAAGCACATCGGGCTCTTTCATTTCGTTCTTCTTCAGGTTGATTTTAATCCACGCGACCTCTGGCGGGTACGGCGCGCTTGTGTCCAAAGCCCCTTTGCGCAGCCAACGGTAAAAACGCTTTAAAATTCCTTTTAAGTCGGATTTATATCACGCCGTGTACTCGCTTGAATTTAACCAGCGCTGTACTCAAGTATTGCGTTTCTGTCCTCTTCGCTTAGCCCTGGCTCGCGCTTTATTTTTTTAATGACGCGCTTTATTTTATGTTCCGAATAATGTATGTCCGTACCATAATAAACGCAATTTTTATTAGGCTCTTTTCCCATGCCAGAGTTAGGCCGCCCGAGGCTAATGATTACATTTAATTTGTTGCAATTAGCAGTTCGTACTGTTGTTTTATATCAGAAACCAATAACAGATTTAAAATTGTAATTATAGATTTTTGCACTCAGGAGTGAGACCTGCTGAAAGGAGTTTAGCATTGTATCGTAAAAAAGATTTGGATCTTTTAGCATTTAAAAAGTTAAATATGCTGGAAACAGAAACTTGGCCAACACGAGTATAACCACTGTAACGAGTGGAACAGCTAGGTTATCATCTATGTACTTTTGCTTTTCCGCCAGAGTGGCAAACACAGCTGATATGATACCTACCCATCCAGCAATCGCGCCTATGGGCAAACACGTTATTAACATGGCTAAACTTCCTTCCCATCCTTTGACCCTTTTTCTGTATCTAAAATTTCTAACTATTCCGGTTACTCCATCTCCCCATGCCATGAACAGCATCGGAACAACCGCAAGCCAGAAGCTTTTATCAAGAAACCATAAGAAAAAGGCCATCAACCCCCACGCTATCGTAAAGTCAACTTCGTACATGTTTGTAGGATCCTGAAACCAGTAATAGAGTTTACCGGTTTTATGCGGAATGTAAACGGCAATCGTAAGCACAGCCGCCAGAACAAGCGGTAAAACCGGTTCATGAAATAGGAATGGTAATAGTATAGCTACAAGCCCTCCAGCTAAAATATGTATAACTTTCCTACCAAAATATGTTCCTGAATGTTCAGAAAAGCCATGATTTACCGCGAACTCGTAGAATTTTTTTGATATGAACATAACTACAAAATAAACCCAGACCAACAAAATTATAGCATAGGGGACATCGTTTATTATTGAATTTAAAGTAAAAAAGAACATTGATTTAAATTATTAACGATTATAAATAAACTTTTTGCATCAGATACATGAGCCTTGGAAACCCCTCAGGTTAAGCTTATAGAACTCGTTAAAATAATCCGACCTTGGCAGGTTTTTAAACTCATCCTGTTTCATTATTTCTTCAAAAACTTCATTTCCGTTCTTGTTTTCGCATCTTTCTCTCAAAAACGAGGCAAAATAATCATATGTTTTTATGGCTTCTTCTAAAATAGCATAAGGTCTTCCAGAACATCCGTAATGCGGGTAGCAGATTTTTGAAAGCTTAAGCTTTTGCAGCTTTTTTATCGATTCCAAAAACTCATTTAAGAAAAATGGAGGAGGAGCAGCAGGCCATATTTTTCCTCCTTCACCGAACAACAGCATACCTGCAGAATCTCCGGGGAAAAGCGTGCCAGTTTCTTCATGGTAAAGAGCGGTGCTGTGAGAAGCGTGTCCTGGCGTGTATATTATTCGGATTCCAAATTCCGGCTCAAAAAATTGATCGCCAACCGGCATTATGTTTTTTTCTGGCACAGGCTCTGGATCGCCCCAGTAGCTGTATATTTTCCCAAGAGCTGTTTTAGAAGCTTCTACTAGCTTTTTAGGATCTATAAGATGTTTAAATCCTTTCTCATGTACAATAACTTTAATTTCTGGAAATTCATTGACAAATTTCCATGAGCCACCGGAATGATCAAGGTGTATGTGAGAAACAAAGATATACTTCAAATCTTCTGGCTCTATATATTTTTTGACTCTACTTATATATTCATCAACTACTGACGTTGGACCAGATTCTATGAGCGCGCCTTTTTTATTTTTTAACACCAGATACCCCGAAAGAATTGGCGGATTTCCAAGTTCTCCCAAATATATTATTTGGGTCTTATCAGTTCCTGCCATAAAATTAGTTGGGTTCTAGTTTATATAATGTTTTGGTAAATATATATACAATGGATGTGTATGTTTTAGCCGCAAAAAGGAGCCCAATAGGTAAATTCGGAGGCGTTTTCAAAAGTTTATCTCCTGTTGACCTTGCCGTTCAGGTAGCAAAGCAGGCTATCGCCGAGGCAAATGTTGACGCTTCACTTTTTGACATGTCAATATTTGGAAACGTAATAAGAGGGCTTCATGGACAAGATGTAGCAAGACAGATAGGATTAAAGGCTGGGCTGCCTTATGAAAAAGATGGGTTTTCTGTTGACATGGTTTGTTCAAGCGGCATGATGTCCATAATTTTGGCAGAAAATATGATCAGAAGCGGAGACGCAGACCTTATTCTCGCGGGAGGTACAGAGTCTATGAGCCAGTCTCCATATTGTCTTAAAGGTAACATAAGATGGGGAGTTAAGATGCTGATGAATGAAAAGTTACAGCTAGAGGATGAAATGCTGGTTGATGGTCTTGTCGATCCGTTTAACGGGCTTGTGATGGGGCAGGAAGCAGACATGCTTTCAAAAGAATTAGGGTATAAACGTGAAAGCCTTGACGAAGTTGCATTTGAGAGCCATATGCGAGCGGCAAAAACCACAGATTCAGGTATTTTTATAAACGAAATTGTCCCGATAAACGTCAATGGTTTAGTAGTAAATAACGATGAAGGAATAAGGAGAGATACATCTTTAGAAAAACTTTCTGCGCTCAAACCCGCATTTAGCAAAGATGGCTTGCATACTGCAGGGAATTCTTCTCAGATTTCTGACGGAGCGGCTTCTCTTGTCTTGGCAAGCGAAAAAGCAGTAAAAGAAATGTCTCTTGATCCCATAGCCAAAATCATAGGTCATGCTTGGGCAGGGGTAGAAACTTACAAGTTTCCGCTTGCTCCTGTAATTTCGACAAAAAAGCTTTTAGATAAAACAAAAACTTCGATAAAAGATTACGATTATTTCGAAAATAACGAGGCTTTCGCCGTAAGCACTCTTATTTATAGGGATCAGCTTGACATCGATTCGGAAAGGCTCAACATTTTTGGAGGAGCTATAGCTTTGGGACATCCGATTGGCGCCTCTGGTGCTAGGCTTGTTGTAACTCTGATCAACGTTCTTAAAACAATGAAAGGGAAAAAAGGGATAGCGAGCCTCTGTCACGGATTGGGGGGAGCCACTTCTTTAGGCATTGAGCTCGTTTAATATTCTATGCCTTTTCTTGCCTGTATACCCTTTGAATATGGATGTTTTATCTCTAACATTTCGGTAACAAGGTCTGCTCTATCTATTATTTCTTTTGGAGCATATCTTCCTGTTAAAACAAGCTCGATGTTTTCTGGTTTATCGTTTATCAAGTTTAACAATTCATTTATTTCAACTAAACCATAAAATATAGCAGTAAGTATTTCGTCAAGAATTATGATATCACTTTCGAGAGACATCATTTCTTTTCTTGCTTCTTCTATACCTTCTTTAACTAGCTTTACATAATCTTCAGGAGGTTTTTCTTTTACAAGAACAGCGTTGTACTTTTTTGCTATGTTTTCATCTTTAGTAAGAAAATAGTCTTTACCAAAGAACTTCTGTTTTATGTTTTTAAAGCTTGATAAAGATACGTTTTCTCCGTAGCCGCCAGTCTTCATAAAATAGTATATTGATACTCTTAGTCCCCACCCAGAAGCTCTTACGGCCAATCCTATGGAAGCTGTTGTTTTTCCTTTCCCGTTACCGGTATAAACTTCTACAATCCCCCTTTCCAGCTTCAAACTATGATCGGCTCCACGTATTCTCCCCAAACTTCCTTTAAAGCGTTTACTATCTCGCCTAGAGTAGCCTTGTTTTTTATCGCATCTATGATGTATGGCATAAGGTTTTCTTCGTTGGCTTTTAATCTTAGCCTGTTGAGCGAGCTTTCAACTTTGCTCATATCCCTGTTCTTTTTGTATTCTTTTACGCGTTTTATCTGTCTAGCTTCAACATATTCTGGTATTTTCAGGATTTTTATTTCAGGCTCTTCTTCTACAACATACCTGTTAACCCCTACGAGAACTCTCTTGCCTTCTTCTATTTCTTTCTGTAACCTATAAGCTGACTCAGCTATCTCCTTCTGGAAAAAACCCTTTTTAATGCCTTCAAGAACCCCGCCTATGCTTTCTATCTTGTCAAAGTATTCGTAAACTTTTTCTTCCATCTGATCAGTTAGCCATTCTAAATAATAACTTCCTCCTAAAGGATCTACAGCATTAATTACGTTGCTTTCGTAAGCTATGATTTCCTGCGTTCTCAAAGCTATCATTGCGGCCTTTTCTGTAGGAAGGCCATAAGCCTCATCGTATGAATTTGTATGAAGGCTCTGGGTTCCGCCCAAAACTGCCGCAAGCGCTTCTATAGCTGTCCTTATTATGTTGTTTTCTGGTTGCTGGGCAGTAAGAGAAGCCCCAGAAGTCTGAGTGTGAAACCTGAGCCATAAAGACCTTTCTTTTTTTGGCTTAAACTTCCTTTTCATTTCTTTAGACCATATTCTTCTTGCTGCCCTGAACTTTGCTATTTCTTCCAAAAAGTCCATCGAAGAATCAAAGAAAAAGCTTAACCTAGGCGCAAAATCATCAACGTCTAGCCCCCTTTTTACAGCTTCTTCAACGTATGTGAGCCCATTTGCAAGAGTAAATGCCAGCTCTTGCACAGCTGTGGCTCCAGCTTCCCTTATATGATACCCGCTTATGCTTATAGGGTTCCACTGAGGCAAATATTTTGAGCCATACTCAAAAGTGTCTATTACAAGCTTGAGCGAAGGCTCAGGCGGAAATATGAACGATTTCTGAGCCATATATTCTTTTAATATATCATTCTGTATAGTCCCTCTGAGTCTTGATTGGTTAACGCCGTTTAGCTCAGCAGTTACTATGTAAAAGCCCCAAATAATTGCCGCTGGACCGTTTATAGTCATAGAAGTTGAGATCTCTGCTAAATTTATTCCGTCCAACATTGTATTCATATCTTCGAGCGTGCTTATTGCGACTCCCGCTTTCCCTATTTCCCCTCTTGCTAAAGGATCATCGGAATCGATCCCTAAAAGCGTTGGGTAATCAAAAGCTATGCTTAAACCTGTTTCTCCGTGTTCTATTAGGTATTTTAACCTTTTGTTTGTCATAAAAGCGTCTCCTAGACCTGAAAATTCCCTTATAGTCCATAGCCTTGATCTGTACATAGTTGGATGTATGCCTCGAGTAAAAGGGTATTCCCCAGGAAACCCTATGCTATCAAAATATTTGCCCTTAACGTCTGAAGGAACGTAAACTGTCTTAACCTTTATGCCTGAAGATGTATAAAATTCGCTTTTTTCAGGTATAGGGTTCTTGAGAACCTTTTCTTTATACCACCTTTCATACTCTTTCTTATAGATGCTCATTCTATACCTGTAATTAATTTTTTTACAGTTTCATTTAAGCTTTTGCTTTTAACGTAATCTTGCAAAAGTTCTTGCATGTCTGTTTTTTCGACTTTGGCATCTATCATGTATTTGATCCTCGAGTTTACCATAAAGCTGAACCTTTTCATTACAGTTTTTTCGAGCTTTTTCTTATAAATTGGGACATAATCCTCTATGGTTTTTATAAGGAGATCTATGTTTTTATTTTTGATGGCCGAAACTCCTACTATTTTTGGATCCCAACCCCAGGCGTTCTTTTTTATAGCAAGGTAAAGGTATTTTGCATACATTTCAAAACTTCCAAGGTCGATCTTGTTTATCACATAAATGTCCGTAACCTCATTTAAACCAGCTTTTATCGATTGAATTTCATCCCCCAGGTAAGGCACGCTTACGTTGATGACAAGATCAGCTACATCTGCTATTTCTACTTCATCCTGCCCTACTCCAGTAGTCTCAACGAATATGTTTGAATACCCAAATTTATGGAAGGCGTAAATCATTTCCACTACAAAGTAGTTTAGCCCTCCTGCGCGCCCTCTTGATGGGACGCTTCTTATGTATACGTTATCTAGGTTCCACAGCTCATCCATTCTTATTCTGTCACCCAACAATGAGCCTTTGGAAATTTTGCTAGTGGGATCGTTAGCTATGATAGCAACCTTCTTGTTTTGTTTAGACAGCTGTTTAGCCAACTTAGAAATCAAAGTTGATTTGCCAGTTCCTGGGGCCCCAGTTAGGCCTATTACGAACGGTTGGTCTTTTGAAATAAGCATATTAGATACATCAAATTCTTCCCCGTTTTCTATTAGCGTTAACAGCTTAGCAATCTGATACGCTTGATTCATTTTCAATTTCTTTTAACTCTGTTTTTTATAAAATCAACAATCTCTTTTATGTCTGTGCCTGGGCCAAAAACGGCTGCTACGCCTATCTTTTCTAGTTTCTTTTTGTCTGTTTCTGGTATTATGCCCCCTCCGATTACAAGCTTATCAGCAGCGCCGTATTTTTTTAACAGCCTTATAACTTCCTTAAAATGATACATGTGAGCGCCAGACAAAACGCTCAAACCAACTACGTCTACATCTTCCTGTATTGCCGCCTTTACTATTTTTTCTGGAGTTTGTCTTATGCCTGTGTAGATTACGTCAAAGCCTGCTTCCATCAGAGAACGCGCGAGCACTTTCGCTCCTCTATCGTGTCCATCAAGCCCTGGCTTAGCTATAAGTATCTTTATCCTCTTTTCTGGGGACATTAATTATCTATTATAATTAATAGATATATAAAATTAAGCCTACGCTTAATGCTATTCATTTTTATAAAAAATAAAACCCTAGCAAGGTTTATATTACCGATATCGAAACCGATAACATTATGAAACCTGATGTTGAGCTTATCAACGTTTCAAAAGTTTATGGCGAAAGTATAAAGGTAAAGGCGCTCGAAGGTATAAACTTGAAAGTTGAAAGAGGAGAATTTCTATCAATAGTAGGCCCTTCAGGATCTGGAAAAACTACCCTTCTTAACATATTAGGAACTCTTGATAGACCAACAGAAGGCAAAGTCCTTATAGCAGGAAAGGATACAACAGAAATGGACGATGATGAGCTTTCAGAGATAAGGAACCGTTTTATAGGCTTTGTATTTCAAGCGTACAACCTGATAAACAGGCTTACTGCGCAGGAAAACGTAGAGCTTCCTTTGATAGCTAGAGGCGTTCCAAAAAAAGAAAGGGAAAAAAGAGCTATTGAAGCGCTAAACATAGTTGGCCTTGCAGAAAAGGCAAAGAAAAAACCAACTGAGCTCAGCGGTGGAGAGCAGCAAAGGGTAGCAATAGCAAGGTCTCTTGCAAGCGACCCTACGCTTATATTAGCTGACGAGCCAACAGGCAACCTTGATAGCAAGAATGCCTTAAAAGTAATGGACGTGCTTCTTGGCATAAACGAAAAGTTTTCAAAAACGATAATAATGGTAACGCACAACATCGAGCTAGCTCAAATGACAAAGAAAATAATACGTCTAAAAGACGGCAAGATAGAGGGGGTTGAAGTTTTAAAATGAATAAATACATAAAGCTCTTTGTTCCCCTTCTGATTTTGATCAGCGCTTTTTCAGTACCGGCTGTATCTTGGGCTTCGAGCCCACTTATCATATATTATAATTGGGGTACACCGCAATCTCCAATAACAGTAAGGCCCGGTTATACAAACCAGCCTTTTATAGTAATATTACAGCCTAATACTGAATATAAGTACGGGCTGCTGAACCTTACTGGAACGCCTTTTACAAACGTTACAGGAGGAAGCCTGGCTTACAGCCTACCTTCTCAGTCTTCTACGTTTACGTTTTACTTAAATGTAAAAGCCTCTGCAAGCGCAGGTAAATATCCCGTAAACTTTACCGTTTACTTTTTAAACGGAAGTTCAACCTCCTCAAGATTGTATATAACTATAAGCTCACCGCCGAACGTTTCTGTTTTAGAAGCTTACTGGGGGCAGGGAAATGAATTCCCAACGCCTTCCTCTGGAATTCAGTACCTGAACATAGTCATAGGTAACCCCGATAAGTATCCGGTAAGCTATGTAAAACTTACTGCAAGCCTTCCTAAAGGTATTAGCTCAGTCTCTGGCACGAACAAGATTAACGCTTATGTTCCTTATATAGCTCAAGGTTCGTTCCAAACCGTTCAAGTGCCCGTTAACGTTACTAACGGCATAAAACCTGGCACATACTCTTTAACTTATAACATAAGCTTCGAAGATTATGAAGGAGTTGAATACATTACAAACGGGTCTTTTAACATTACAATTTATTCTCAAGGAAAAGTCAACGTCCTAGTTTTGCCAGCAATAACGCCGCAGAACTCAATAGCGAGCGTCTTTATAAAAATATTCAACGACGGCATAACCCCTGTTACACAGGTTCAGGTGGAGCCTATTCAAGCTCAATTGCAACTCATCAAAGATAACTATTCTCAGGTTCAATATCTCCTTCCTGGGAAATCTTTGACCTTTGTGTATAATTATTCAACGCAGAACGTTCCCCAAGGAACTTACGCGCAGGCTTTTCAAATAAATTATGTAACAGCTAACGGACAGCTGTACGAACAAAGCTATGTAACGTACGTTTCTGTTATAGCTCCTGCAAACTACATCAGCCTTTCTATTTTCCCGACAGAAGTTTATTACATGAGGAACAATACTTTGAGCTTAGTTCTGAGCGACTCTTATAATAACAGCTTGAGGGACGTACAGCTTTACGTACAGCCTGTGAGCAACCTCTACATTTACAACTATAGCGGGACCATAAACGTCGGTAACCTTAACGCTGATTCGCAAAAAACGATTAAGCTGTATGTATTGCCAGAGATGAACGTGCCAGCAGTAATACCTTTGCAGGTAGAAGTCAGCTACCTGAACCCTTACGGATTTTATCAACAACAAACTTACTTTTTCCCCATGTTCGTGAACGGTAAAATACAGATATCCTTTGCATCCTTAAACATAAATTCAACAGCCTATAACGGATCAACTGTAAGCATCTCAGGAAGCGTTCTTAACTCAGGCACTCAAGAGGCTTATTACGGCACTATCGAAGCGTATTTGCCCAATTTTAGCGAAAACGTCACATCTTACATAGGCGACCTGCCTGTTGATTCTCCCACGCCTTTTGCTCTTTCGCTTTATATTCCAGAAAACGCGCAACCAGGATCATACACTATTTACCTAAGGTACGTTTATCAGGATCCTTACGGCAACGTCTATTCTTATCAAGCAAATTTACCGATAACAGTTTACGTTACACACGTTTCACCAGCAAAGCCCAGTACATACCACTTTACTGGAACATTCACCCTTCTTTTAGTAATAGTTATAGTGCTTTTAGCGTTGATCATAATTTATGTGAGAAAAAGAAAATGAAGCTTACAGACATATTTCTATATTCTTTCAAATCATTACAGGAAAGGAAGATAAGGGCAGCTCTTACAGTTCTCGGAATATTGATCGGGCCAGCAGCTGTAATAGGGATAACGGGTTTGACGTCAGGTTATGGCAACAGCATAACCAGACAGCTCCTTCAGCTTGGAACAAACACGATACTTGTTGAGCCAAACTCAGGTAAGACAATAACCCAGAACATGATAAATACGATAAACGGCATAAAAGGCATTAAAGGGGTTTGGCCATTTTACGTAATACCAGCTCAAATAAGCACCCCGGGAGGAAACGAAAACGTTGAGGTATTTGCGATAAATCTGCAACAGGGGCTTGAAATGGCGGTACCGGGGCTAAAGCTTGCTGAAGGTTCTTTTCCTTCTCCTTATGACACTTATGGCGCTGCGTTGGGCTGGAACATAGCGAATCCAATCAATACACAATACCCGAATTTCAAGCTTAACGAGGTTGTAAGCGTAAAGTTCTTTTATGCTGGGCAGACGTTTAGCAAAACGTTTTTGGTTGAAGGAATAATACAGAAGTTTGGCCCTTCTTACATAATAAACGTTGATCAAGGTATTTTTGTATCGTTGCTGACAGGGAGCCAGATAACTGGGAATTCGCCTTACAGCGGCCTGCTCGTAGTAGCGCAAAGCCCTTCCGATGTAAACTACATAATGGGGCAAATAGAAAAAATTTACGGAAATCAGCTAACGGTGATGAGCTCGCAGCAGGCCCTCAACATAGCGAACTCTATTACCGGAACTCTGAACCTGCTGTTAGCATCAGCTGCATCAGTGTCTTTTCTTGTAGCTTTTGTAGGGGTAACTACGACCATGTACACTAGCACTCTTGAAAGAACAAAAGAAATAGGTATACTAAAAGCTTTGGGCTTTAAAAACAGGGACGTAATGAACATCTTTATATTTGAATCAGCTATAATGGGGCTCATAGGCGGGGTATTAGGCGTTATATCCGGAATGGGAGCATCTTATCTTTTAACAGCTATCATACCACATTTCTTAAAGTTTGGGAACGGGAATGGGAATTCTTTCTTTCTTGGGTATGTAACGCCAGTTTTCAGCATTAACGTAATTATCATTGTCATAATTGCTTCACTTTTAATAGGAGTTCTTGCAGGGGCAGCGCCTGCTTACAGAGCCGCAAAAGTTGACCCGATAAAGGTATTAAGGAACGAATAAGTTTTTTTAAATTCACCCTTTCCAAAGACCTATTGCCAAGCCTATTAAAAATAGTATGGGCAATCCTGTGAACTGCAAAGGAGCTTTAGAAAACATATAGGATGCGAAGCTTACTGCTTTTGAAAGTAGAAGCTCAAAAGATACCCCAGGAAAGCTTATTCCAACATAAGAAGCTATAAACAGACCTATAAGTATGAGTATAAACGAGGTTAATCCTTTTTTAATAGCAGCGCCTATGATTATTCCATCAGCAAAGATAAGCACTAAGTTGATTATCTGCTGGTACTGGGCTGGTATTAAAAACGTCATACACCTTTTTTAATTTTCAATAATATAAATGTTTCAGATTTTTAATGAAAGTACAATGTCTAGAATCTGATCTAACTTGATGGTTTCTTCTTCAGATGGTCTTGGAATGCTAGAGAGGTATATGCCGTAGGGTTCATAGCTCGTGCCGTTAAATCCGTATGGCGAAAAAAATACGTAGCTGTCAACTTTTTCAAATACTGCTTTTAAATACTCGTCAATCAGCGACAGTTCTTCGCATGCGTTCTTTTTGTTTTTAAGATCTCTTTCATATGCATTTACTGAAAAAAGAACAACGTATTTATCGCTATAATCGTTTATTGTATCTAACAGAAGTTCAAGCTCTTCTTTTAAGTTAATCTTAAACATGTCTGTTGAAGGTCTTCCGTATGTTGGATTTGAAATGGGTATATTTGAAAGATGTATGCCTCTTGACAAAAGCTGTTCAAATGAAGCATTTTTCAGAATTAATTTCCAAACATTAAACGGTTCAGAAAAATCTCTGTTTTCAACGACTCCCCTATACGTTGAACTGAAAAGGTTAAAAAGGAACTTCGGGCTACAATCAGCAAAGCTTGAATATGAAAGCCCATTTATAGAAACAGCTGCCGCTTTCATTGCATCAATCTGTTCAGAGACTCCACTAGGTAATTCTTTGAGACAACTCCAACTATTCTGTCCACAATTTCTCCGTTCTTAAAAAGAAGAAGAGTTGGAAGCCCGTAAATTTCATACTTTTCGGCCGCTTCTGGATAGTTTTGAGTGTTTATTCTGCCAAAGCTTATCTTTGAATAAGCAGGAGCTACAGTCTGCAGAATCCTGTGCAGTATGTGGCAGGGAGCACACCAAGGCGCCCAGAAGTCAACTACAGCATAATCTGAAAATTTTATGAATTCTTCGAGTTCATCATAAGTTAAGCATTCTATCAGTTCTTGCATAACAACCTAATAAAGAAATCAAATTTAAACTTAATTTTTCTTTTTTATGAATTTAGTAAACCTTAAGGCCAAGCACGTAATGTATGAACAAACCCAGAGAAAATGTGGCAAGTGAAGCGGCTATAGCTAGCCCTATCATTTCTAAGATCTTCCTTTTATAGTCAACACCCGTAGTTATGCTCGTTATAAAAGCCACGATTGCCAAAACAATAACTGTAAAAATATAAGAAAGCGCCTGATCTGCTCTTATGCTAAATGATATAAAATAGGGCAGAGTTGGTATGAGAGCGCCGATAAAATAAGAAAACCCCACAAAGAAAGCTGACTCTTTGGCCGTTGATTCTTCCTGATCCTCTGGCTGAGGTATGCCAAAGACGCGACTTATTAGAAGCCGTCTAAGTCTTTTGTTTTCGTTAAGCTCACCCTCAGATTTTGATGAAATGTAAGCTCCAACTGCCATTGAAAGGCTCCCTGAAACCCCGATAACTATGCCAGCTATTCCTACCAGAAAACCCACAGCATATGCTCCAACAAAACCTGAAACCGCAGCCAAAAGTTCTATTAACCCATCGTTTATACCAAGGAGTATGTCCCTTAAGTTTTTTAAAAAAACGCTTTCGGTTTTTGTCTTGAAAAAGCTCTCGTGTTCCATTTCATCTTGGATTACCTTTTTAAGAGTTTCCTTTTCTTCTTGGCTCAGGCGCTTATCATCATATAGCTTTAAGTAGTTTACTACGGTAGCTGATTCTCTTTCTTCAAAAAGTTTTAGCGTAAGATTGAGGCCAAAAATATAAAAAAATATGGCCTCAAGAGTTATAAAAAAATTGCTCGGGGGCCTAGGCACCTTTATTGACAGTCTATTAATTATTTTTTTAAAGAATTCAGAATGAAACTTTTCAACTCCAGAAAGCATCATTAATTTCTCTTTAGCTTCTTTGTCATTTACTATTTTTGAAAGCTTTTCATAAAGCAGCATATCGTGAAGTTCATCAACATAAAAGGACGCAATTAAATCCATGATAGGTTTATTTAAAAAAATTTATTTAAACGTTATCAAAGCTACATCAACCTCGCTGTTGGAACTACCAGTTTTGTAGAAGTGCTTGCTTTCACATTAAATAATGCTTAGTAAGCATTCTATCATGCTTCATGTAGAGGCGCAACCCTCTGACGTCTGTCATGCGTTCCACAGGCAAAGCCCATTTGGGCAAATATTCTAATTTTGTAAATTTATCAACTTTACAATGCAAAGATCTTTAAAAAGTTGATAAAATAGCTATTAGTCTATTCTGTCAAGATAAGGCAGATATACACCCAAAGATTCCTCTGGTTCGAGATCTAAAATTCTATCCCCAAGAATTTTTGAGACGGGATCAAACTCCATAAAACTCAGCTCACCTTCCACAAGCCCCGTTATTAAGCCTCCGCTTCTATTAACTGATACGACAAACGAAAGTCCTAATTCTGAAAGCTTATGATGAATAGACTCGGATACGCTAGGGGTTATGTTTTCGTTCATCAGCAGGACCTTTACATCGCCTATATTTTTGAGAAGTTTAAAAAGGTGCAAAGCAAAATCAGGTATTCCTTCTTCACCGTTTAATGGAAGGGCTATAATGGGCTCGTTAGAAGAACGCAGTAGTGATTGATTTTCAGCGTCAACAGCTTTTATAACAGCGTATATTTCTTCCGCAATCATGCTATAAATGGCGGAATATGGTTTATCCCTTAAAAGTTGCTCGTAAGCTTCAGCTTCAAATATTATCAATGGTTTGTTTTTCATCAGTAATCTTTTTATCTGGGTAGCAGCCCTAAACTTAGCTATTTTTTCTTCTTCAAATGGGGTTACACCTAAATAGATAAACCCATCAAGATCTTCATTGATGTCGTTTTTACCCAGATTAAATATGTAATATTTTTTTGACACCTTTAACCCTTCTTTATCAGCCAAATCTAAGACATATTTACCTACCATACCATCCACTAAGATGCGATTTAAGTAAGACATGAATTACAGTTGATCCTTCTTACAATATAAAAGAATCTATACAAAAATCATTGTTTTTTAATAAACAAAATTTGACTTTAAATTTGTTATATATGTTTAATGTTTTTGTTAATCTATATTAACTATTGAATAAAACAATTCACAGAATACTTGAGTATTCTTTAAGTCAGCTATCTGTTAAAATACTTGTTTTAGATATATTAAAAACTGATCATAAATTTTAAGAGAAGATTATATAGGATTGATTTTCATTAACTAAAAAGATGCGATATTACATAGAAACTTACGGTTGTGCGGCTAACGAATTTGACAGCTTAGTTATCTCACATTTTTTAGAAAAAGATGGATGGCAAAAAGTTGACCTTGAAGATTCTGATCTTGTTATAATAAACACATGCGGGGTAAAAAAGCCAACAGAAGACAAGATACTTTATAGGTTAAAAGAAATCAATAAACTGGGCAAAAAAATAGTTGTAACTGGGTGCTTGACGAGGATCGATCCTGATGCATTAAAGTCTATAGGCTTTAACGTTGCTTTAGATGTTAGATCCATAAACAATATAAGCAAAGCATCTGAAATGGCTTTAAAAGGGGAAAGAAACGTATTCGTTTATTCAGATAAAAACTTTGATAAAGCTGCTTTTTTAACAAAAAAATTAAACGAAACAATAGGAGTTATAGAAATTCAGGAAGGTTGCGCTTACAGCTGTACATACTGTGCTACTAAAGTATCTCGAGGAAGCGTTTTCAGCTTTTCGGACAGATCCATACTGAGAAGCGTGAGCGAACTGACGAGAAAAGGTGCAAAAGAAATCTGGTTAACGGGACAGGACGTAGCTGCTTATAGGTATGAGAACAGAGACCTAGCAGACCTGTTAAGAGAAATAGATACAGTAGATTCAGACTTTTACGTTCGAGTTGGGATGTCAACGCCACCTTTTTTCAAGATGATAGCTGATAAGCTTTTGGGCTCATACCCAAAAAAGGTTTACAGGTTCTTCCACATACCTGTGCAGTCTGGCAGCGATAAAGTATTGTTTGACATGAAGAGGGGATACAAAGCAAGCTTGTTCGAAGAGCTTGTTAGAAAAATTCGTGCTAAATTTTCTGAAGCTACGATAGAAACTGACATCATAGTGGGCTACCCTACAGAAACCAAAAAAGACTTCGAGGATACAATTGATCTTTTACAGAAAACAAGACCTAATGTTGTAAATATTTCAAAATTCTGGAAAAGACCAAACACTGAAGCTTCAAAACTAAAAGAGCTTGATTCAAAAATAGTAGCGGAGAGGTCAAAAATAGCTTATGAGCTCATTTTGCAAATAATGAGAGAAGAAAACCAGAACTGGATAGGATGGGAAGGAGAAGTTATAGTAACAGAAAAAAGCGACAAAAGGAGCGGCTGGAAAGCCAGAAACATAGCGTACAAGCAGATAATTGTCGAAAGTGATGAAAGCTTCTTAGGGAAGAAGGTTCTTGTTAGAGTTTATGATGCAGATTCAGTTAACTTGTACGCAAGGCTTGTACATGTAATCGATGAACAGAAAGATCGTGTTCAGGGTAAAGCCGTTGTTTCCTGAACAAAAGCTAAAAGCGTATATTTTTTGGCTCTAGAAATCAGCATAAGTTATTAAAAAGTGCTAATAACTAATATGCGACCTCGATGATATCAAGGAAGAGCCGTCTGAGGCGTGATGTAGATTATGAGTGATGAGAGGTCTAACTATGCAATCCTTTTATCTGGAGGTAAGGACAGTAACTATGCTATCCTGCTATTTAGCAGAAAAACAGGAAAAATGCCATGCTGCGCCATTACTGTTAAAGCGAAGGAAGATGACATGCTTTTTCATTATGAGAACGTAAAGTGGACAGAACTTCAATGCAAAAGCATGGGCCTGCCTTGGATCTTTGTAGAAAGCCTTGAAGATGGTCTGAAGGAAGCGAAAGAAAAATATGAAGCTGAAGCCGTGATTACGGGAGGAATACTTAGCAATTATCAGAAGAAGCGCTTTGAAAGCATAGCTGAGAAGTTCAGGATGAATGTCTATTCTCCTCTTTGGGGTGTCGATCAAGAAAAATATATGTTGCAGCTTGTGAAAGATGGTATAAAATACATAATAGTCAAGGTTGCTGCCCTGGGCCTTGGTAAAGAGTGGCTTGGTAAAAGTATAGGTATCAAAGAAACTCTTGAGCTCATAGACCTATCAAGAAAGTACAGGTTTAATCCGAGCTTTGAAGGGGGGGAAGGTGAAACTTTTGTATTAAACTCACCGCTTTACAAAAAAAGGATCGTTATCAAGCAGTTCGATATCATATGGCGGAAAGATTCAGGAATATATTTAATAAAGGACGCTGCGCTTGAATAATCGTAATGCTGGAAGAGCTTAAAGAAGGATTAAAGAACGCATTTGACAAGCTGCTCAGGGGCGGCGTTGATGAAAAGGCGATAAAAGAATTTATTCTGGATCTTCAGAGAACTCTGATTAAAGCTGACGTAAACGCTAAGGTAGTTTTTGAATTTACAAAAAAGGTTGAAGAAAGGCTCAGAAACTCTTCAGAATTACCGGGGATTTCATTCAAGGAACTGGCGATAAAAATTGTCTATGAAGAAATGGCGCAACTTCTTGGTGGTGATTATAAACTTCAGTTAAAACCAAAGAACGTAATAATGCTAGTTGGAATACAGGGATCAGGAAAGACCACCTTTTCAGTTAAACTTGGCAATTATCTAAAACAAAGAGGTTACTCGGTGGGAATAATAGAAGCAGATGTTTACAGGCCGGGCGCATACGAGCAAGTTTCCCAGCTTGCTGGAAAAGTCGGGCTAAACGTGTACGGTTCTAAAGACGAAAAAGACCCAAGAAAAATAGTTGAAAACGGTTTAAAGTCTTTTTCAGATAAGAGCGTGGTAATAATTGATACTGCCGGTAGGCATAAAAATGAGCAGGAATTGATGAAAGAAGTAAAAGAGCTCTACAGCGAATTTAACCCTACACTAACACTTTTGGTCATTGATGCAACCATAGGACAACAAGCGTACTATCAGGCAAAGGCATTTGCAGAAACCGTAAGTGTTGGTGGGATAGTGATAACGAAGCTTGATGGAACGGCAAAAGGTGGAGGAGCTCTAGCTGCTGCAGCAGCAACAGGAGCTAAAGTTTATTTTATATCTACAGGTGAAAGAATAGACGAGATAGAAGAGTTCAATCCAAAAAGATTTGTAGGAAGATTAATAGGCTTGGGAGATCTCGAAGGATTATTAGAAAGAGTAAAAAACGCAGAAATCAAAGTTTCAAAAGAACAAGCAAAAAAGATAATGTCTGGTAGGTTTACTCTTGAAGATTTTCTGCTACAGATAGAACAAATGGAGAAATTAGGACCTATGGAAAAAATAGTTGAAATGCTTCCACTGCCAGTAAAGGTCGATAAAAAAGAGATTGAAAAAGCAAAAGTTCAAACAAAAAGATGGAAAGCTATAATTCTAAGTATGACGCCTGAAGAACGTATTAATCCAAGGGTTCTCAACAGTACAAGAATAAAAAGAATTGCCATAGGATCGGGAACAACTGAAAAGGACGTTAAAGATCTTTTAGAGGCGTTTGAAAAAGGAAAGACGTTCATAAAAGGAGCAAAAAGATCTAGGTTTGCTTTCTGAACCTTCCATACTGCAAAGGATTCTTGATATTATCGCACGTTTCATCCTTTTTGCATAGGTTTAATGTTAGAAGCTTTTCACAGCTAGGCACCATGTATTTTGTTCCGGATCCTTTGCTGCCAGAAATCTGCATTACCTGATATTTTGTTATTTTTTCATTAAAATCCGGAGCAGTTCTAAACAGTTCAACTACGTCTTGAGGATTCCATCCAATATTTATTAAATAGGTAGCCAAGAGAAACCTGGCTGAATGAGGTATGTTTACGCCCTGTTTTAACTGGTTCATCTGAAACTCTATACAGGGCGGCATTTTGCCCGTATAAATTATTGTACGTGGTTTTGGCTTTGCTTCCTCTATTTCTTTAATTAAATCGAGCAAACCGCCCTTAACAGCCGGCTTGGGCATTTTCTTTATCCTTTCAACTATATTTTTCATAGAAATTTCCCTAAACATGTGCGCTAACTCATTATGCTTAACGTAAACATTGCCCATATAAACCCATCTGTTCACCAGTTTCCAAGAGATTTCGCCTTTCACAGAAAATTTAATGTAATCTGAAAGAGATATCAGAAACCCTCGATCGAGCTGGTTAAGCTTGGCGTTTGAAACTTTCTCGAAAATAACTTTTGCAAAATCCTTTCCTCTTGGATTCTTTTCAATTTCCTCAAGGAGATATTGTTCACTCCTTCTTGCCTCTGCGATTGCGAACCTGCTGTAAATCACTTGGTCGTCTATAAATCTAACAGCTATCATCGAAATTATAAAAGAAACCAAAGATATGTCATGATGAACGTCGTCTAACTTGGGGGAAACCCCTGATCTGATCCCTGTTATTAGCCTCTTTCGCGTAACGTCAAGCACAACCTTAGGATCAAAACCCATTATTTCTATCGAATCGATTCTATCAACAGAGAGATTAGGATTTCTTCTAAGGGCATATGAAATGCTTTCAGGTAAAAAAGGATACTTTGCGTAGTCTTCAACACCCAGAAAGCTTTCCAACAATAATTAAAAATACATCAAAATTAAAAGTTTATCGATAGAAATAATTATAAAATGCTTTATATAACATACTAGTATGTTTCGATTGCAGACCAAGGACGTAAATAGCTGGAACATGGTTATAAAAGCAGCTTCAGCTTTACTGGAAGAGGTAGCGCTTGAATTCCATCCAGACATGATAACTATGAGAAATATGGATCCCTCGCACATAGCGATGCTAAACCTTGAATGGCTTAAACAGTCTTTCGAAGTTTATGAATGCGACGGAGAGCATATAGTTACATTGCGAATAGACGATCTGGCAAACGTTATGAAAAGAGCTTCAAAAGGAGAATTGATTGAAATGTCTTTAGGTGAAGGCAATACTTTACTCATCAAAGTATCTAATGGTTTTCAAAGGGAATTCGTTTTGCACATATTGGAATCATCTCATACAGCGGTTCCTGTTCCCAAAGTCAACTTCACAGCCAAAATTGTCATGACATTAAAAGGTTTTAAAGAAGCTATTGCTGATATAGAAACTGTATCAGATGAAGTCAGCATGAAAGCTGATGCAGGCGCTCTTATATTGAGCGGGTCTAGCGAATACGGTAATGTTAAAGTTTCAGTTACAACTGCAACGCCAGATGTTAAGGAAATCACCGTTAGCGAAACTTCTTCGGCTTCTTATAGCATTGAGTACATTGAAAAATTCATAAAAGCGTTATCAAGCTCTTTGGATTATATAACTATTGAATTTGGTAACAGGCTACCAATCAGAATTCAGGCACCTATAGACGACAAAGGTTCTAAGCTTGAATATTATCTAGCACCGAGGGTAGAATGATGAACATAAAGAGATATTTTACGCTTGAAAACATTTACATGGTAGCCTTTATACTTATCTTGTCAGGGATTATAAGTTTTGTTGTAGGAAAATCTTCAATACCTTTGACAGCAGCTTTTACCTCAAACCTGTCTTATCAGACTTTATTTGAAACCATTATATTATTTTTCATAAATGTTTTTGGCTTATCAGGATTTTTCTTGCTTTTTAGGACAAGCAAAGCAAACGACGCAAGAGTTGCGAGGACGTACCTTTTTACAGGACTTATATTTATAGTAATGTGGTACCTGCTGATTTATGAGTTGTACTATACAATAGCATGATTTGTAAAACTAAACTTATCCAAAAGCTTTAATAACCTTTTTTCCTACTACATTCGAAGGTGAAGCCTATGAGCCAAAAACCTAGTTACGTAAAATTTGATACACCAAATGAGCTTGCTCAAGCTGCGCTCGACGCAGTAAAGCAGGCTAAAGATTCTGGTAAGATTAGAAAAGGAACAAATGAAGTTACGAAAGCTGTAGAAAGAGGGGAGGCAAAGTTAGTAATAATTGCAGAAGACGTTGATCCTCCAGAAATAGTAGCGCACTTACCGTTAATCTGTGGCGAAAGAAAGATTCCTTATATATACGTTAAATCGAAGAAGGACCTAGGAGCCGCTGCAGGTTTACAGGTAGGTGCAGCAGCTGTAGCTATAATTGATCCAGGACAGGCCAAACAGATAGTTGACCAGGTTACATCACAGTTATCAAAAATAATAGGTGTATGAAATTTAAATGAGCGAAGAGGAGCACCTAACCCCTGCACAGGTTGTTCAAATAGTTGGTAGGACAGGCGTAGCTGGAGAAATAACTCAAGTTAGATTAAAAATAATGGACGGACCGGAAAAAGGGAGAATTCTGACAAGAGATGTTAAGGGACCTGTAAAGCTTGGAGACATAATTATGCTTAGAGAAACCGAAAGAGAAGCCAGAAAAATCAAGTGATAATTCATGATCACACAAAAAATATGTTCGTTTTGCGGTAGACCAATAAAACCCGGAAGTGGAATAACCGTAATAATGAACGACGGTAGCGTCCTTAGATTTTGCAGCTTAAGATGCAGAATATATATGCTCGAGCATAAAAAGGATCCGAGAAAACTTAAATGGACCACAAAACATACATCATCGATATGAGCGACAAAACTCTAATAGTAATTAAACCCGATGCGGTCAAAAGAGGACTTGTCGGACAAATACTTAGCCGTTTTGAGGCAAAAGGATTTACGATAAAAGAACTCAGAATGATTCAGCTCTCAAGAGAAAAAGCAGAAGAATTTTATTCGGTTCATAAAGGAAAGCCATTCTTTAAAGACCTTGTAGATTTTATAACTTCAGGACCAGTAGTTGCTGCTATATTGGAAGGTAGGAACGCAATAGAAGCTGTAAGGATAATGATAGGAAGTACTGATGCATCAAAAGCTCCACCAGGATCTATACGTGGCGATTATTCTCTTGGACTGACTGATAATAGCATTCATGCAAGTGACTCATTGGAAAGTTTTCAGAGAGAAACAAAAGCGCTTGATTTGATTTGACAGAAGGCTACAAAGAATTTGCGACTTATAATGGTTTAAATTTTATAAAAAATTACGTAGACCTTAGAAAATATGAAGCAATAGCTTTTGATATTGACGGGACGCTTATAGATTCTAGGGTTTCGTATAACGAGACAATCTATCAAACTGTGTCTATGTTTTATCAGTGGGTCGTCGGCTTTAAACCTCCCAAAAATGAAATAAACAGCTCTGTAGCAAGACTCCGACTTACTGGCGGTTTTAATAATGACTGGGATACTGCTTACACCGTTTTGATAGGGCTTTATTCGGGTTTTCCGGATGAAATCCTTAAAGTTTTGTCTTCAACGGAATACAGGTTCTTTAAAGATTATATAAAGGTAAAGATTAACAAGGAAAGCATTTTAGAAACCTCGATAAAAGCTTTAAATTATTTGTTGATGTATGCAGACAGCAAAGGATTACAGAGTATAGAAGAAGGACTTAAAAAGCTTTATAACAGAAAGGACAAATTAAATTACCTCATAGAAATCAAAAACAAGCTTAACTACCCCAATTTGCCCGGGAAAAGCCTTCTTTCTACAGTTTTTGATGAGCTTTACCTAGGAATGGATCTTTTTAAAGAAATGTGGCAAGCTGAGCCAGTTTTTAAGATCAAAAAAGGGTTGATAGAAGACGAAAAGGTTGTTCTAGAAAATGACGTAAAAACTTTCTTAAAAAAGAAATTTGGCAACAAAATTGGAATCGCTAGCGGAAGGCCTAAAAAAGCTGCTGTAAAAACTCTAAAAGATTTGCTAGGAAATTTATTTAACCCGGAGAGTTCTTTTTTTATAGACGACGTCTATATAAGATCAAAAGAACAATGGTTGGGAAAACCAAATCCATTTCTTATTGAACAGGTAATAAAAAACTTAAACGTAAAGAGCTGTCTCTACGTAGGTGATTCATACGAAGATGTATTAATGGTAAAAAATACGAGAGAGTTGGGTTATGAAGTGGGTTTTGTTGGCGTATATGGTTTTTCTCTTGATATGAAAAACTTTATACAAAAATTTATGGAAGCTGGTGCAGACGCAATACTTCCTTCCGTAAATGATTTAAAATTTTTATTCTGAATTTATTATCAAAAATATGTTTTAGCTAACTGCCCTGACCTTTTGATAATGGCTTTTCTGTTCATAGCCGCGCTTGCTTTATGCTCCATCATGCTACTTGTAGAGGCTCAACAATCTGACGTCTAATCTGTGTTGCATAGGCGAAGCCCCGTTATTGCTGATTCCACTCGATCAGAGTGCTGGCCTTCTTTGGGACATTGCGGATTCCCTAGATCGAGGTCTGCATGGCTTTCAGGACAATTTATGGCCGTAAAGATCGAATGTAGAAGGCTTTAAAAAACATTAAGGGGGCTATCCAAAGCTCGCGCAGGTGATATTCGCCCCTTTAACCCTTTAAGGTTAAAA
>OFEH01000203.1_pt1 | contig 24769 bp, 20 predicted proteins | sample 1521031 | NCBI WGS metagenome assembly OFEH01 (sample SAMN05518350, study PRJEB24110) | hypersaline lake metagenome | isolation source: Grendel Spring, Yellowstone National Park, Wyoming, USA | place: USA:Grendel Spring, Yellowstone National Park, Wyoming, USA | collected 2011-11-16
GTGAACGTAAGCGTGCCTAAGTACGGGATTATGTACTCGGCGTAGGCCCTGTAGTCCGTCAGGAGGGTCGCGGCAAGGACAGGACCTACAGACGCCCCTAGGAACCTAACCATGGTGTTGAAGCCTAGCCCCACACTAACGCTATCGGGGGGCATCGAGACGGCGACCATGTTAACTATTGGTATGGTCGTTGAAACCACGCCAACGCCTGTCACAAAGGAGTCGAGGACAAGGGCTGTGGGGCTCGCCCTGTCCCACACGAAGAGGTAAAACCCCAGGGCTGAGACCAGGGAGCCATATATGAGGACAGGCCTCGGCCCCAGGCTTGAGGTGACGGCGCCGACCAAGGGGGCTATGAATATCATCGCGAGAGTGGCCGGCAGCAGCGTCATGGCAGCGCTTATAACGGATAACCCGAGGCCGTAGGGTGGGAGCTCCTCGGCGTAGTAGACGACCCCCATGAAGAGGAGGAACATTATTACGCCCGAGAGGAGGCCTAGCAGGTTAGCAACCATCACGTTCCTCCTCTTCAGCAGGTCAAACCTTATCAGGACCCTTGTTGACCTGGAGCCGTAGGCTATGAAGCCCCCGAACAACGCGAAGCCCGTCGCGAGCAGCAAGAGCTGGCCGAGCGACAGCCAGCCCCTGTAGGGGGCCTCGGTCAGGTACACAAGGATGACGGTGGTCGCTGACGCGAGGAGCACGGTGCTGGCGAAATCTATGCGCTCCCTGGCCACCGGGGGTGGGCTCCAGAGGAGGAGCGACGCCAGGATCAGCATGACGATCGATATGGCAAAGGCTGTATGGAACATGGCCCTCCAGCCAAGGTACTCCTCAATATAGGCCCCTGCTATCATGCCTACTGTCATGCCTATCGCGAACGTGGCGCTCAGTACGCCTTGAGCTACAGCAACCCTTTCCCTGGGAAACACGTCGGTGACTATGGCCAGGCCTAAGGGGAAGAGGGCAAAGCCGAAGCCCTGGACCGCCCTCGCTGCTATCAGGTAGTACACGTTAGGGACGAAGCCGGCCATGAGCACTGCCACTGAGTAGAGCGCTAAGGAGATGAGGTAAAGCCTCCGCTTACCGTAGACATCCCCCATCTTGCCAAAGAGCGGCGCTATGGCGGCGCCCACCACTAAGTAAGCCGAGACTATCCAGGCGGCCTCCTCATCGGTGGCTGAGAGGGCTGACTCTATGTGGGGAAGAGACGGCACTACCATGGCCTCAACGTAGCTGGTCATGAGGCTGACTAGGGTTAGGACGCCCAATATCACATTAGGCCTTATCCTTGGATCGCGCGAGGCTGTCAAGACCGCCTCCTCCCTAAGGCGGCCATGACTACTATTATTATGACAACGATCGCCGCCACTAGGTACAACGTTGTTGTACCTGACGATGTCAGGAGTGAGGGCTTCAGAAGTGAGGTAAAGCTAAAAGAGGGCGAGACGCTGACAGGCACCATTATCACCTCATGCATGGGCTGCATGGTTGGCGGCTGAAGCCAGCTGACCAGAAGGGGCAGGTAATACGTCCCAGGCCTTATAGCGGAGCTGACAGACAACACGAAGGTCGCGTTGGCTTCCGCCCCGGCATTTACGTCACCCAGGCTGCAGTTCCAGAGCGAGAGCGCTATGACAGGGTTCTCGCTGGACGATATGTAGGGGGTGAAGACAGGGTTAGGCAGAAGGGTCACCGTCACAAACCTGGCCTTGGAGGTCCCAACGTTGCCAAGGGTTACCGTTACGTAGAAGTCTGAGGAGCCTGGAGCTACGTGAGGATAGTAGCTGGTGACCAGGACAAAGTAGGCCGAAGGGGCCACGTAAAGCGTGAGCGGGACCACGTACCTGAGCCCATTTCCAGTCAAAATTAGGTCAACAGTGACGTTGTATGGCTCAGGGACCTCATAGTTGCCAAAGCTCGTGGATGTGAGCTTTGTGACGTTGCTGAGCCCAAGCGGGAAGGTCAGGTTAACTGTGTAGCCCGGCGGCAGGTAGGGGATCCTTACAACGTTAGAGCCTGGGTACAGCGGGTACAAAGGGGAGCTTACGTTAAGGGTGGCCGTTATATTGGAGGCCGGCGAGGTGCCCTTGTTAGCTATGTACACTACCAGCTCAGCGGCCTGCATGCCAGCATAAATTAGAGGGGGAACGGTCCTGAAGCCCTCAACCTCGATGCTTGAGTAGCCAGTGATAGCGACGCTGAAGCGCACAGAGGAGCTGCCCTTAATTGTCTCAGCTCCGAGGGACGTCTGAACCTCAGCAGCGTAGGTAACGTTAAGGGTTTCATTGTAAACCCCTGGCGAGGCCTGCTCACTAACGTTGAAGAGTCCAAGCATTGTTAACTCTTGTCCCGGCTGAAGCTCGAGGACCTGAAGCCTGGGCGTCGGCTCGCCCTGAACCAATGACAGGGGGTAGCTAACGTTCAGCGTGACGTTAACATCGTATAGAGTCACGGGACCCTCGTAGAGGAGGGCTATGGTTAAGGGCATGAAGGAGGCGCCAGGATAAGCTACTAGGTAAGTTTCGTTGACCCCCCAGTGGCTGAAGGCCACAAAGGTGGGCTTAATGGATGGAAGCGTCTCAGCTGAGACGCTGAGGGACTTAAGGGGACCGGCAAAGACTGCGACCGAGACGACCAGGAGAGCTAATGCGGCCAAAAGGCGCCCTGATGGCTTCCAGGCTCTACCATAGAGCCTTTCAGCTTCGCCGCCTGTCATAGCAGGTCCCAAAAAAGCTAAGTTAAACGATATATAAAAACGCTCACATAATAGCCGACGTTAGGACTTGGACTTAGCCCTCACGCAGGAACCCATGCCTTTAGCTATGTCAAACAGTATTCCAAGTCCCTGGGATATGTCTGGGTCATTCAGCTTGTTCAGAAGTCCGATGAGGCCAATCCTGCGCGGCTGGCTAAGGTCAACGCTTCCGAGCGCCTTGAAGGCGCATGAGGTCAGGTCCTCCAGGTTGTTCTGGGCCCTCGAGAGGTCGTCAGCGTCAACCCTGGTTATGCCCCTCTGCAGTGAGGCCAGCACGGCCAGGAGCCTCATGAGGGCAGGGTCGGTGGCCGCCGCGAGGAAGGACTCGTCGGCCTTATCAGCGAGGTAGGAGAGGAGGCCGAGGAGGCCGCTCCTCTTGAGGCCGACTATCGCGTCAAGTAGCTGGGCTAGCGCCTGGGCCTGGACCTCAGGCGGGACCTCTGGAGCTGGGGGCAGGGGCGCCTTGGCCTCGGCCTTTGATGCCTCAGGGCTCTGTGCCATCCCTTCTCACCCCCATCAGAACGTCAGTCCATCTATCCACCCGTGGTAGAAGGCCTGCTTGAGGAGCCTGCCTATGCTGTAGACCCCGGTGAAGTAGCACTTCATGGCGTAGGTGCCCTTGCTGGGGTCAAAGGGCAGCTCGCAGGTGCCTGCCCAGCCCTTCTCGCCGGCGTAGCCAACGCATGATACAGGGCTCGGGGCGAAGGCAGGTCCGAAGCCGCCAATTAGGTCACCAAGTACGTTAGTGGCAGCCGTTATAGCCAGCGACTCCACGAAGACGCCCGCGAGGCCAATCCCTAGCGGAGGCAAGGCGTGCTCACCGACAAGGTAAACGTCATCGTACTGGGGGTGCCTGGTGTTAGGCAGCACTGGAGTCCACCTGCTGTCCTGCTTCCAGGCAAAGCCCTCGCTGGAGGCCAACGCCTTGGGCAGCCTGGACGGAGGCACCTTCACGAGCAGGTCGTACTTGAACTCGCCGTCTGAGGTCACGACGGCCTTCTTCTGGGGGTCGACCTCCCTGAACTTGGAGTTGGGATGGTACTCAACGCCGTGCTCCTCAAACTCCTCGAGCAGGAACCTAGATATGGAAGGACCTAGCGGAGAGGCAGGGGCTGGCAAGGGGTCTATCAGCCTGACGCTTACCTTCTTATTGCGGGCCCTGAAGAAGGCGGAGATGGCCGTTGCAGCCTCATAGGGGTATATGCCACACCTGTAGGGCGTCTCAGGGACGAGGATCGTTATGTTCTGGCCGTCCTTGACCTGGTTCAGGGCCTCCTTCATTTTAATGGCGCCCTCTAGGTCAAAGTTGTGAACGCCCTCCTTGTCAAGGCCTGGGTAAGCGCTCCAGCCGTAGTCGACGCCTAGTGCCACGACAAGGTAGTCATAACTGTACTTACTCCTTGCGCCTATCACGGTCCTGTTGGCGGCGTCTATGGACTGGGCTTCATCAATCACTACATTTATCCCGTACTTCATCATGTTCTGTATAGGCGCCCTGGTCTCCTCAGGCTTAGCGTAGCCAAGGGCCACGTCAAAGAAGAGGGGAGGCATGTAGTGATATGTGGACTTCTCTATTATGGTCACCTTTGCGTCTACGCCGTGCTTCCTTAAGCCCTCAGTAATCCTTTTCGCCGCAACGTAGCCACCCACGCCGCCGCCTAGGACCAGCACCTCCTTCGGCAAGGGCGACACCAGGCAGGTTAGCCTTTAGTTGTATATAAAGCTAGTTCCATCAAGGTCATTGAATACCAGATAAAAAGGGTAAAGAAAGCTATAGCCTTATTTTAGGAGAGGCCTCAAAAAGCCCTCTCTTAAGAGGAGCCCCCTAGCGCCTTGGCTAGAGCTAGCATCGCAGAGAGGCCCCTGAGGACCGCTGGATCCCCGAGCTGAGCGAGGAGCTGGCTCAACGTTGGCGCAGTCGTCGGCGGCTTTGCGAGGGCCTCCAGAGCCGGCGCTAGGGCTTGCACGTTCATCTTCGAGAGGACTTCTAGGAACGACTCTAAGAGCTTCAGCGTCTCAGGCCTCGCGAGCCTCTCAAGGAGCGATATTATCTGGGGCAACCTCTCAAGCAACATGAAGAGCTCAGGCGTCATTATGAGCTTAGAGACCGTCCTGAGCAGCTCCTCGTCGCTCAGCAGCTCGTTTAAGGTGCTGAGCATGTCCATCAGTCTCTGAAGGGCCTCGGCCTGCCTTTCAGCCTCTGAAGCCATTTACCTCACCTCACTTGAATATCTGCCAGAGCCTCTCAGGCGACGTGGCGTCAAAGTAGGCGTCAAATATTGGGTCCCAGAACTCGGGGTACTTGACTATGTCCCAGTAGGCGTCTGCGAAGAACCTCTTCATAGCGTAGAAGACCCTCATAGGCGGCAGCTTAACCGCCGGGTGCTTGAAGTCGCTTATCACGAAAGTGCCGAGCCCAAAGCCCAGCTCTGTAGGGCAGTTGGTCCTGCCGGTGTTGACAGCGGCCTCACCCCTTAGCCTCCTCTCAACCACCTTGGCCTGCAGGTGGGCAGTGACGCCGGTCCTGGCGTTAGCGGAGGTCGAGGCGTCGCCTATCGCAAAGGCGTCATCAAAGCCAGCTACCTGGTTGGTGAGCTTGTCCGCCTTTATGAACCCGTCCTCGTCCTTGACGTCCTCAGGGATGACCTTAAGCTTAGGCCCCTTATGCATGGGCACTATGATGGCTGCGTCAAAGGGCATCTCGCCCCCCTCTAAGGCTATCAGCTTCTTGTTATCAAGGTCTACCGAGTCGACTGTAAAGAAGGTCTCAACCTCTATTCCCCTCTCCTTGAGCACGGGCTCCAGGACCTCGTTAAAGGTCTCAGCAGGGTAGGCCCTCGGGTAGGGGACCGCTATGGTTATATTGACGTTATCCCTTACGCCATAGGCCCTCAGCGCCTCGTCAGCCAGAAGGACGCCCTCGTAGGGAGAGGGGGGACAGCGATGGCGTGGGTCAGCGACGGCTATTACCAGCCTGCCCTTCTTGATATTTCTTACGGTGGAGTAGACCTTCCAGGCGTTCTCAGGTGTCGAGTGGAAGTCGCCGAACTGCTCGACGAGCTTGTCGTTCCCCTTTACTGCGCTGTGATCTATGGTCAGCCCGGGCGCGATGACTACAATGTCGTACGTGAGCTCGCGGCCCGAGGCCAGGACCACCTTCCTCTCATGGAGGTTAACGGCCTCAGCTCTCTCAATGACCAGGTTAACGCCCCTCCTGACCAGTGAGTCTATAGGCCTCCTCAGCTGCCTGTCGTCACCCCTGAAGGCTATCTGGAGCAGCTGGGGCCAGTAGTAATGATAGGGTGTGTCGTTGATCAGCGTTACGTCGTACTCGCCCCTGATAGCAAGCGAGTTGGCCAGTATCAGCCCGCCGGCCCCGCCGCCCACTATCACTACCTTCCTCCTAGCGCTGGCCATCGGCCCACCTTCAGATGAAGAGGATCTGGCCTCCCTCAGCCTCCTGGAGGAATGTTGTAACTCCCACTATGTCATCAACTAGCTCAGGGTTGAAGTCCTCCTTCTTAAGCCCCATGGCCTGCGCCATCATGCTGCAGACGTAGACCTTGGCCCCCATGGCCTTGGCCTGCTTGATCATGTCAACCCAGCTGGGCGCGTTAATAGACTTCATGCCGTTCATCAAGGCAGGCACCATGGACTCGAACTCCTTCGGCCACGTGGGCTGAGCGGCCTTCTTAAGGAGCCTCAGCATGGCCCACCCGGTCACGAATATCCTGACCTCAAAGCCCAGGGCTGCAGCCGCCTGGGATATGACGCCAACAGGTATGAACTTGTCCTCGGTTCCAGAAAAGACTATTATTGAGAGCTTGCTCCCCATGCTCCCGCCCTCTCTATTTAGAGAAAGTGCGTCGGGATAAATAAGCCTATAAAATCACAGGGTACAGGTCTCCGTTAATATCGGCGTTCACTGTACATAGAACGGCAGGCTAAAGCTAAAAAGTTCGGTTCTCGATAGTTCTGTCTGTGGACGGGGCTTAGGGTGAGACTGGTACCTCCTGTCACAGTTGACCAGGTGCTGGGGCTCGTGAAGTATGTGGCCTCGCTCGGAGGCCGTGTGGACTCGTCCAAGCTAGACGAGCTGCTCGACGTCGATATGGACTTGCTGCCGCACGCTGTTGAGGCTGCCGTGGTCCTCGGGCTGCTGAGGCGCGAGGGCGGCGACCTGGTGGTGACGGAGGAGGGCAGAAGGTCCGTCGAGCTAAGGGGCAAGAGGTTAAGGGCGCTGATAAAGGAGTTAAGTGATGACGTGGAGCCCTTCAAGGAGATCTTCAACTCTATAAAGGATGACAGCATAGGGAGGGAGGTCCTGAGGGACATCATAAGGAGGGCCGGCTACATGGACGTTGACAGGGCCGTTGAGGTATTTACGGAGTGGCTCGCTTACATGGGTATTGAGGTCACTGAGTGAAAGCCTTTTGAGCCCAGCGGCCAGTTCCCCTTGAGGGGCCCGTAGCTCAGTCAGGACAGAGCGGCGGGCTTTTAACCCGTAGGCCGCGTGCCCTGGCCAACGCGGGCGGAGGTCCCGGGTTCGAATCCCGGCGGGCCCGCCAGTGAATAACGCTCACCCCATTTCTATCATTTGTTTTTGTTCATCATTCATACTAACACGAGCGACCATGCATACTAGTCGTGCTAAATCAAGCCAGTTATGCTGTGGGTAGTGGGGGTTCGTTATTCAATACATAGACCTCTCCTAATTACCTTCGGCAAAGTCATAGACCTACGTATGTAATATTATTGTAGGAAACCTTTATAAACCGGTTAGATGAGATTCAAAACGTGTCTCAGTCATCACAGCAAGCAGTCCAATACTTAGATAACTTAATTGGTAAATTGTATCAAGCTTTACGCATAAAATTTAGCGATATTTTAGATGCCTTCGATGCTGTGTGGCCTGATCCTGAGCGTGGTTTTAATGGGCATTATTTCATTCCCTTACCAACAGGTGTTAAGCAACAGATTATTCAATATACATGGCAGGATCTCTATAGAAAGGATGTGTTGAATCAATTGGTGCCAGGTGCTAAGATTACGGTTGATATTGATGATATTGTGGGTAAGGCTATTCATGATAGGATACAGACTACGCAACAGGGGATAACTCCTAAACCTTACCAGCACCAGGTTGAGACTATCGCGTTAGCTCTTCATGCCCTTAATAATCTACGCGAATGGCTTCATAATAATACCCCTCAAAATGTAAGCCTTACGAAACCCTTCGATATACTAGCGTTGCTGGCACCCACAGCAAGCGGCAAAACCGAAGTACTTGAAACCGTAGCTATACAGTTGGCATTAGATGGTAAGGCTGCTGGTTTCGAAGCCACAAAGGTAATCATGATTTACCCAATGAGGGAATTCATGAAGGACCACTTCATAAGGTTCGTAAGAGACCTAGCCTATATTAAGGCACAAAAGAACATTGACGTGACAATAGGAATTCTTAATGAGGATACACCACATGTTAATGATTCACCTAAAAAAATAGAAAATTATTTACAGATTTTCTTCCCTACGGTTCAATCAGGTTCATCAATTAAGCTCGTATGCCCAATTTGCGGATCGGAGCTTAAATGGCGTAATAAAGGAGGAGGCGGTAATATAGAGGTATGGTGTGCTAAGGGTCACGACTTTACATTCATAAAATTCACACGTGAGGCGATAGAGCAGGAGCCGCCTGATATTCTGTTAATCACCCCTGATATGCTTAATCGTCTTGTCATGAGGTATGAATTATACAAAAAAGTGTTTGGTATTGATTCAAGGGGTTTTCCACTGTTAATTGTTATGGATGAGCCACACCTTTACTCAGGCGTTTTTGGCGCAAATGTAAGTTTACTCATACGTGATTTGCGAAAATTAATTACAACAGTGGCTAAGGGGAATTTTAACGTAGAGTACACGCCATTGATATTGGTCACAAGCGCAACTATGCCCAATGCTGAGGTATTCCTGTCAAAGCTCTTCGTTACCGAGCCGTCAAAGATTAAAATAGTGCAACTAGTACAACAGGCTCAACTCCAGTTATCATCAAAGGGATTAATAACCCTATTGCCAAGAGCTAAATGGGGTTTACGTAACGCGTCAATAGAGCTCATACCCATTGTTGCCGCCTTACTGCCAAAGGATAAGAGAAAGATACTAGTCTTCGTAGATTCCGTTGAACGTGCAGAGCGATTAGTTTATCAAATTAAAGATTATATTTCTAGGGATTCAGGCTTTTGGAGTGAATATCATGTATGTGAGAACGTAGGTTCTATATTTGATCCTTCAGTCTGCATTAATGGAAGACCTTACTATAACTTTATAGTAATTAGATCACTCTCAGCTAAGATTCCGTCTGATGTCAGAAATGAGACGGCTAGGAAGTTTATAAGAGGAGATGTTAATGTTCTCATCGCAACATCGGCTGTTGAAGTTGGTGTTGACGTTGGTGATGTAGATATAGCCATGCTTATAGGACTACCACCTACGCCAATAAATTTTGACCAAAGAGTAGGTAGGGTTGGCAGAAGGGGGCAGCCATCACTAGTTATTGTACTTGGTAATGAAGAGTCCGGCGTAGACGTATATTATCTCTCAAACTTAAATAGATTAATTGATTATATAAGAAGCTCCAGAAAGTATGAGATACCAATTAACCCCGCTAATCCCTATGCAATCAGAGCCTACATAGGTAACTTTATGACATCACTTACATGGAAAATCTCATCACCTTATATTCAAACATCATCAATAAATGTACAAAATAAAATTAATGAATATATAAAAATAACTATTGATGACCCTATAAATACATTTTTACAGGCATCACAATACCCACAGTTAGCATTAATAGCGCAGTATCTGCGATCAAATGGTAATGTACTGAAAAAACAATTAAATTACTTTGCCAATGCGATTTTAAATGTAGTCAAGACAATTGGAAGAAAAATTAAAATATCTAATTTTGCTAGTAATGATTGGAACCAAATATCGCAATCTTGGTCAGATATATTAAGAGAAGAATTTGGATTAGTAGAGATCAAAACGCCGCTTGAAAATATTCGTTCATTGGGTACCGATGTGGATTTAGAGTTTAAGGTTAAGGTTGCTAATAGAAGGCCGTTCTCGCTAAAGGATGACATCATATCTTCAATATCAACATATAGCATTAGTAAGCTTCCTGCATTTAACAGAGAAAAAGAAGCGTTTGATGGCGAATTAAGACCTACTCAAAGCCTACTGGGAGTAGTAACACTAAAGCCGGTGCCTTTCCCTAATAAGGGCATTATCGAAATACCCTTTGAGGTAGTTGGAGGAAGCTTCATACCATTTATTCCTCCTACGGGAAGCAAAAATTTAGGACAAAAATTAAAAGATTTAAAAGATTATTTAAACGACACCATAAGAACACTTGATGAGATTCTTAGTATATCAACACTTGATGAGATTCTTAGTAAATCTGGCTACCCTGAGACAAGACCAATATATAGAAAAGTTGCGATTAAACTTAAAGATGCCTTAAATAATTATTTAAATAATGTTTTACAGAATGTTATTAATGACTATAATAGTGGAAGACCTATAGAACGTGAAAAATTAAAGATTGTGAAACCGCGGAAATGGATATTTAGAATTCTTGAGCCTCTGTGCTTTATAGATAATAGTGATAAGTTGATATGCGTCCAGGATGCTGGAGAAATAAAGCGTGAAAATGTGAGAAAGTACCTATTTTATTATGAAGTAAAAACAGATAGGCGGCCACAATTTGTTAATAAGATATTTATTGAAAAACCTATATCTTTTGTAGATAGGGATGACTATGATAGAAAAAATGGGGATTTAATCTTATTAACGAAACAACAGAGAAACATAAGTTATATTAATGACATAAAGCATTCGCAGGGGAGTATAAGGGTTGCGAACCAAGTAATTACATATCCCTTAGTAACGCCAATACTTATTGATGAAGGTAAAGAGATTCGCAAATTAATAGGTAGAAATAGCGTTGAAATTGCTTTAAAGGTTGTTAAACTTTTATATGCTAATGTGGGTTATACCGTCAGGACACCAATTCCAAATACGTATGCGTATGCTAAGTTTGTGGATGAAAAAGAAAAGCCAGCTATTATAGGGGATGAGCTTGAAACTTATGCCGTTAAAATTACAATTAATTGGACGCGATGGTTCGAAGATTTATGTATAGCGAACAAGAAACTTCACGATGCACTAATTAGTGAAATAGAGCATGATCTGGTGGATTTAGGGGTTAGGAATGTTCCACCAATTAATAAGGTATTTGCTATTACAGCAGCTCATAGCTTGGCTCATATACTCCTTAATTTCCATCCCCTCTATACTGGTGGGGAGAGGAAAGATTTAGGGGAGCTTTTAATGATAAAAGATGAAAGCAACACTTTAAAAACAGAGATTTACCTATTTGATACTGTGCACGGAGGGAACGGTGTTTCGGAGCTTCTTTATAGCTATCTAAGGGATATACTTAATGATGCGTTAACGGTCATGCTTCAGAGGCACATCAAGTCAGAGAAGTTGTATAGGTTTTATGGTGAACCTGGTGATGTGATCCTCGGTAGTTGGCCTAGATGTAATTACGGTAACTTGGCATTATCAAGACTATGGTTGTTAAGATTCCTGGCAGCACATAACGGTGTTGATTTGGGCTATTGGGAAGGAATTGTAAAGAGTGGTGGCCAGGTGTCGTTCTCCTTCCCGTGAGTTCCATGTCTTCGCCCTTTAAACCTCTTAATGAGGTTTTGGACATTAACGCTATTGAGGAGAAGGTGATGTTGATGAGCATCGATAGTTTAATAGATTACTTATTTACTAAGGGTGTTATTATTTGGCAGTTAAATGTGGGTGGTAATACTGTATTTGTTTCTAAGGACTTTGAAACGCGGCATAGAGGTTATGTATGGGCTTCTCAATTGGGTCAAAGCGATGTATTAATGCTGTTTTTCAATGTTAGACATGGTATTAAGCTGTACAGCGAGAGTGATTTACGTAAGATTGCATTTGGATATCTTGTTCATGAGGCTTATCAGGGATTGCTGAAGCTAAGTATGACAGATGTTGAAAGCGAGGTTGGCGCTTTTGACCCTGACCTTGGCATTGCAGGTGTTGCAGACCTCGTGACTACTGATGCTGTGATTGAAATAAAGTCTGGTAGAAAGTCGAGAAGGCACTTACTTCAACTGGCAGCCTATTTGAGGATCCTTAGGAAGAACAAGGGTTACCTAGTTTACCAAGATAATGTAGTAGAAATTCAGTATGATGAAAACGTTGAGCAGACGCTCCTCAAAGCCGTTGAAGAGGCAAGGAGACTGAGGAGTTTGGTATCCTCGTCCAGCCTTAACTATATCATAGAGAAGTTTAAGCATGACTACGAGAGGTTTAAGCAGAGATTCGGCATTGAGCCATCGGAGTTGCTGGAGGCCTTAAAGAACAAGGGATTAGCATGATTAAAGGCTAGCAATAATACTACTGGCATTTACCAGAATTATTTGCATATCTTTCATTTAAAAGCCTCGTAATCGTGTAAATATTATGAACCATCCTCACATCGTTTCTCCTTGCGCCTGAGGGGTCAAGGACATACCTTCTTAGGATGGGGTCGCTGCAGGCTGGGCACTTACAATTAATATCTTTAAGTTGGCTCACGCGTACAAGGTCTATTGAGTTGCCCTTAATCACGAAGACCCTGCCCTCCACGGCCCTCCTCCTGACCGTCAGCGAGTCGGCGCTGTAGACGTCCCTTAGCACCTCGGCGTCCCATAGCCTGTTTGGCGAGGACCAGCCCAGGAGGTGTACCCTTGCGTTAACGTTGTTCTTTGCCGCGTGCTCCTTAATCTTAGCTATGGCGAACCTTATGTTCTCAACGTCCTCGCGTGAAAGCACCCTTCCGCCTGTGCCTATGGCTACTGTGAACTCGTTGCTGTACTGAGCCATGACCTCTACCGTCTCCCTGATGCAGCGCTCTATGTCGTCCTTGAAGAGCCCCTGAATTACGGGCACGAGCCCCTTAAACCCAAGCCTCTGGGCGTGCCTGACCATCTCCTTTAGCCTCTTAACGGTCTCCTCAACGCTAACTGCTGAGAGCTCCCTTAACAGGCCCTGTACGTCAGGGTCGCTTACGGCCATGAACATTGCTCTCTCCCTAACCCTCCTACGCACAGCCTCCTGGCCCAAAGCGTTGCTGTCGCTAAGGTTGTCCCTGAGCCGCTCCTTAATGATCTCAGCCACCTCCCCAATAATGTCCTTCACCGACTCGTCAACGTAGACCTCCGTGTCGCCGTCCGCGACCATGTCCACGACGGCGCTCAGGTAGAGCCTCGCTGGCACGTCAAGCGCGATACCCATATCTGTGCCCAGGCTGCTGTACACCTTAACTAAGTTCCTCGGGGTCTTGTCAAGGCCGAAGGTTTTCCTGAAGCTGGGGGCATTGATGCCATGGTCAAGCATAATCCTCAGCCTGTCAAGGGGCCCCTGGGGTAAGCCGTACATTTGAACTAAGTGCTCCTTAATGGTCTTACCTGACTTAAATACGTGGCCAAGCGCCCTCTCTGGCCTTAACATAACCCCCTCAGTAACCCTGGTTAAGGCGTCTAGCCACCCATACCTATGCGCATAAATCAGGTCATTAAGCTCTATGACTGGGTATATAATGACCATAATTTAACCCTGCTGAGGAGGCTTAGTTGACTCCTTCTCCGGACTTTTCACCACGTAGCATCACCTTCACTCTTTCCATTATTACCGAGTTTCTAATAACCTCAACATTCTCACTCCCCATAATTCCCTTAAACCTCTCAATTAAGCTCCACTGCTCCTCGGTAAAGGTAACTTGAATCCTCTTAGCCTTACTTCCCTTAATCCGCCTCAAAGAATGCACCTATAATATATATAAGGCACATTACTAATAAGCCTTATGTCCATGAGTTAGAATAGCTCTTGACATATATAGTTACCATCTATAATCACTATCCATGATCTGAAATTTATTTGAAATTCACCTAAGTAGCTTTAAGGGAGGCTTAAAGCAGCGTAGAAACGTTAATCTGCAGGAAGAGACTTAATCCCGGCGGGCCCGCCAACATCGGTCGGCTACAGGTTCATCGCGTTACTAGGCCGAGCTATGTCATAGACTAAGTTATAGTTTACACGGACTCTTTACGCTTCAATTCGGTCAATAGATCAGTTAACTAGAAAACCTCAGGGTACTACCGCTCCCCAGAGGGGTGTTAGAGAAGGCTTGCCCGCCGGGAGGCAACCTGACGAGAGGATACTTAGTCACTTCCTGGTGCCAAAGCACCGCTTGCTGAGCCTTGAGGAGGCCGTGGAGGTCCTTAACAGGCTTAACGTGAAGCCTTGGCAGCTGCCGCGCATTAGCGTCAACGACCCTGTCGTGAGGCTGCTAGGGGGAAAGCCAGGCGACATAGTTGAGATAGAGAGGGACTCGCCGACGGCAGGCAAGTACAAGGTTTATAGGATAGTGGTTGCTTATTGAGGGGAAAGAAGTTGTCGTCCAATAATGTCACAAAGGACGACCTATGGGCTGTCTTCAAGCAGTTCATTAAGGAGACAGGCCTTGCCAGGCAGCACCTGGACTCTTACAACGCGTTCGTAAGCGAGAGGATTCAGAAGATTGTCGACTCCTTTAAGGAGGTAAGGCCTGCTTACAAGCTGGCTAAGAAGGGGGCTGAGCAGGCGATAGGCCCTGACGTGAAGGTGGTCTTCGGAAAGGTCCGTATAGGGATACCGCAGGTCAAGGAGGCCGACCGTAACGTCAGGCAGTTCCCGAGCGTGACGCCGCTCGAGGCCAGGCTGAGGAACTTCACTTACTCAGCCCCCCTTTACCTGGAGATGACGCTTATCGAGAACAACACGGAGGTTGATCATCAGGAGGTCAAGATAGCGGACTTCCCCATTATGATAAAGTCAGTGGCGGACCCCCTCTCTAAGCTCAGTGAGGAGGAGCTCATAAGGCATGGAGAGGACCCCAGGGACCCAGGAGGCTACTTCATAATAAATGGCAGCGAGAGGGTCGTAGTGGCCCAGGAGGACCTGGCGGTAAACAGGATCATAGTAGGCGTTTCAACGGCCAGCACCGCCAAGATAACTCACAGCGCTAAGACAGTATCCACGGTCCTTGGCCTCAGGAGACAGGTAATAGTTGACAGGATGAGCGACGGGTCGCTCGAGGTAAGCATGAGCAGACTGAACTACAGGATACCCTTCGTCGTAATGATGAAGGCGCTGGGCCTCGAGAAGGACGCGGACATAGCGGCCGCGGTGTCGCCTGACCCCGATATACAGAGGGAGCTCCTGCCCAGCTTTGAGAAGGTCTCCGCCTCCATTAAGACCCAGGAGGACGCCCTTGAGTTCCTGGGCAACAGGATAGCCTCTGGGCAGCCTAAGGAGATAAGGATACAGAGGGCTGAGGAGTTCATAGACACCCAGTTCCTGCCTCACCTGGGCACGAGGCCCTCTGACAGGAAGATCAAGGCCTACTTCCTGGGCGAGATGGCTAACAGGGTCCTTCAGCTCTACCTCGGCAAGAGGCCCGAGGACGACAAAGACCACCTGGCCAACAAGAGGCTCAGGCTGGCAGGGGACCTGATAGCCGAGATATTCAGGGACGCCTTCCAGCAGCTTGTCAACACTATGTCAAGCCAGCTCGAGGAGTACATAAGCCAGCACAAGAAGATAAAGAGCCTTGACGTCCTGGTCAGGCCCGACATAGTTACGGAGAGGGTCAGGGCGGCGCTGGCCACGGGCAACTGGACAGGGAACAGAACAGGCGTCAGCCAGGCCCTCGACAGGACGAACTGGATGAGCCTCCTGAGCCACCTTCGCAGGGTCATCTCGCCCCTTAGCAGGGGCCAGTCGAACTTTGAGGCAAGGGACCTCCACGGCACGCACTGGGGCAGGCTCTGCCCATTTGAGACGCCTGAGGGCATAAACTGTGGCCTCGTTAAGAACCTGGCCATGACTGCCTACATATCCGTCGGCGTTGACGAGGAGCCGGTCGAGAGGCTCCTGTACAGCCTTGGCGTGATACCGATAGATGAGGCGATTAAGGAGATGGCCTCAGGGGAGCCCGAGGCCTCCTCCAAGTACATCGGTATGGCTAAGGTGTTCCTTAACGGCAGGCCAATAGGCTACGTCCAAGACGGCAGGTCGCTAGCGGAGACCATAAGGTCTCGCAGGAGGAAAGGCGAGATAAGCTTTGAGGTGAGCGTGGCGTACCTTGAGCAGGGCGAGGCCAAGGAGGTTTACATCAACACTGACGAGGGCAGGTTGATGAGGCCTGTCATAGTGGTTGAGAACGGCACGCCAAGACTCACAAAGGACATGGTCAATCGCCTCGAGGCTGGGGAGCTTTCCTTCTGGGACCTCGTCAAGATGGGGGTAATAGAGTTCTTGGACCCTGACGAGGAGGAGAACGCCTACATCGCTGAGACCCCTGAGGAGCTGACCCCTGAGCACACACACCTTGAGCTCTGGTCTCCGGGCATATTCAGCGTCGTCACGTCAATCATACCTTACCTTGAGCACAACCAGAGCCCAAGGAACACCTACCAGGCAGCCATGGCCAAGCAGGCGCTGGGCCTTTACGCCCTTAACTACCAGCTTAGGATGGACAGCCACGCTTACCTGCTGCACTACCCCCAGAAGCCGATAGTCCAGACGAGGTCCTTAGACCTGATAGGTTATAACGATAGGCCCTCAGGGCAGAACTTCGTAGTAGCCGTCATGACGTTTATGGGCTATAACATGGAGGACGCGCTGATAATGAATAAGACCAGCGTCGATTATGGCCTTGCGAGGGCCCACTTCTTCAGGGTCTACGTGGCCCAGGAGAACGAGTACCCTGGCGGCCTTACTGACAGGATAACAGTTCCCTCGCCAAAGCTCTACGACCACAAGGGCGATCAGTACTACACCAAGCTAGGGCCTGACGGGATAATAGAGCCCGAGGTTGAGGTCGCTGGAGGCGACGTCCTGGTAGGGCGGGAGAGCCCGCCGAGGTTCCTGGGTGAGGAGAGGGTCATGACTCCAGGGGCGCTGATGAGGAGGGACACCAGCGTGCAGCTCCGCTACGGCGAGAAGGGCGTCGTGGACATGGTAGTTGTGACTCAGACCCTCGAGAGGAACAAGCTTGTGAAGGTGAGGGTCAGGGACCTCAGGATACCTGAGCTCGGTGACAAGTTCGCCAGCAGACACGGCCAGAAGGGCGTCATAGGCATGCTGTTCCCTAAGTATGATATGCCTTACACGGAGGAGGGCTTAGTGCCAGACGCCATAATCAACCCTCACGCCATACCGTCAAGGATGACCGTAGGCCAGCTGCTAGAGCTGATAGCTGGGAAGGCGGGGGCCCTTGAGGCCAGGTACGTTGATGGGACGCCGTTCTTCAAGGAGGACATCGAGCCGCTTAAGGTGGTTCTTCTGAAGAACGGCTACGCGCCTGACGGAACGGAAGTCATGTACGACGGGAGGACGGGCAGGCTCTTTGAGAAGCCCATAGCGATAGGTCTGGTCTTCTACCAGAGACTATACCACATGGTTGCAGACAAGATGCACGCTAGAGCGACGGGCAAGGTCCAGCTGCTTACTAGGCAGCCGACGGAGGGCAAGGCAAGGCAGGGAGGCCTGAGGTTTGGCGAGATGGAGAGGGACTGTCTCGTAGGGCACGGGGCCACGATGTTGCTACGTGACAGGATGCTGGACGGCAGTGACGCGTTCACAATGTACGTCTGCACCCTCTGCGGCCACATAGCGTGGTACAACGCCAAGAAAGGCGTTTACGAGTGTCCAATACACGGGGAAAACGGCGACATAAGGCCCGTAAAGGTGCCCTACGCCTTCAAGTTGCTCTTACAGGAGATCATGAGTATGGGGATAAAGCCGAAGATAGAGGTAGTTGATAAGACGGCCCTGGTCAGCAGAGTAAGCCCCTTAAGTCTCTCCAAGCTCTCCGCGGCTGCGAACGAGGGTGACAACGGTAAGGGCGGCTCGGGCAACGGCTCAGAGGACAGGAGGTGAAGGCCATGTCGTATGGACCATATGGCGGCGCTGAGAAATACGTTATCAGCGCCATAAGGTTTGGCCTCCTCAGTCCTCGCGAGATAAGGGAGATGGCTAAGGTCACGGTGATCAGGCCTGAGCTCTACGAGAGCGATGGCTCTCCCGTCATGGGTGGGCTCAGGGACCCGCACTTCGGCGCGATAGAGCCCGGCGAGACGTGTCCGGTCTGCGGGAACAGAAGGGAGGCTTGTCCTGGTCACTTCGGCAAGATTGACCTAGCCAGGCCCGTGGTGCTGCCTCACCTAGGAGAGAAGATATACAGGACGCTTCAGGCTACGTGCAGGAACTGTGGTAGGGTCCTGATACCGCCTCAGCGGGCAGCTTACATGCTCTCGGTTTACAGGAGGTTGAGGGAGAGGTGGCCGATCCTGGCAGAGATTTTCGCAGAGGAGGTAATTAAGGAGGCATCGTCGACCACGGAGTGCCCCCACTGCGGCGCCAAGCAGTACAGGATCAGGTTCGTCAAGCCTTACAACTTCTATGAGGAGAGGCCAGAGGGCGAGGTGAGGCTGACACCGGCTGATGTGAGGGAGAGGCTCGAGAAGATACCTGACGAGGACGCTGAGCTCCTTGGCTGGAACCCAGAGGTGGCCAGGCCCGAGTGGGCTGTCCTCACGGTTCTCCCTGTGCCCCCGCTTAGCGTGAGGCCCTCGATAACCATGGAGACGGGCCTGAGGGCCGAAGACGACCTGACTCACGCCTTGGTAGAGATAGTCAGGCAGAACGAGAGGCTGAAGAACTTTACCTCATCCAGCGCCCCTGAGTCGATGATAGAGGAGGCCTGGCAGACCCTCCAGAACGTGGTGGCCGCCTATATAGACAACGAGCTGCCCAATATATTCCAGCTCTCGCACAGGGGAAGGAAGACCCTCAAGACGCTGGCCCAGAGGCTGAAGGGCAAGGAGGGGAGGCTGAGGGGCAACCTTAACGGCAAGAGGGTGAACTTCTCCTCAAGGACCGTCATATCACCTGACCCGCTCCTGAGCATAAACGAGGTAGGAGTCCCCGTTGAAGTAGCGAAGATATTGACTGTGCCCATGGTTGTGACCAAGTATAACATAGAGGAGGCCAGGATGTACGTGCTCAACGGCCCCTACACCTGGCCTGGGGCCACCATGGTTTACAAGAAGCGGGAGGGCGTAAAGATAGACCTGAGGTACCAGAGGAACCTGAGACAGCTCGCCGAGAGCCTCGAGCCTGGCGACGTAGTGGAGAGGCACCTGGTGGACGGGGATATCGTGCTGTTCAACAGACAGCCCAGCCTCCACAGGATGTCAATCATGGGCCACAGGGTCCGCGTAATGCCGGGCAGGACCTTCAGGCTGAACCTCTTAGTGTGCCCGCCCTATAATGCCGACTTCGACGGGGACGAGATGAACCTCCACGTGCCGAGGCTGGAGGAGGCCAGGGCCGAGGCCGAGGAGCTGCTGCTTGTTGAAAAGCACATCCTGACGCCGCGCTACGGAGGCCCCATCATAGGGGGCAGGCAGGACTACATAAGCGGGGCCTACCTGCTGACCGTTAAGACGACGCTTCTAGACGCAGATACAATGGGCCAGCTTCTGGCTGCCGCTGGGTACTCCGAGAGCGAGCTGCCCGAGCCAGCGATACTTAAGCCCAGGAGGCTCTGGACCGGCAAGCAGCTTGTAAGCCTCTTCCTCCCGAAGGACTTCAACTTCAGGGGGAGGGCCAAGATAAACGCTGGCGACCTAAAGTGCGATGATGAGAACTGCTTTGTGGACTCTTACGTGGTGATTTACAAGGGCAGGCTTCTAGAGGGGGTGCTAGACAAGAACACCATAGGGGCCGAGCAGCCTGGAGGTGTTCTCCACTATTTAGCGTTGGAGTACGGCGGCGAGTTCGCTAGGAAGTTCCTTGACAGCGTCTTTAGGTCCTTCATAAGGATGCTCGAGATAAAGGGCTTCACTATGTCCTTGGAGGACATAGAGGTCCCAGGCGACGCAAGGGCGAAGATAGCTGAGATGGTCGAGAAGGCCAAGGAGGACGTAATGGAGCTGATAAGGCAGTACCGTGAGGGGTCGCTCGAGATAATCCCTGGGAGAACCCCTGAGGAGAGCCTTGAGCTCAAGATAATCCAGAGACTTCAGAAGCTGAGGGACGAGGCTGGTAAGCTGGCCATAGGTTACATGGACACGTTCAACAACGCCTTCATAATGGCCAGGACCGGCGCAAGGGGCAGCGACATTAATATAACCCAAATGGCCGCCATGCTGGGCCAGCAGACCGTAAGGGGCAGGAGGATAGTAAGGGGCTTCAGGACAAGGACTTTGCCTCACTTCAGGCCCGGCGACCTTTCGCCGGAGGCGAGAGGGTTTGTGGTTGGGAACTTCCGCGACGGACTCAGGCCGCACGAGGTGTTCTACCACGCAGCCGGTGGAAGGGAGGGACTTGTAGACACAGCGGTGAAGACGTCGCAGAGCGGCTATATGCAGAGGAGGCTCATTAACGCGCTCCAGGATCTCTATGTTGCCTATGATGGGACGGTCAGGGACTCCATGGACGACATTGTTCAGTTCAGGTACGGCGAAGACGGCGTGGACCCGCAGAGGACGTATCACGGCGAGCCAGTAAACGTGGACAGGATAGTTGAAAAGGTGAAGGCCCTAGGAGGTGGCTCATGATGGCCAGGAAGGGCGCTAAGCGTAAGGGGCAGGCCCGTAAGGGGCAGGCCAAGGAGAGCCTTGAGGTAGGTGAGGAGCTCAAGAGGAAGCTGGACGCCGCAAAGGAGATACTGCCTTCCAAGCTATTTGACGAGCTCTACAAGAAGGTAGTAGACAATAACGACCTCACGTTACAACAGAAGGTCATGGCCGTAGAGGAGGCCGTTAGGACATATATAAGCGCGATGGTTCAGCCGGGGGAGCCTGTTGGCGTTGTGGCAGCTCAGTCTATCGGGGAGCCAGGAACACAGATGACCCTCAGGACCTTCCACTACGCGGGCCTTATGGAGTTCGACGTGACCCTCGGACTGCCCAGGCTCATAGAGATAGTTGACGCCAGGCACGAGCCCTCCACGCCACTGATGAAGATATACCTCGAAGAGAAGTACGCCAGCGATCCCGAGAAGGCGAGGGAGATCGCTAGGTCCATAGAGTACACCACGCTAGCTAACGTTGTCTCCGAGATCTCCTGGTCCCTCGGCGAGAGGACCTTCATCATAAGGCTCGACCCCGAGATGATGGAGGACCGTGGCGTCACTAGGGATATGGTCGTGGACGCCCTTAAGAGGCTTAAGCTGGGCGAGGTCAGCGAGGGTGAGGACGAGTGGACCGTAGTTCTTGAGGCCAACAAGAGCGCCTTGCCTGACGACTACCTCTTTGATGAGAAGACCTACGACGAGTTGGTCAACAAGATGAAGAAAGCTTACATAAAGGGAATCAAAGGCATTAAGAGGGCCATAATCCAAGAGAGAGTAAACGAGAAGACGGGCAAGAAAGAGTACGTGATAATTACGGAGGGCAGTAACCTCGCTGAGGTCATGAAGGTCGATGGAGTAGATCCGCTGCGCGTGGAGACGAACAACATACACGAGATAGCAGAGGTCCTCGGCATCGAGGCCGCGAGGAACGCAATCATAAGGGAGATCATGGACGTGCTTCAGAGCTCAGGACTCGACGTTGACATAAGGCACGTCATGCTGGTCGCTGACATGATGACGTGGACAGGCAAGGTTAGGCAAATAGGAAGGCTCGGCATAGTTGGCGAGAAGCCTAGCGTCCTAGCCAGGGCCGCCTTTGAGGTCACGGTGAACCAGCTTTACGACGCAGCCGTAAGAGGGGACGCCGAGAGCTTCAGGGGCGTCACCGAGAGCATAATCGCCGGGCTCCCGCCGAGGGTCGGGACGGGCCTGGTTATCACAACAGTGGGGGTCAACGCTCTTAAATCCCTGCAGGGCAACGTCCCGCAGGCAAGCACCGAACAGAGCTAAGGTGATAGCGGTTGCCTGAGGCCGTAGCGCTTGAGAGAGAGCTGAAGGCTGTAATGAAGTCAGGCAAGGTTGTCTTAGGGGCCAAGGAGTCGCTCCAGCTCCTTCTCAGGAATGAGCTTAAGGGTCTCGTAATAGCTGATAACACGCCATATGAGGTAAGGGAGAGGCTCACATATGTGGCCAGGCTTAACAACGTACCTGTCGCCATCTTTAAGGGGACCTCAGCAGAGCTGGGCTCGGTGATAGGCAAGCCATTTAAGGTATCAGCCATAGGTATCATAGACCCTGGCGACTCCAAGATAATTGACCTACTGCTCGAGGAGCAAAGGTGAAGCGCGTGGCCATGGGGGAGAACAAGAGCGATAGAATAGGCCTTGAGGAGCTTCGGTACATATCAATCCTCCAGGACCTCACGGGGGCCATGGTGTACAGGGCCCTCGAGGACGATAATGACAACAGGATAATATACCTCGTTGACAGAAACGACGTCGGTAAGGCCATAGGTAGGGACGGGAGGAACGTCAAGATGTTGTCAAAAATGCTCAACAAGAACATCGAGATAGTTGAATACGCAAACGACATTGATAACATGGTTAGGAACCTTCTTCCTGGCGTGACAGTACTTAAAGTTGAGGTCACGGAGAGGGACGGCCTGAAGACCGTCTACGTTAAGGTGAAGGATGACGAGAAAGGTAAGGCCATAGGTAGGGACGGGAGGAACGTCAAAAGGGCCAGGCTGGTCCTGAACAGGCTCTTCAACGTTGACAGGGTCGTGATAAGGTGAGCAGGGGAGCGCATATAAACCCACCTCATACAAGCCCTTAGGGAAGCGCCTTGCCAGAGGGACCAAATGGGCTCTTCGCGGCCAGGAAGCTCAGGAAGAGCAGGCTCAAGTTCAGGTGGGCTAAGAGGGAGTTCAAGGTCAGGTCGCTTAAGCTTAAGGAGAGGTACGACCCGCTAGAGGGCGCCCCTATGGCAAGGGGCATAGTCCTGGAGAAGGTGGGCATACCGTCAAGGCAGCCTAACGCGGCCTTAAGGAAGTGCGTCAGGGTCCAGCTGGTTAAGAACAAGAAGGTCGTCACGGCTTTCGTGCCCCGTGACGGCGGGATACTGTTCATAGACGAGCACGACGAGGTCATAATAGAGGGCATAGGGGGTCCTAAGGGAAGGGCCATGGGCGACATACCTGGCGTCAAGTACAAGGTCATAGCTGTCAATGGCGTTTCGCTCGACGCGCTGTGGAAGGGCAAGAAGCAGAAGGTCAAGAGGTAGCCTGTGCAAGCGGACGGATGTCAGAAGGAGGTCTCTCCCTCCTCGCCCTCTCCTCCCTCCTCGCCACCCTCCTCGTTCATCTTCCTCTCCATCTCAACGAGCCTACGGGTCACATATATGGGCTTACCCGTTATCATGGCCAGGTATATGGCCTGGCTGGGTATCATCTTCACGCTCAGGTTTATGCCTGAACCCTCGAACTCTACGGTGGCTGTGTAGAGGCCCGTGGTGAGGTCAACTTCGTCTATTATGACCCTCTTCAGGGTCCTGCCTATCAGCTCCTTGAACTCCTCGTGTGACGCGAGGAACGTGTATATGCTCTGCCTGCGGGGCGGGACGCTGCCGTCGTTGAGTATCTTTATGGCCTCGGCCACGTCGTAAGGTATGTTTACGAGCGTGAACTCGCCGCCGTCCTCAAGGGTCAGCGAAAGGCCCACCAGCGAGAAGGTCATATGCGTCCTGCTGTCCTCCACCACCCTGTAGAAGGGCTCAACCGAGGTCACCCTTACCAGCTCTTCCTCGCTCAAGACCTGTGAGGCCCAGCGCCACAACTTGGATCGGAGGCTCTTAAGTCTATCCTAAGCACAACTGGGGCCGCCTTTCGCTTTTAAACCTCGCCTGGGCTCAGGTCCTGGATCAACATGTCGCAGGAGTCCAAGGTGCCAGACCCAGCAGTGGTGGGCTCCGGGGCAGCCGGTGTAAAGCTCTTCGGCAAGTGGGACTGGGCAGGCGTTGAGGTGAGGGACCCCAGCCTCAAGAAGTACATAAGCCTGAGGCCTGTCCTACTGCCGCACACCGGGGGTAGACACGAGCACAGGCGCTTTGGCAAGGCCGAGGTGCCCATCGTTGAGAGGCTGATAAACAGGCTGATGTACCCTGGCAAGAACGGCGGCAAGAAGGCGCTGGCCTATAACATAGTAAAGGCGGCCTTCGAGATTATCCACGCAGAGACGGGCGAGAACCCAATACAGGTCCTGGTCAGGGCCATTGAGAACGCGGCTCCCAGGGAGGAGACCACGAGGATAATGTACGGCGGCATAATCTACAGGGTCTCAGTCGACGTCTCGGCCCAGAGGAGGGTCGACCTGGCGCTGAGGTTCATAACCGAGGGGGCCAGGCTCTGCGCTTTCGGAAGCCCCAAGAGCATCGAGGAGTGCCTCGCCGAGGAGATAATGGCGGCGTCGCGCGGCGACCCCTCAAGCTATGCGATAAGGCAGAAGGAGGAAATAGAGAGGATAGCGCTCAGCTCCAGGTAAGCGACGTCCTCTCCTCCAGTGAGCTTTTAAATCCCCGCTACCTCCTGTCATAACGCAAGGCAGAGGGTGAAGGATATGCCCGAGAAGCCACACTTGAACCTAGTGGTGATAGGTCACATAGACCACGGTAAGAGCACCCTGACAGGTCACCTGCTCTTCAGGCTCGGGTTCATCGACCCCAAGGTCATGCAGCAGATAGAGGAGCAGGCCAAGCAGGCGGGCAAGGAGTCGTTCAAGTACGCGTGGGTACTTGACAAGATGAAGGAGGAGAGGGAGAGGGGAATCACTATAGACCTCTCGTTCATGAGGTTCGAGACTAAGAAGTACTACTTTACGATCATAGACGCCCCAGGCCATAGGGACTTCGTCAAGAACATGATAACTGGCGCCAGCCAGGCTGACGCGGCGCTCCTCGTGGTCTCC
>OFEH01000205.1_pt1 | contig 24696 bp, 28 predicted proteins | sample 1521031 | NCBI WGS metagenome assembly OFEH01 (sample SAMN05518350, study PRJEB24110) | hypersaline lake metagenome | isolation source: Grendel Spring, Yellowstone National Park, Wyoming, USA | place: USA:Grendel Spring, Yellowstone National Park, Wyoming, USA | collected 2011-11-16
TACACATTTCATACTTTTGCTACAATAAGCGTTGTTGGGAAAGATGAGAAGGAAAGGCTAACTTTGTACTCCTTGCCCGTTACAATGCTTGATACTAAAGAAGATATAGTAAAGAAATTGCTAGAAAACTCGCCAAGGCCATCAGTCTTGATGATGGACAGAGGTTTTTTCAAAACAGAAATGATAAAATTGCTTCAAAGCATGGGCATAAACTTCATAATGCCAGCAGTTAGGAACGAAAGGATAAAGAGGATGCTGAATGAATATGCAAAAGGTAACATTCCATCTGTAACAGAATATGAAATGGGATCAAAGGTTTATTTAGTAATAGCAAAAAAGAAGGGGTCAAGGGAAGAAGATAAGCCTGATGATAAGTTCATAGCTTTTGTAACAAACATAAAGTTTGATGATCCTGAAAGGATTGTCAGCGTAATACCCGAAGAGTACAGGTACAGGTGGGGAATAGAAACGTCTTACAGGGTTGAAGATGGATTTGAAGCTAAGACGACGAGCAGGAACTTCACATTAAGGGTTATATACTTCATGCTATCCATAATTCTCTACAACTTATGGATACTCACAAGGGTTGAAGTTCAAGGAAAAGCCATAACAGTGTACTTTTTCAAGCATATTGTTAAAACGGAAATAATAGTAAGCGGACTGGGGCCTCCTAAGTGATCATTTGAACAGGCTGAATATGAGGCCCTTAGTTTGAACTATATACTGAGGGCCAAAATTTTACCCAAAACAAAGATATATGGCATTAAACTAATAGTTAATCAAAAACAAAAAATCATCAATTACGTTGTTAATTATAATTGAAATGCTGTACTTGCGGGAGTACTGACAGCAACAAAAGTTTTTTATATTACTCCGAATTACTTTCTTTATGGACATTTTCCTGAGTCATTCAAGAAAAGACCGGCATTACGTCGATACCGTAAAGAAGGCTCTTGGACTTTTAGATTATCACCCAATCGTCTACGAAGACTTGCCTGAAGAACTAAGACCGGGAAAAGACATAGACAATATTAAAAACCTTATAAATCAAAGTCAAGTGGTTTTCTTGTTCATGACAAATAATGTAATTTCTTTGAAGCACACTCAGGCTTGGGTTCAGTATGAGGATAATATTGCATATTTTTTTAACAAACCAGTGATAGTGTTCCAAGAGCAGTTGCCTGATCCAAAAACTAGTTTTCCAATTTTATACTTTACAGATGTAGTTCCTTTGACTGGAAGCTTAGCAGATCCCATGAAAATACAAGAAATTGCTAAATCATTCAGACCGTCTGAAGCCGTGATTAGAGCGGTAGCAGGAGCGGCTGTTGGAGCAATTTTTGGGCCAATAGGCCTTCTAGCTGGGGCATTAGTTGGTTTGGTGTCCACTCCTCAAAACCCATTGCAAAACATACCAACACTTAAGTGCCCATATTGCGGACATGAATTCAGGTACTGGGGTAGTGAAAATACCTCGTTTTATTGTCCATATTGCCAAAAGCAATTTATATACAAGGGGTTGAACTAGCATGGTTGTTATCGAATCTGTGGAAGTAAAGGCAGCGCCAGAAGAGGTTTACAATTTTTTAGCCACTCTGAGCCTTAATGGGTTGAACGTATCGCGTAAAATTCCGGAGATGAAAACGGTCATTATTTCTTCAGGATTATCACTATTTTCTTGGGGAGAAACGATTGAAGCATCTGTTCAGCCGAGTCAAACCGGATCGCTTGTTATATTAAGGGCTCAAGCAAAATTTCAGCTAAACATTACTGCAAATCCTAAAGCATTAATTCAGAGAGTGAAAGATGCTTTGAAAGGGAGATTTGGCTAAAAATATTTTCCGTATTTCATTAGGACGTGTTTCACCTCTCTTTTAATACTGGCACGTTTTCGGTCATTCTTTTGAGAACAACACACAAGCCGACGTCCGTTATCTCAAAAACCTCCGTAATTTCAAACTGCCTCAATTTATGGCCACTCGTTTTTGAAGCGAGATAAAGAGAAACTCCTGCGCCTACTATCGGGTTGACGCCTTGGGGTAAACTTTCCGAAATTCGTAAAACCTCACGCACGATCTTTTCGGGAACGCTTGCTTTATGCCTTCCAGCTTTCTTCAAGATTGGCAAACTTCCATTCTTCTTGTATAAAGAATATATCTGCTGTACTCTCCTTACAGAAATTCCCTGAACAGCAGCTATTTCTTCATTCTTTAACTTGCCTTCAATCTTTTGCTTAACTATCCACTTTATCTGGTCATCTGTAAGCACGCTATGCTTATACTTCTTTAACATATTTATCCAAAATTTGCTCAAACGTACTGCTAGCTTATGGGGGTGAAATAATTGTTTGATAAGAGAGCGTCTTGCGCTGTTGACGAAGAGCTTTTTAGATCAGGTAGACCACGCTTTTAAGATCCAAAAAATAAACAAAAACGTTTAATTCTACGCCATTTTTTTATTTTCAGATGCTAGTAGACAGGTTCTCAAGAATAGCTGAAAAGCTTAGGCTTTCAGTCACGGACAGATGTAATTATAGATGCATTTTCTGTATGCCAAACAACCCAGACTTTATCAGAGAAGATGAAATTCTAAAGCTTGATGAAATAGAAAGGATAATCTCTATATTCAACGGCCTTGGAATAAAGGAACTAAAGCTCACGGGAGGAGAACCGTTGCTCAGGGAAGATCTTGATAAGATAGTAAAATATGCCTCGGGATTCTTTGACGAAGTTTCGCTTACGACAAACGGTTATCTGCTGTTAGAAAAGGCCGCTTCTCTGAGGAAGAGCGGTCTTAAAAGGGTAAACGTGAGCCTTCACAGCCTAAAGGACGAAAGGTATCGCCGGATCACGGGCGTTAGGGGCCTCGAAAAGGTACTTAAAGGCCTTGAGGAAGCAAAGCAGCAGGGCTTCGAAGCTATAAAGGTAAACGTGACTTTAATCAAAGGTTTGAATGATGATGAAATATTTGACTTTATAGATTTTTCCAGAAATACAGGGTTTACTGTAAGGTTTCTGGAGTACGAACCTTTTGACGGCAACGGTGGATGGTCCCCTAACAAAGTTGTTACGGCTGGAGATGTAATAAAGATAGTTTCAGAAAAATACTCGCTTATGCCCGTAGAACGCTCAAAGCATTCTACTTCTATGTATTTTGTGATAAAGGAAAATGGCGTAAAATTTGGAGTAATTCCATCTATTTCTCAGCCTTTCTGCACCGATTGTAACAGGGTAAGGGTGACATCTGAAGGTATATTTTTGCCATGTATGTACTCCTTAAAAGGAGTCAACATAAGGGACATGATCAGGGAAGGAAAAAGCGATGAGGAAATCAAGGATGCCATTAAAGCTTCCTACAGCAATAAGTTTGAAGGCATAATAAAATACGTAAGAGAATACAAGATTCCTGAAAAAGTTATCCCAATGTACAAACTTGGGGGTTAACTTTTTTATCGTTAAAATTTTTTAAAGTTCTACCTTTCTGAATGGGCTTTCCTGGAATATCTTGTTCAGGCCAAAAGAGTGAATAAAGTGCGTAAACGCTTTTTTAAGGTTAGGATCTGGGTTCGGGTTCTTTTCGTAAAATATGCCTTCAAGAAATCTTGCAACATGTTCTCTGAAAGCTTCTTCATCCTTAACAACAAAAGTCAATGTATAAGGTCTGTTGCCGAAGAAAGAGACGCTTGAAAACCTCCTTCCTTCCATGCCAACTCCTGTATTCATCTTAACGATTCTGGCATCAGGGTACATCTTTAATAGCTTTCTCGCTACAGAGTTTTTGTTGACCTTCACAAAACCGTTAAGCTCAAGGTGAACAGAATATACCTGAATGTTTTTTTCACGGTCTTCTATAAGACCCAATTCCTTTAACCATCTATATATTGTCGGTGTGGATACATTTAAGATTTTTGATATTTCTGAAGGTTTTTTACCTTCGTTATAAAGTTTTTTAAGCTGATCTATATAAGAAGAGTTCTTAGTATAAATTGGCTTCCTACCGCTTTTTCCTTTATGGAGAGCAACAGGTATTGCAGTCATTTTGAGATGCTTACTATAGGGTATATTTTAACGTTATCATGATTTTTGAGCTTCACCGCATATTATTTAAAAATCATATAGTGTTTTTAATTATTTATAAAAAAATGCGCTAATTTTTCATATATTTATATTAAAAAAGATTTAAAAGATATTTTTTAAATAAATATTTTACTGTCTGATTTTCGAAAAAATTTCTCCTACAAATTTGCGATGCTGTCGTTCCTATTTTTTCTATATTTCGAAAAATAACTTTTTATTTATGTTTTTACCTACCTTTGTTGTGAGCCTGGGGTTTTTGCTATATGCTTCTGCAGAGGGCATATTATTTGCATTTTTCCTCTACTGGAGCTTTATTATAGCTAATGGGGCCTACTATCATTTAAAGTGCAAGGGTCGTTCAGCAAAAAAACCTGTGTCCGAATACCCGATGATTTCTGTCATAATTCCCGTAAAAAACGAAGAAAAAACGCTTCCTTCTTCTATCGATTCGATAATTAAAAATGATTACCCAAGCGATAAAATGGAGATAATAATCGTAGAAGATGGTTCAGTCGATAAAACCTATGATGTAGCAAAAAATTATGAAAGGCTTTACCCTGGGCTGGTTAAAGTCTATAAACTAGAATCTAACGATAAAGGGAAAGCGGGCGCGCTCAACTTTGGAGCTAAAATGGCCACTTCAGGAATCCTGGTTTTTGTGGATGCTGATACTAGGATAGGCCAGGATTACCTTAAAAGAGCAGCGTCTAAGTTCCTTGCGGGCAACCGTGTTCTGGTTGGGCTAACGGCTGTTAAAAATCGCAAAAGGAACTGGCTTTCTTTTATGGTCAGTTTAGAAAGCGATCTAACTAATTACATAATAAGAGGAAGCGAAAAGCTTGGTTTGCCCTCACCCGTTGTTGGTTACAGCCTTGTGATTGACAAAAGCATTCTAGAAAAGGTCGGAGGATTCAGGAAGAGCCTTACCGAGGACGTTGAGCTTTGGGCAAGGCTCGTGATGTCGAAAGTCAAAATAGGATCTTTTGAGGGCGTCGTTTACATAGAACCCCCAGCTACGATAATTGATTTTTTTAAACAGAGGTTAAGATGGTACAAAGGATACATAGATACGCTGGATGCTTACTTTAATGTTCCACGGGAGAAGAGGACTTTTCACATGATTATGTACCTTTCGATGCCGCTTTTCGGAGCTTTGAGCACTCTTTTATCTATAGGTTTCAGTCTTTTAAAAAGCCTTTACCTTCTGTACAGCATAGCAGGTTTCACTCTTGATTATGTTGGCGTTGCTATCATAATACTCATTTATCTTAAGTACTTTTACAGGGAAAACCTAGATTCTTTGAAGGTAAAGTATTCAATGTTTGGTTACATGTATCTTGTACTTATGTCGCTGAGCACTATAGTAGCTCTTTTTTCAAAAGTTTTAGGTATAGAAATCAAATGGCACAGAAAGCCAAGGTAAAACGGTTAATAGATAAGGCACTTAAAATATGGTAAGATTGATTAGAAATGATTAGAGAAGACACTCTGATTCTTTAATTATGGTCAGCGCTATATGCGTGTTTGTCCTGTCCACATTTTGAATCGAAAGCAGGGACTTCGTAAACGCGCTGAGCTCTTCATGACTTCTGAACTTTGCCAATATTATTACGTCACTCTCGCCGGTTACATCGTATACAGAGAGCACGTTTGAAAATTCAGAGACCTTTTTTTCTATCTCTACGAGCTTACCGCCACTAACTACTAGTTCTATTACCGCTGTTATGCTGTATCCGAGTTTGTTCCAGTTAACGTTTGCTGTGTAAGATCTTATATAGCCTTCTTTTTCCAGCCTCTTTATTTTGTTATGGACAGTGCCTATAGATACTCCTACAGTCTTGGCTATGTCCCTTACGGGTGTCTTTGCGTTCCTGCACAGCATCCCTAGTATCTTAATGTCGACATCGTCTATCATGATTTTATATTGTGAAACCTTGATTAATAATGTTTAGCTGTTAAGTTTAATTTTATCTGGCTCCTTACCGCCCAATTTTAGGTGAGGTTAACGTTCTCTTTATCAGAATTAGCACGTCTACAAGAGCAAAGCTGTTAGCTCGGAGGAAATTTGAGCCTGTCCATAACATAGCTTCACCAGAACAATATCACTAGCTTCATCACGATAAAGCTTATGAAATGCGGCACGGCCATTCAGGTCGAAAGTGCGTCTGTTTGAAAGTCAATTAAATGTTAGTGATCATCTTTGCGAGCTCGAGTATCGGGGCGTTGAGTGTGAATTTTCGCTGCACATTTGAAAGGATATAGCAGTCTTTTAGTTAAAGTTTTTTAAAAACAATCTGGAATATGAGCGATAAAGTTATAAAGAGTTAATATAAAGATGAATTGGTTGATAAAAATGGATTACGTATATGCCGCGTTGTTTTTACATAGCGCAGGAAAAGAGATTAACGAAGAGAACTTAAAGAAGCTTACAGAATCTGTAGGAGCGCCGGTAGATGAAATAAAGATAAAAGCTTTAGTAGCAGCTTTAAAGCAAGTAAACATAGATGAAATTCTAAAGAGCGCGGTAGCAGCGCCAGTATCACAGGCACCAGCTGCACAGCAGCAAGCACCAGCTCAGCAGGCTGCACAGCCAAAGGAAGAAAAGAAAGAAGAAGAGGAAAAGAAGGGAGAAGCTTTAGAAGGACTCGCTGCTCTTTTCGGTTAGAAAATTTTTCGCATCTTTTTCAGAGTAAAAATTTATTATTATCTTTACTTCTTTATCTCCATCAAGTTCTAAGCTACCCTGAACAAACTTTTGTTTGTCAAGCCTTATGTATAAAGAGTTACGGTCAAGCCCTTTTAAAATCTCGTTCAGTATATAGCCACTTTCAAAAGCTCTTAGCTTGGAGAGAAGCTTTTTCAAAGCTTCTTCTGCCTCCAACTTGGATAGAGTAAAGACCATCCTCTTTATTTCATCGCCATAATGTCCCTGAAGCGTTTCAACTTTCAAGTCACCTTCTCCAAATTCTTGGTATATCCTGTTTTTAAAAACACCTTCGCTCTCAGTAGCATGAACGTTTATGTTAACGATAAGCTTTCTAACTTTTCCCCTCATCCTTCAACACTACTAGAAAAGAAGGCTTGCTTAAATGCCTTCTTGCCTTTGGAGGCACGTCATAAAAACCTGGCTGTATATTTCTTTTTTCTGGTTCAAAAACTTTTTCAGCATTCTTTAACTTATACTTGCATTTAGGACACTGGTATCCTTTGCCTTTACCTTCAGACTTCATTCTGGTTCCGCAGACCGGACAAACGGGATTCATGAGCTTTCCGTACTGAGCTAAATTTATTATTTTTAGTTTTTCTAGGTTTATCGTCTCTGGCTCATTTTCTCTCGGCTTGTAAGACCCCCATACCTGAACAGAATCGCCAGGCCTAAGGCTCATGAGAACTTTTCTAAAGCTTCTCGTAGGCTCATACGCCGCTACCCTTATCATGTCAAAACCGTCAGTTATTTCAACAAAAACGTGGCCGCCTTTAATCTGTCTGGGCAGGCTTGCAACATTCCCTTTAATGCTAACGCTCGTAAGAGGTTCTATGTCCTTTATCCTTTCCAGGTTTATAATGTGATCGTCTGTCGCCTGATTTGTCTTGTAAATCATGTAGCCTTCTACAGGTTCTTCTATTTTTAAAAGATCGAACGCTTTTTTTATGCAGCTTACGTCAAGGCCCCTTATACCTAGCAGAACAGGGCATGGAGTGTGCGGAGTTATTTTTATCTCCCCGTTTTCAGCATCAACGTTGTCAAAAGTGCATCCACGCGTTGCCGCGTCAGCTTCAAAAACAGATCCTGGATCTATCAAACGCTTCTTTCCCCTCATTTCTTTTACCCTATAAGCTATCAGCTCATACGTGTAGCCCGAAGGAAAGTCGTACGCTGCCGCTGCCAGAGCGCCAACCAAACCTCTTGGACCGTTAAAACCGAAAGAAAACGTAGCGTAACTTTTAATCAGAAACAGCGCTTCGTTTAGTTCAACAACCCTTTTTACAGCGTTTCTTGAAAAATCTATCAACTTATTATTTATGTTTTTTCTTTCAAAAATTACAAAAGCCGGGTTTGTGTTTTTTTCTTTAATCTCTGAAAGTTCAAAAATGGTATCGAGCAGCATATTTTTTAAAACCGAAATTTTGTTCTTATCTACCCTGATGTCGACGCCAAGAGCCGCGTTTCCCCTGGTCTTAAAAGGACATGCAGGGTTTAACCTCACAAGCCTGGGCATGCCAATTATTTCAAAACCTTCGGCCATAGCTCTGTTTATGAATCTGTACATTACGTAAGTTGTACACATGCCTTTGGGAGAATCTGTATCATCAATGCCCACGCTGATCTCAATGCTCTTATTCACTCTGAGAATTTTTTGTAACTCACGTTAAAAATCTTTTTCGAATTTTATGTCAAACTGCTTACGAGATGCACGCTCCTATACGGAAGAGGGAACTGGAAAGCTTCTTATTTAACCTTAACCGGGTTAAGGGGGCGAAAGTCCCCCTCGCAAGGTGGGGATGGATAGTCCCTTATAGAAATGTTTTTTAAAGTCTTCTGCATTCGATCTTTACAGACAAAAATTGCCCCGAAGGCCATGCAGACCTTGATCTAAGGAATCCGTGATGCCTAGAATAAGGCAAGCGCTCCGATCGAGTGAAATCAGCAATGGGCTCTGCATGTAGAACGCATGCAAGACGTCAGATTGTTGGGCTTCTACAAGTAGCATGATGTAGCATAAAGTAATCCTCATGTAAAAGCAAGCGTAGCGATTAACTGAGAAGCCATTACCAAAAGGTCAGGTAGTTCACAGCAAAGAGGAGATCAGCGATAATAAGTTTAAATACTAACCAAAAAATATGTTTGGTATGGGACAGCCAAAAGTTCCTATTTCGGTAACTGATCTGAAATTTTCGATAGAGGATATTGAGGACTACCTGAGCGCCCCACCAAACCCAAGGTTTCAGGTGCCATATACTCCCAAGTTGTGGAAGACAAAAGAAGGAGAAACTGTTGTAGTTAGAGAGGCAAAAAAAGAAGAAGCAGAAGTTATACTCGATACGCTGAAACAGCTCATTGACCACAAGTACGACAAAGACTTCTACCATCTTGTTGGTGTAAGGACATACTCAGAGATACTCGCATGGGTTCAGAACAGGATAAAGGACTCTTATGTTCTGGTTGTTACTTCTGAAAACGGGGAGTTGCTAGCTCTCGTTAACCACAGGTTCTGGGACGAAAACGTTGCGATAAGTCTGCACACAATGACGTTCAGAAGGAAATCAAACCTTGGCATAATGGCATATGCGTCAAAAATAGAGCACGCTTTCGATTTTGTTGGCGTTAACGAATGGTGGGCAACATTCGAAAGCCCATTTGGGTTCAGGATGGGCTTCAGGTACGTTCATCAGACAAAACAGTGGCCCCAGTATCAGCATGAACTAGGCGGTAGCAGAGTTTACTATATAACCAAGGAGATGTGGGAAACAACGGTAAAACCAAAGCTCAAGGCAAGAGATCTGTTCGGTACAAGGCCTGTACCAGAAGATTTGCTGAAGAAGACATACCCGCTAAGGCCACCAGAAAAGTTAGAGATAGAGCTCTAAATATAACCAATAGACTTTGCAATAAGTATTAAACTTATTGTTTTTGAATCTATAATTTTTCCGTTCTTTATCATTTCTATCGCTTCTTCAGGTTTCATTATAACTGTCTGGATGATTTCATCTCTGTCAAGGTTGGTCTGACTCACGCTCTGCTTTACGCGGGCAACAAAAAGGTAGATCTGTTCATCGACATATCCTGGGCTCATCAGTATCTTTGTAATATAATCAAGCGTTTCAGCCACGAACCCAGTCTCTTCTGTAAGCTCTCTTTTCGCGCAGCTTTCTGGTTTTTCTTTTTCTTCGAGCGTACCAGCAGGAACTTCGTATATGAAATCTCTTATCGAATACCGGTACTGTTTTTCAAGCACTATCCTACCGTCAGGAAGTACCGGCAGAATGGCTACAGCACCCCTGTGCCTTACAACCTCTATAACGGTCTCCCCTTTTTCAGTCATAAAAATTTCTTTGTATACAGTGAATACACGTCCCCTGTAGATCATTTCTGAGCTTAAAAGCTTTGGCAGATCCATACGGATGCTAAGCAATCTTCGTTATTTAAGATTATGGTGTTAAGTGACTGAAGTCACTCACGTCAATGTTTTTAAAGTCTTCAGTACAATTCTTCATCTTTTTACCAGAGACCTCGTCTGTTAGGGCGGGCAGTTTACTGATGCCCAACCCTGAAAAGGTTGCTTGAATCAGAGAAGAAACTCTTGCCAGGATAAATATCCAGAAAACCTTAAAATTACTTGAAGTTCGACATGAACAAGATCTCAGTGCAAGCTAATGTGAAAGCGAGCGCAGCGATTAACTGAGAAGCCATTATTAAAAGGTCAGGGTGGGTCACGATTATGGTGGTATACAAAAAAGTAAATGATTGGAAACTCGTTTTCTAAGATGACAGCAGAAAAGCAATTTTTAGTATGAAAGGAAAAGTTCTACAAACTTTCTACCCTTCTGAGTTAGTTCATAAAGCTTGCTTGTTCTTCCTTCTTTTTTTATTTCTTTTACTTCTATCAGCCCTTCTTTTTGAAGATTTTTGAGCGCAACGTATACGTCAGGCAATGTTTTTTCAACTCCAAACTCCTTAAGTTTTTTCCATATGTAGTAGCCATAAGCCGGAGAGACGTAGAGTATGTTAAGAATGGCCTTTTTTGTGTCGCTCATGCTGGTTATAACTTCTTCTGAACTGTTCCTGTCTTTGATGCCCAAAAAAGTCCCGATTACCACAGGATCCTTCAGGCCTGTTCCTGTCAGTATGTACAGGATCTTGCTTCCCTTATTCAACAGGTTCCAGTCTGCTGCCTTTATAAGGCCAGCCAGAGCAACTGAGGCTGATGGCTCTGCAAAGAGCCCTTCGGCTCTTGCGAGCAGCTTTTCTGCCTCTATAACTTCTTTATCTTCAACCTTTATCTTGAACCCGTTGGTAACCTTGATAGCAAAATCAGCAAGCGCTGAGTGTATGCCACCTGTTGCGAGGTCATCTACAACGCTGCTCCTGTTAGTTAGATATACGCCAACCAGCGATGGAATCCTGGTTTTGTAGAGCTCGAACAGATCCTGAAAGCCAGCAAAGAGCATAGAAATACCCCCTCCTTCGCCAACGCTCATGAATATGTAATCAAACATGTCCCTTGCTTTTTCGAATATCTCGTAAGAGAGAGTTTTCATCCCTGTAAGAAAATAAGAGTCAGATTCTCCGCTCAGGTGGACACTGCTTTCAACGTTTTCGGGCACTCTGCCTTTTATAGCCTTTGCTCCGTAAGCAAGCGTCTGGTATAGTTTGCCCAGGCTCCTTATTTCGTTGTAGTATAAAGAACAAGATAACCCGGCCCTTACAGAATAAGCTGCTAAAGACGCGCCTATGTTGCCGTTGGACTCGCACGCAACCTCTTTCTTTCCAGCAGAAACTGCATAGCTGACAGCTATAGCAGATCCCCTGTCCAGATAAGAGCCTGTGGGATTTACTGATTCGTTCTTTATATAGAGCTCAACTCCGATGCTCTGGCTTAGCCTGTATGCTTTCAGCAACGGCGTCTGCCCTTCTCCGAGGGTGATTTTTTCCCTGAAGATTGGAAGCAGTGAAGAATATCTCCATATGCCTTCCTGAGAAAGATCAGCGATCTCCTTTCCTGCAATATCGCTGAAGTTGTCAGGCACATAAGCTGTTGTTGAGCCGCACACTTCACATCTTCCAGGATCTCTCTGCTTGTGGCCGCACTTGTAGCATTTGAACATATTTTATGTATAAAATAAATAAATTTACGTTTATCTATATTTTGTTAACCCGAAGTTTTTTACAAATGTTGAAAGCTTTACCGGTTATGCTGGAGATAAAAAATAAAACGGTAAGAGTTTGAACAGATGATGAATGTTTTATAAGCCCTTTGATCTTTATTTACTGACGGCGTCTCTGGTGTTAAAAGATGAACGGAGTGGCTGAACGTAATGATGTTTATAGCTATGTTTAAATAAAAAGAATACATAATAAAAAGCATGAACAGAGAAGAACTTGCAAAATATATAGACCACACACAGCTGAATCCCTTTGCAACCGAAGAAGACATAAAGAAGCTTGCAGAAGAAGCTAAGAAATATCATTTCTATTCCGTCGTCGTAAATCCGTATTACGTCAAGCTCTCAAAGCAGCTCGTAAAAGGAACAGATATAAAGGTTGTAAGCGTTGTTGGTTTTCCATTTGGAGTAACTTACAAAGAAGTCAAGGCTTACGAAGCAGAGCTTGCAATAAAGGATGGTGCAGATGAAATAGACATGGTCATGAACATATCTGCAGCAAAGTCCGGCAGATGGGACGTTGTCAAGGATGACATAAAGGCAGTAAACGACATTGTAAAAAAACACGGAAAGGTTCTGAAGGTTATACTTGAAACAGGTTACCTAACTGACGATGAAAAGGTAAAGGCATGCGAAGTTGCCGTAGAAGCAGGGGCTGACTTTGTAAAGACGAGCACAGGTTTTGGGAAAGGTGGGGCAACAGTACATGACGTTGAGCTCATGTACAGGACCGTTAAAGGCAAAGCTCAGGTCAAGGCTGCAGGTGGAATACACAGCGCAGACGATGCGCTTGCGATGATAAAGGCAGGGGCTACGAGGATCGGGGCCAGCCACAGTGTTCAGATAATCGAATCGTTAAAGCAGTAAGCTTCTATTTTTTATTTCAATTTCGAAGATTACTTTATGGTTTAAAGCAGTTTCAGTAAAAATTTTTTAAAGTTCTCAATGTAAGCTTCTACGTTGCATAACATAGCTGTAATAAAGATCGGCACTTCGGTGCTGTCGAACAACGGGAAGCTTGATAAGGGAGTTTTAAAGGGGATAGTTGATGAAATAAGCCGCGTTAAGAATATGGGTTACCCGGTTGCGCTGGTTACGAGCGGAGCCATATTGACAGGCATAGAAGCTCTCGGCATCAGCAAAAAACCAAGCGCTTTGAGCTTGAGAGAAAAACAGGTTTCTGCGGCAGTAGGTCAACCTCTACTTATGAAAGAATATGTAGACCTGTTCGCAGAACGCGGGATAAAGGTAGCGCAGATACTTGTAACTGAAGAGGATTTTTCTATAAAGACCTGCTTTAACAACTTTATAAGAACTACGCGCGCCCTGATAGAGAGCGGCATAATCCCTGTAATAAACGAAAACGACGCGATCTCGGTTAAAGAGCTCGTCAACGTTCTGAACGTAAGTAACCTAGTTAGGTTCGGAGATAACGACAGGCTTTCAGCTATAATTTCTTCTAACCTTAAAGCTTCCAGGCTTGTAATCATGACTGATGTTGACGGAGTTTTGGATCAAAAAGGTAGGATCATGAAGAAATTGAAAAGCGGCGAAATAGAAAGCCTGACAAAAAAGCTTAGGGGTATGAGCGAATACGGTAGAGGGGGTATAAGGTCCAAGCTGGAAGCAGCACTCTTGGCTTCTTCTAACGGCGTTACAGTTAATATAATAAACGGTAAAAAGCGCGGGCTTCTCATTCAAGTTTTTGAAGGAAAGGAAGCCGGAACCGTTATAACGCCTTAGCTTGATTAACAGACCTTTATTTTTTAGCAAAGGGCACTTTCATTCAGCAAAAACGTTTTAAATGGCAAAATCAACCCCTATAACGAGAGAAAATGGCTATATACGATTTACACGGTAAGGACCTGATATCGACGCAGGAATGGTCGAGAGAAGAGCTTCAGTTCGCTATAGAATTTGCAAAGGACATAAAAAGATGGAAGTACGCAGGCTACGTTCCTGAGCTATTCAAGAACAGGACTTTCTTTATGCTATTTTACAACACGAGCACAAGGACCAGGGCTTCTTTTGAAGCTGCGGCAACGCTCCTGGGAGGCCATGCGCAGTTCATAGACTTCAAAACTACAAGGGGTTCTGAAGGGGAGGCAATAGCTGACATAGCTCACATGTACGAAAGGCTGGGGCACGCTCTAGGCGTAAGGATTCTCGAAGATGCAGTTGACTACGTCTACGGCGCGGGAAACAAGGTCATAAGGGAGTACGCTGAACACGCAAAAATACCGGTTATAAACATGGCTGACGACATGTATCATCCAACACAGGCCCTGGCTGACATGATGACCATTGATGAAAAGTTCTTTGGAAACTATGAAAAGAAAAAGTACGTGATAATGTGGGCTTACAGCACACATGCAAGAAGCTGGGGAAGCGTTCAGGACGAAATGCTGATAGCAACCAAGTTTGGCATGGATGTAACGCTGGCATATCCTCCAGGGTTTGAGCTAGACGAGAACCTAGTGAACCAGGCAAAGGAAAACGCCAAAGAAAGCGGTGGAGCCCTTGAAATATCTCACGACCTGAAGTCTGCACTTGAAGGTGCGCATGTAGTGTTTCCCAGAAACTGGGTTAGTCATGCTGCTGTGATGACAGGGCTAAACAGGTTCGGGAAGGACAAAGAAATAGAGCTCCACAACAAGTACAAGGAGTGGAAGCTTACTAAGTCGCTCGTTGACACAATGGACAGAAAGGCAATAGTGACTCACGTGCTTCCGGTGTTCAGGGGAGAAGAAGCGGACAACGAAGTAATGGATGGTCCGCACAGCGTCATACTCGACCAGGCTGAGAACCTGCTCTACGTAAGAGCGGCTGTCCTAGCGCTCCTTGCAGGAAACAAGTACTAAATTTATAAGTTTTTATTTTTCTTTTTTTATTTGATTTTTTATGGGAAAAGTTAGAGCGTTTATAGTGAACATAGGAACAGAACTGCTCATAGGCAGGACAATCAACGGAAACCTACAGTGGCTCGGTTCCAGAATCTACTCCTTAGGAGGGGAAGTTTTAGGATCAATAACCGTGCACGACAGGAAAGATCAGATAGCTTTCGCGTTAAAATGCGCGTTTAACTCTGGAGCAGAGTTTATAATAACCACTGGCGGTCTTGGCCCTACGTATGACGACATAACTATGGAAGCTATAGCTGAATGGCTGGGTAAGAAGCTTGTGCTTAACGAAAACGCTCTTAGCTTCATGCTAAAGCTTAGAAAGCCTATGACTGAAGAATCTAAAAAGGCTTATGAAAAGATGGCAACACTGCCCGAAGGTTCCATGCCGCTTTTTAACTACGTAGGTACAGCCCCAGGGGCAATGCTGTTTGCAGACGAGAAAAGGCTTTTCGTGCTTCCCGGAGTTCCAAGGGAAATGAAGGACATGTTTGAAAGGTACGTTGAGCCTTTTATAGGATACAGCGTAAGCAGGGGGATAGTAACGAGGGTTGAAGGCATATTTGAAGCTCAGATATCGCCCCTTATAACTGAGCTTGCAAACTCTTTTCCGTCTGTATATGTGAAATCACACCCGTCAATAGAATACGGCAAGAGCGTCCTTAGGATAGAGGCATGGACCCAGGACAGCTCCGTAGACATCATGCAGATTTACAGGAAACTCGAGAACTTCGTAAAAGCTCGAGGTGGTAAAATAAACCTTGAAAATGAACCTTAAACTTTAACGAAAAGCCCATCATTCCTAATCCCGAGCCTTTTTGCCTTTTTATTTTCTTCCTCCGCGTTCCTCAGCTCGTCAGGCAGGAGTTCCGGTACAGTGTCCAGTACAGGGTACCATCTTCTGCATTTTTCGCACACGAGGTATCCTTCTATAATCTTGCTTTCATAGCAGTCAGAGCACGGAGCCTCTTTTATGTCCTTGACGTACCTGTCAAGAAACCCACAGTAAACTTCGCATCTTGGCTTTTCGTACGTCTTTGCTTCTTTCTTCTCTTCTTTTACAACGTAAAGCTTTAAGGGAAAATGCTTGCAGACTGGACACGCAAGCACGTCCATAAGCCTGTATCTCATACATTAACAGGCTTATTTGTGGTTAAAAAGTTTTAATATAAAGCTTTGCAAAAGATTGTATGCAAAGAGAAAGCACTGTAGCAGTGTACGGGTTGGGAAGGGTCGGCGCTTCTGTTGCCGCAGTGATGCTAAGGCAAGGCTTCAGCGTTATAGGGGTAGACGTCGACAGAGAGAAAGTTGACAGGATAAACTCCAAAGAAGAGATTTTTTCGCTTGAACCTCATGTCGACGAGTCGTTTGTAAAGGGAATAGAAGAGGGAACATTCAGGGCAACAATTGACCTCAAGTGGGCAAGCGAAGCTTCAAGGTACAAGATCATAACGGTCCCTGTACCGCTTGTCCTTAAGACCCCAGATTTTTCCAGCATAAAAATGGCTTCCGAAGCAATAGGCAAAGGGATCAAGAAAGGCGATGTGCTGATAGTTGAATCGAGCGTCCCCCCGGGAACGACCAGACAGGTCGTAGCCAGAACCGTGAGCGATGCATCTGGCCTCAAGCCGGAGGATGATTATCTGCTCGGTTACAGCCCTGAAAGAATTTATGAAGGAAGGGCAGTTTACGACATAGAAGAGAACTATCCCAAGGTTGTATCAGGTTACGGGAAAAACAGCCTTGAAGAGATAGCGCAGCTTTATTCTAAAGTTGCGAAGAAAGGGGTAATAAAGATGTCCAGCATTGAAGCCGCTGAGCTTGAAAAGCTCGCAGAAGGCCTTTACAGGGACATAAACATCGCTTTGGCAAACGAACTTGCTCTTTTCGCTCAAAGGCTCAGCGTTGACTTCTGGGAAGTCAGAAACGCAGCAAATTCTCAACCATACTCAAACATTCACAGGCCCGGAGCTGGCGTCGGAGGGAACTGCATACCCGTATACCCTTACTATGTTCTGCACGCAGCTAACAGGCTGGGTTTCCATTTCAGGCTTGTTGAGTCTGCCAGATGGGTCAACGAAAGAATGCCGCTCGTTGTCGTAAGCAACTTTGTCGAGCTGTTCATACTGAACAAAAAGTCTCTCAGAACTGCAGCGCTTCTTGGGCTGGCCTTCAGGGGCGATACAGACGATGACAGGCTAAGTCCTTCTTACGACATAATAGACAGGCTAAGGGCTTTAAACGTAACAGTAAAGGTGCACGACCCCTACGTCAAAAAGCCATCTAGGAGCGACGTTCAGGTTTCAGACAACTTAGTAGAAACTCTTGCTAAAACAGACGGCATCATCATAGTTACGGATCACTCTGTTTATAAAGACCTGGACTATGATAAGGTTGCTAAGATGAGCGGCAACGATCCAATAATATACGATGCAAGGGGTATACTTTACGGCAAACCAAAAATATACGTCCTAGGTACAGGTTATAAGGGCCCGTAGCTCAGCCAGGATAGAGCGTCGGCCTGCGGAGCCGGAGGTCGCGGGTTCGAATCCCGCCGGGCCCGTTCAGTGGGCCTGAAACATAATGTACGATGCTTTGATCGTTGGCGGAGGGGTATCTGGACTGACTCTAGCTTACGAACTGAAAAAGCTTTCAAAATCAGTATGTCTGGTTGAAAGCGAAAACCTCGGGGGAAAGATTGCCACAGGCATTCTTGAAGGTAAGGTTGTGGAAGAAGGACCAGAAGAGATCGTTAGCTCAAAGAGCTTTTTACAGTTTGTTGAAGAGCTCGGGCTCATCGACCAGGTGGTCCATCCAAGAAACGGTAGGTTTGCTCTTTTAAGAAACGAAAAGCTTTACATGGTTCCTGAAGGTATAGCAGGCGGCGTCCTAAGAGTTAACGCTGAGCTTTTTCATTCTGCGCTGAGCGGTCTTTTCAGCTTCAGAACGCTTGTAAGGATGATGCTCGAACCGTTTTACAAACTGAGCGTTAATGACGATATCTCAGTGAAGGACCTTTTTTCAGAAATCTACGGAAGGAGCTTCGTTGACGAATTCTTCAAACCTCTTGCTGGAGGTATTTACGGAGGAGATATAGGCCTTATGAGCTCCTCAGTTTATTTCCCCTACATCATCGATATAAAGAAAAAAGGTAAAAGCGTTATAGGGAGCTTCCTGGGAAAGAAGATAAATTTTGACCTTATATCTTTTAAAAAAGGGCTGGGCTCGCTTGTACAAAGGATAGTTGAAAAGCTAGAAGGCGTTGATATAATTACCGGAAAAACCGTAATGAGCATAAATAATGAAGGGGACAGATTTTCAGTTAATGTTAGATCGAAAAAGCTAGAGAGCAGGACAGTTTCAGTAATGGTTTCTCCTTATACAGCTCCTGTTTTTAAAAACATAGATGACCATATAGTTAAAAAGGCCAGGCTTTACGTTAAAAATTCCAGGGTAGCTGTGATAAACGCAGTTTACGATAAAAAGGTGGAATCTTACGACAAATATTCTGGCATACTTACTTATCCAGAAGTTTACGGCGTTAGCGGCGTTACCTTTTTTGACAGCAAATGGCCAATCAACAGCGATTCAGGGCTTTACGTCATGAAGTATTTTGTCCCGTTTGAAAGCTATATTGATGAAGCGAAAGCCATGAATGTTGTGGAAAAGTTCAGCAGAGAACATTTTCATACAGAAAAACCTTTTTCGTACAGGGTAAGGATCTGGAACGAAGCCCTTCCTGTTTACGCCGTTGGAGCTGGTATGCTTAAACAGGAATCAGAAGCTTATATGGAAAAGGGGATATACTTTGGAGGTTCCTTTATCAATTCCACTGGCATATATTCATCTGTAATGAATTCAAAAAGCATAGCCAAACGCATAGAAAGCTATCTGGAAACCAGCACGCACGCCGGATCAGAGCCCAGAGGATCCTTGTAGTAATAATACGCCCTTGACCTGCTCCCCCCGCAGTTGAACCTAAAATCGCAGCTACCGCAATAACCGTTAAATTCCCTCTTCCTGAACTTTTTAAGGATATCATTTTCACGATAGATCCTGACTATATCGTCGTTCCTTACGTTGCCTATGGAAACATTAAGGAGGCCACTAGGATAAACGCTACCGTTGTAAGAAATAAAAATTACTCCATCGCCGTCTAGGGTTCCATACTGATTTATGGTTGAAGAGCGTGAAGGGCTATAACCGAAAAGCGAGCTCTTCAGCTCAAGGTAAAGGTTGTCATCCTTTGACCTGTTAAACCCCCGGCTTCTTTCAAGATAGACCCTTCTTATAAAAGGGCACTCAACGGTCCTTATGTTGATCCCGAAGAAAGAAGCGTCATACAGGAAGTTGCAAACAGCTTCGTATTCTGAAGGGCTCATCTCAAGATTAGCGTATGCTCTCCCAACGGCCACGATAAAGAAAACTTCCCATGTTTTAACTCCAAGATCTTTGATGATCTTAAAAACGCCTCCAACTTCCCTTTTATTAAGCGACATAACAGCAGTGTTTACCTGAACATCAAACCCGTAAGATAAAGCTTCTCTGAGCGCTTTCAGTGTAGCTTCAAAATGCCCTTTTTCCCCTCTTATGAGCTCGTGGGTTTCAGGCTTCGCGCCATCAAGACTTATCGAAATGTACTTCACGCCTGCGTCTTTTAATTTTTTTAAAGATTCAGAATTAAGCCTCTCTGAAACTGTAGGAGCAAGAGCAGGAGTGAGGCCCAGGCTTTTTGCGTAGCTGATCAGCTCGTAAATATCTTCCCGGATCAGGGGGTTGCCGCCCGTAAAAACTATTACAGGCTTTTTTTCGAACCCTGAAAGGTTTTCGAGCAGCTTTTTACCTTCTTCAGTGTTCAGCTCTTCAGGATTCCTTTCCCATATTGAAGAAGCCCTGCAGTGAAGACATTTAAGCTCACAGGCCTGGGTAGTTTCCCAGAAAACAATAACAGGGAACCTGTCGAACACATCACCTTTATAGGCTTTGAATATATTAACATGCTTTAATTTTTTTAATAAAGATAATAAACTATCGTTCGCAAATAATTGCGTTGATAGCGATTCCCGGTGAAAAGCTAGGCGTTATAGAAGCCTTTGAGCCAAGAGGAGATTTTATCATAAAGGACGGCAACATATACGCAACAAGGCTATCTGTAGTTAAGATAGACAGAAAGCAAAAAATAATCGAAATAAAGCCGCTCAGAAAAGGATTTGTAAGCGTTGGTGATATAGTAGTTGGCAGGGTAGATTACATTCAGAGGCCCTTTGCTTTTGTTACAATAGTTTCTGCGCTAAACGAAGACCTTGCCGCAGATATGAAAGGGATGATCTACGTGGATCCGGATTACGATTATACACCTGTAATAGAAGGCTCGATAGTAAGGGCAAAAGTCATAGGAACTAGCGCGGGCACTCTCATGCTGAGCGTTGATGAGCCAGGGCTTGGGGTTCTTGAATCTTACTGCAACTACTGTGGTGGACCACTTGTTGTAAGGGGCAGAAACAGCGCAAGGTGTATCTGGTGCGGCAGGGTACTGAGGCTAAGGCTGGCTCCAGACTTTAAGTCAAAAGCGCTGCCTCACAGGGTAATTCTGGAGTAAATCCTTAGATAGATTTAATAAAAGTTTTTACCAAATGTTTAGCAATGAGCGAAAAGGATCAGCAGGACAGGGACGTCGTTTTAAAGTTTTTAAGCGGCGTAAAGGACCCGGTGCTCAAGAAGGATATAGTTTCTCTAGGATTTGTTAAAGATTTGCAGGTTGATGGGAAACAGGTAAAGATAAAGCTTTCACTTACATCTCCCGGATGCCCCCACAAAGACGAGATACTTTCCGATATAGTCAGAAGTCTTGAAGGCTACTCGGTGATAATAGAAGTGACTCACAACGTTCTCAGCGGTTCTCTTGTGAGAAAAGAAGGGACGAGCAAAGTTAAAAACATAATAGCTGTTGGTAGCGGAAAGGGCGGCGTTGGGAAATCAACGGTATCGATACTTCTCGCTTACGCATTAAAGAAGCTGGGAGCAAAGGTTGGTATAATAGACCTTGACTTTTACGGAGCAACAATACCCAGCATGCTGGGTTCAAGCTTTGTCCAGAACTTTAACGAAGCGGGCCTCCTGATACCTCCAATTCATCAGGGGATAAAGATAATCTCGCTTGCATACTTTGTCCCTCAGAACTTAAGCGTGATATGGAGGGGGCCAATGCTTAGCAAAGCGGTCCATGATTTTATGGAAAAGGTTGACTGGGGAGAGCTTGATTACCTCATAGCGGACCTGCCTCCGGGTACAGGCGATGTTCCTATAACTCTCGGGCAGGACAGGCTGATAAACGCCGCAGTAATAGTTTCAACGCCACAACCAGCTGCAGTCAACGTTACACTAAAGCTTGTCGACGAGTTCAAGAAGCTCAACGTTCCTGTGATTGGAGGGCTTGAAAACATGAGCTACTTTATCTGCCCTAACAGCAAAGAAAAAGTAGAGCTGTTCGGAAGCAGATACTTTAAGGATAAGCTGGAAGAAACCGGGTTGTCGTACCTTGGAGCGCTGCCGTTTGTTCCGCAGCTCAGGGAACTCGAGGACGTGGGCGTTAAAGAGGAAAACATTTCTTACATAATAGACGACATAATACCCGTGGCACAGGAACTTACTTGCAGGCTCAGCCTGCTTAACTCTCAGGTCAGCGAAAGGCCATTCTTCCTTAACGTTCCGAAAAAGAAATAAAGGCATAATCGCTAATCAGTAGTGCGATGATGATTCAGAGTTTATCTTGAAGCATGAAATGAAGGCATTTGTCTGAGCGCGTTAAGCTTTTAATCTGCACGTGGGTAATATATTTGTGAAACGAACAGTACATCTTCCAAAGGGTTTGCTTGAGTTTTACATCCTGAGCCTTTTAAGTACATACCCTGCGCGCGGTATAGAGCTGATAGATGTTATTAGGAAGAACACAAATGGAATGTGGTCACCTAGCCCCGGTTCACTTTATCCTCTTCTTAAGAAGCTTGAAAAGGAAGGTTTGATATACAGCGTCAGCAGCGACGGAAGGTTCGTCATAACGCAAAAGGGCAAAGAAAAGCTCGAGGAGCTAAGATCCGAAACTGTTATCATATACAGAATAATAGAGAGCATTATCAAAGAAGCTAAGCCTTGAGAAGACGCTTTGCAACAAACCTTCTTATGATGTAAAAAGCAACGACCCAGATCGCAAGTATAAACAGACCTATAAGGTCCCTTATAAGCTCTATAATTATTCCCCTCAGATCATCTGTCATAAGGAGAGCCTGTTTCATAAGGAAAAAGCTCAGCAACAGGAGGATCCATGCGCCTACAAGCGTAATTGACAAAAGCGTTACAGATGAAACCTTCAAATGTAATACACCAGCATCGTTATAAAGCTCAAAGCTGTCGAAATAACGCTAAGCAACATTATTCTGTTTGCGAGCTCTTTCTCGCTCATAGGCCTCTGAGACGCTATAAGCCTTGCAAGCGTAACAGGTGCCTTTGGATCACTGTTGGCGATCATCCTGTAGTCATCAAGAACTATCAAAGGCCTCATAAGCTCCGAATGTTCCTTAAACCCTCCTATTGAAGAGAGTATGAAAAAACCGTTGAATATCAGCGGAAGAGTAGCAATTATGCCTATCACTTCAGCTCGAGATATTATCATCAGAGCAACTATTCCTGCACCCATCAACATAGAACCGCTGTCCCCAGGAAAGATCCTTGAAGGATACCTGTGTCTCAGGTAAAAAGCCACAAGAGACGCTTCAAAAGCTATTCCTAAGTATGTGCCAGCAACGTTTCCCCTGATAAAATCATAAGCCAGGAAAGGGAGTACAGAGATTGCAGTGACACCTGTTACAACGCCGTTAAATACGTCTATCATGTTGGTTGCGTTCGTGTATATGGGAAAGCCCGCTAGCACGAGAAGCGGATAAAGGATCTTTATCGTTACGTTTCCAACATAAGGCAGGTAGGGGGTGGATGAATATGCGTGCAGTAATATCACTGGCAGAGCGGCCAGTATTGCCAGGAGAGGCTTTTCAGGTCCTCCAAACTTCTTTATGTCATCTGCAAGCCCTATCAAAAAAGCTATCAACAGGGAAAAAATGAAGGCTAAAGCGTATGAATTTCTTACAAAAAGAAGAGCAAGAAGTGTGCCCGCTAACACGGCAAAGCCTCCAGGCCTCGGTATCAGCGGTTTATCCTTTTTGTGTGCATCTGGCACCGTCATCTTTTTGTTCCTGAGAACCCTCTCTAGGTAAAGCGTTATCGTTAAGGTAACGAAAAATGATAATGCAGACTCAATCGCTATGTCTATCCAGTTCATTGTCCTCGCTCATCAGCTTATACTTGTTTTTATTTAAATAATCTATCGTCTTGCATACCTGACACAGCTCGTTCTTTGAAGGCCAGCCGCACCTCTTGCAGTACTGTCCTCCAACCTTGAACTCCTTTGAGTAAAAGCTCATAAATGTGTCAAGAAGCTGGTACTTGATGCCCGCGTGTCTTTCCTCCAGCCTGTTCAGGAAGTCCCTTATCTCAGACCTTATACCCTGCTGCATGTAAGGGCACGTAACTGTCTGAAAATCAAAGCCCTTAAGCATGGCGAACATGGCAAGTTCCTTTTCGTATATCCTGAAAAAAGGATGAACTTTTCTTATGCCAAAGGCTTCAGAGCTTTCAACAGCAGGGTTAAAGCTTTTTAACCTTTCAGTGTCCCCGTTAGTTAAAAGTATAAAGTAGCTCTGCAGTATGTCGTCAAGGTTGTGTGCCGTTGCCAGAACCTGAGCCCCAAGCTCTTTTGCGGCTACGTCTAGGGCCCTTCTTCTGAATATGCCGCAGACCGTGCACGATGAGTACTTACCTTTGTATTCTTGAACATCGTCAATGGTATAGCTGAACAGGTTTCTGTAAGAATAAACGACGTGTTTGACGTTAAGCTGTGAAGCAATCTTCGAGGCTATTTCAATACCCTCTTCTCTATATCCTTTTATTCCTTCATCCACAGTAACAGCAATTATCTCGTTGCTCTTGAAGAACTTTGCGAGGACATAAAGTAGAGAAACGCTGTCCTTACCACCTGAAACTCCAACAGCTACCTTTTCTCCGTACTTTATCATTTCATGCTTTCTCACTGTTTCCAGCGTTATGTCGTAGACAGAGGTAACGAAGCAACCCTTACAAAGGTATTCCCCTGAATAAGGTCTGTAATAAAAAGACGGTCTACCGCACTTTGTGCAAGGCTTTACCTGCAATTTTAATTATCGTTTATTATTCCTTTATGGGTATGCAGAACAACAGCGCTTACGGTACTCTTTACGCCAGGTATCTTCAGTATCTTGTCCTTCAGTATGTGCCTGAACTCTTCTATGTCCTTGCACTTTATGATTGAAATTATATCAAACTCTCCTGTAACTTCATAAAGCCCAACAACTTCATCAAGGTCGTTTAGGTTCTGAAGGACAGTGTCCATCATGGGCGAATCAACGAATATGTTTACGAATACGAGCATAGCTATAGCAGATCAGTGGTGCTATTAAATTTAACTGAAACATCTTTTGAACAGATGTGAAGAGGTCTAAAGTTTCCTTTGAGCACCTTTATAATATTATACAAAAGGAAAAATAAGAACAAAAATCGTGAAAATCCAGAGGAAAGCTATTTTGAACTTTAGCTTTTGTAAGCTTTTTACAAAATGAACGAAAGCCTCGCCTCTTCTAGAGGCGGTGTAGTATCCTGAAATTATTATACCATTGTTTCATGTTTTGATCTGTCATGATTTATCACCAGATCGTTTAAGCATTGGCAGGTCCTTTCTCCTCCTATCCAGC